>OLWA01001882.1_pt1 | contig 20239 bp, 15 predicted proteins | sample 1673251 | NCBI WGS metagenome assembly OLWA01 (sample SAMEA3178937, study PRJEB25190) | human gut metagenome | biome: human gut; feature: human-associated habitat; material: faeces | place: Austria | collected 2013 | reverse complement strand
CGGGCCTATTCGCCCGTGACGGGCGAGGAGATGGTCCACTATACGGATGATCAGATTGCCGACCTGATTCTGCGGGGGTTTGCCGGACGCCGCATCGCGCTGATGGCCCCCGTGGTCAAGGGCCGCAAGGGCCACTACCGCGAACTGTTCGAATCGCTGGCCAAGAAGGGCTACATCTACGCCCGCATCGACGGGGAGATCCGGGAGATCTCGGCCGGCATGCGGCTCGACCGCTACAAGATCCACACGATCGATCTGGTGGTCGACCGGCTGGTGGTGAGCGACGAGGCCCGCGACCGGCTGATGACCTCGCTCAAGGAGTCGATGCGCCAGGGCAAGGGAACAATGGCCGTCTACGACTACGGAACGGAGCAGCAGCGCTTCTATTCGCTCCATCTGATGTGTCCGACGACGGGCATCGCCTTCGAGGATCCGGCGCCGCACACCTTCTCGTTCAATTCGCCCAAGGGGGCCTGTCCCCACTGCAACGGTCTGGGCGAGGAGGCCGTTTTCGACGTGGCGAAGATCATCCCCGACCGGCGGCTGTCGCTGCGCGAGGGGGCGGTCGAACCGCTGGGCAAATACCGCAACAACATGCTCTTCGCGACGCTCGAGATGCTGGGACGCCGCTACGACTTCACGCTCGACGATCCGATCGAGAGCTTCTCCGAGGAGGCGCTCAACGCCGTGCTGTACGGCGATTCGGAGCCGCTGACGGTCGATCTGACGGAGTTCAGCTCCTCGGGCGGACGGCAGTTCCTCTCGTGGGAGGGGGTGGCCGAGTACATCGGCCGCACGGAGGACGACGACTCGAAACGGGGCCAGAAGTGGCGCGACCAGTTCCTGGTCTACCGCAAGTGCTCGGTTTGCGGCGGCACGCGCCTGAAGAAGGAGGCGCTGCAGTTCCGCGTCGCCGGCAAGAACATCGCCGAGGTCTCGGCCCTGTCGATTTCGGAGTTCGCGGAGTGGGTTCCGACGATCCGCGAGGCGATGAGCGACAAGGAGTGGCGCATCGCGCAGGAGATCGTCAAGGAGATCTCCGAGCGGCTGCGCTTCCTGATGGACGTGGGGCTGGGCTATCTGTCGCTGGCACGGTCGTCGCGGTCGCTGTCGGGCGGCGAGAGCCAGCGCATCCGGCTGGCCACCCAGATCGGCTCGAAGCTGGTCAACGTCCTCTACATCCTCGATGAGCCCTCGATCGGGCTCCATCAGCGCGACAACCAGCGGCTGATCCGCAGTTTGGAGGAGCTTCGCGATGCGGGCAACTCGGTGATTGTCGTCGAGCACGACGAGGACATGATGCGCGCGGCGGACTTCATCGTCGACGTGGGTCCGAAGGCGGGTCGTCGCGGCGGACTGATCGTGGCGGCGGGGACGTTCGACGATATCCTGCATGCCAATACCATTACGGCCGACTATCTGACGGGCCGCCGGCGGATCGAGATCCCCGAGACGCTGCGTCCCGGCACGGGCGAGTCGATTACCCTGCACGGCGCCCGGGGCAACAACCTCAAGAACATCACGGTGAGCTTCCCGCTCGGCAAGTTCATCTGCGTGACGGGCGTGAGCGGTTCGGGCAAGTCGACCCTGATCAATGAGACACTGCGGCCGATCCTTGCGCGGGCGCTCTACCGTTCGCTGGACCAGCCGCTGGAGTACGACTCGATCGAGGGTATCGAACATATCGACAAGCTGGTGGTCGTCGACCAGTCGCCCATCGGACGCACGCCGCGTTCGAATCCTGCGACCTATTCGAATGTCTTTTCGGACATCCGCAAACTGTTCGAGATGACGCCCGATGCCCAGATTCGGGGCTTCAAGGCGGGGCGCTTCTCGTTCAACGTCAAGGGGGGCCGGTGCGAGGAGTGCCGCGGCGCCGGGGTGCAGACCATCGAGATGAACTTCCTGCCGGACGTCTACGTGCGCTGCAAGGCGTGCGGCGGCCACCGCTACAACCGCGAAACGCTCGAGGTGCGCTACAAGGGCAAAAATATCGACGACGTGCTGAACATGACGGTGAACATGGCCGTGGAGTTCTTCGAGAACATTCCGTCGATCCACCAGAAGCTCAAGGCGATCCAGGACGTGGGGCTGGGCTATCTGACGCTGGGCCAGCCCTGCACGACGCTCTCGGGCGGCGAGAGCCAGCGCATCAAACTCTCCGCCGAGCTGTCGAAACGTGATACGGGACGCACGCTCTATATTCTGGACGAACCGACGACGGGCCTCCATTTCGAGGATATCCGCCTGCTGTTGGAGGTGCTGAACAAGCTGGTCGACCGGGGCAATACGGTGATCGTCATCGAACACAACCTCGATGTGGTGAAGGTGGCCGACCATCTGATCGACATCGGCCCCGAAGGGGGAGCGGCCGGCGGCGAGATCATCGCCCAGGGGACGCCCCACGAGGTGGCCCGGTGCGAACGCAGCTATACGGGCCAGTTCCTGAAGCGAATGGGCCTTTGACATGTGACGCCCGGACGGTGTGATCGCCGTCCGGGATTTTTTTGCGGTGCGGGTAACCTCCCGCGCGACCGGCTGCGCGATCCTCGGCCCGCCGCCGCGCATCCGCCACGCCGAGAAAATCCCTCCGGGAACCCGCTGTGAGGCTGTTCGTGAGGGCGGCGCGAGAGGGTGGCGGAGGCTGGTCGGGGAGTGGAACAGCCGGCTCCGGCGCCGCGGAACACCGTGCGGGCCGCGGCATTGATTTTGCGGGGATGGCCGATACCAAACCTTATCGTGCCATGAAAAAAACAGCCATTATTGTCCTGGGCCTGCTGCTGTGTGCGGGGGCCGTCACCGTGATCGGACAGAAGAAGGTCCTCTCTCCGAAACAGGAGCAGCGCGAAGTGCGCGAACAGCGTCGGGCCGAACGCCTGGCCAACTATCAGAAGACGATGGATTCGATCGTCCTTTCGCGGAACTTCCAGTTCAATCCGCAGACCATGCAGCGCCAGCCGGCGGGGCCGCTGCGCCAGATCATGAACCCGACGTTCAACGTGGGCGTATGGGACGGAACGGTCGACATCTGCCTTCCGTACGTGAAGGGCTACGTGCCTCCCTACTACACGACGGTGCTGAACTACACGGTTCCGAACGTGCAGGGCTACACGACCGAACAGACCCACGAAGGATGGATGGTGACCTTCTCGACGTCGTTGTTCTCGGCCTCGACCTATACGTTTACGTTTGAGATCTACTCGCAGACGGGCGGTGCGAACCTGACGATCACCAATCCGTGGTACAGCCCCGTGCAGTACTCGGGAACGATCTCGCAACTCTACTGATCGACCGTTCCGTGATCGTAAAAAGGCCCTGTCCGCAGTCGGACAGGGCCTTTTCGCGTTTTGGTCCCGGGAGCGTTTCAGACACGGTAGATCAGCGCCACGGCCGAGACCGAAACTCCCTCTTCGCGTCCTTCGAAACCGAGCTTTTCGGTGGTCGTGGCCTTGACCGAGACGCGGTCCGTGTCGATGCCCATGTCGGCGGCCAGCGTCTCGCGCATGCGGTCGATATAGGGGCGCAGTTTGGGGCGCTGCATGCGGATCGTGCAGTCGACGTTGCCGACGGCGTAGCCCTTCGCGCGGACGAGCGCCGTGACCCGCCGCAGCAGAATGCGCGAATCCATCCCTTTGAATTCGTCCGACGTATCGGGAAAGTGGAGTCCGATGTCACCGAGGGCCGCGGCCCCCAGCAGCGCATCGCACAGGGCGTGGATCGCCACGTCGCCGTCCGAATGGGCGACGAAACCCTTCGAGTGGGGGATCTCCACACCCCCCAGCACCAGCCGCAGTCCGTCGGCCAGCCGGTGGACATCATATCCGTGTCCGATTCTGAAATCCGTCATAACGTTCGATTTTGATTGCCAAAATAGGGAAAAAAGTGTAACTTTGCAAAAATACATGAAGCCTATGTCAGCAATATCTACCCTGGAACCGCGCCTGGTATGGGAGCAGTTCGACGCCATTACACAGGTCCCGCGCCCCTCGAAGAAGGAGGGCAAGATCATCGATTTTCTGGTCGATTTCGCCGAGAAACACCATATTGAATATCAGAAGGATGCCATTGGCAACGTGGTGATGCGCAAACCCGCCACGGCGGGCTTCGAGGATCGTCCGGCGGTGATCCTGCAGTCGCACATGGACATGGTCTGCGAGAAGAATTCGGACGTGGAGTTCGACTTCGAGAACGACCCGATCCGCACGCGCATCGACGGCGAATGGGTCCGGGCCGAAGGGACGACGCTCGGTGCCGACTGCGGCATCGGCATGGCGGCGGCGCTGGCCGCGCTGATCGATCCCGACGTGCAGCACGGACCCCTCGAGGCGCTCTTCACCGTCGATGAGGAGACGGGTCTCACCGGGGCCTTCGAACTGGGCGAGGGGATGCTCTCGGGCAAATACCTCATCAACCTCGATTCGGAGGACGAAGGCGAACTCTTCATCGGCTGCGCCGGCGGCATCGACACCATCGCCACGTTCCACTGCACGATGGAGCCCGCTCCGAAGAACTACACCTTCTTCCGCGTCGACGTGTCGGATCTGCTCGGCGGCCACTCGGGCGATGACATCGACAAGGGGCGCGTCAATTCGAACAAGACCGTAGCCCGCCTGCTGTGGGAGGGGATGCAGTCGTGCGAATTGAAACTGAGCTACTTCAACGGCGGCAACCTGCGTAATGCCATTCCGCGCGAGGCTTATGCGATCTTCGGCGTTCCGACGCGCCTGAAGGAGGATTTCGTGAAACGCTACCGGCTGTTTGCGGCCGATCTGGAGGCCGAGTTCCGCTTCCGGGAGCCGAACTTCAAGATCACACTCAACGAGATGCCCGAGGTCGAGGAGGTGCTCGATGCACGGACGCAGTTCGGACTGGTCTATTCGCTGGTGGGCGTACCCAACGGCGTGGTGGCCATGTCGTTTGCGGTTCCGGGGCTGGTCGAGACCTCGACGAACCTGGCATCGGTCAAGTTCCAGGGGCGCGACCGCATCGTGGTGACCTCGTCGCAGCGTTCGTCGGTCGAGAGCGCCAAGACCTACGTGATGCAGATGGTCGAATCGGTCTTCGCGCTGGCCGGCGCCGACGTGGCCCATTCGGACGGCTACCCGGGCTGGGCGCCCAACCCCTCGTCGCACCTGCTGAAGGTGACCGAAGAGGCCTACCGGCGTCTCTTTGCGACGGAACCCAAGGTGCGGGCAATCCATGCGGGTCTGGAGTGCGGGCTCTTCCTGGAGAAGTATCCCGACCTGGAGATGGTTTCGTTCGGACCGACGCTTCGCGGCGTACACTCGCCCGACGAACGGCTCGAAATCGCTACGGTGCCGAAATTCTGGTCGCTGCTGTGCGAAACGCTGCGCACGCTCTGATCCCGGCCGCATGAACCTTCATCGGGGCCCTGACCTTCGGACCAGGGCCCCGATGTGTTTCCACGAGGGCCCGGATGGGGCTCTTCATGGAAATGTAACATCCGTGTTACGACGTTGCAACATCTGTTTCAGACCTTTGCCGACGCAACGTAGAACTATCCGGTTATGAAGAGACCCATTCTGCTCCTCGTTCTGCTGGTTTCAGCCGCAACTTCCATATTGGCCGCAACGCCGGACCCGCTTCGGACCGGGTCTCTGCCGCAAACGCCGTCTGCACCCATCGCCGGAACCGAAGCGACGGACGTGCCCGTTGTGACCTCTGCAACGACTGTTGCGGAAGGAGCCGTTGAGGTAGCCGGAGCGGATCTGCCCGATCGATCCGTCGAGACGGTCGAGCCCGTTGAGGCGGTCCGGACACCCGGAATGGCCGATCCGTCCGCAGCCGCCGGAATCCATCCGGCCGGACAGCCTGTCGGGAAAGAGCCGGTCTTTACGGTACAGCTTCACGGAACGGTCCGGGCCAAGTTCGAGTATCAGCCCGATCTGGGCAAGAGTCGCTTCGAGGTGCGCAATGCCCGCTTCAGCCTCTCGGGCAAAGTCACGCCGCTGGTCGACTACAAGGCGGAGATCGACCTCTCGGACGAGGGATCGATCAAGATGCTCGACGCCTACGCCCGGCTGAACATGCTTCACCGCAAACTGCGTCTGACGATCGGTCAGATGCGTGTGCCGTTCACCATCGACGCCCACCGCTCGCCCCACGAGCAGTATTTCGCCAACCGTTCGTTCATCGCCAAACAGGCGGGCAACGTCCGCGACGTGGGTGCCACGCTGGGGTGGAGTTTCGGACAGACGGTCCCCGTCACGCTCGAGGGCGGTCTGTTCAACGGCTCGGGCCTCACGGACCAGAAGGACTACTGGACGCGTTCGTTCAACTACTCGGCCAAGGCCCGGTTCCTGTTTGCCGAACGGGTGAATCTCACGTTGAGCATCCAGAAGACCCACCCGGATATCGTCGACATCCACATGTACGACGTGGGGGCCTACTACGAAAACCCGCTCTGGCACATTGAGGCGGAGTATCTGCGCAAGAACTACGCCCGGGATGCCTTCCCGGGGGTGAACGTGGTGGATGCCTTCGTGTGCCGCAACGTGCCGTTGAAGAGCCGGGCGCTGAAGCAGCTTTCGATTCTGGCGCGTTACGACTACATGTCGGACCACAGTCGTGGGGTGGCCGATCCTGATACGGGGGCGCTGGTGGCCGACGATCCGGAGCGCCACCGGGTGACCGGCGGAGTGACCTTCAGTCTGGGGCTTCCCTTCCGGGCCGACATCCGGATCAATTACGAGGCCTATTTCTACCGTGCGACGGCTACGCCGGCTCTCTCCGAACAGGACAAGTTTGTTGCGGAGTTCATGGTGCGCTTCTGATTCCGAATGCAAAAAAACGGCTGAAGAACTTTCAGAATGGACATATTTCGCTATCTTTGGATAGGATAACGGCTACGCCGGAATCTCGGAGCATACCCGAACTTCCGGAGGCGCCGTTTAGTGTCTTTTGTGTATGAAAAAGTCATCCGAAATATGTCGAACGGGCGTTTTGCGCTGTCTATATTTGCGTTGAGTCTGTTGCTGGCGTGGCAGCGGAGCGCGGCCCAATTGCATCCCGATGATGAATATTACCCCTATGCCGAGCGCGAGGCGGAGCGTTCGGTCCCGCTGCGCACCGATACGACGCTCTTCTACCGGGCCGTGCAGAGCCCGACGGACCTCTATGGACGGGCCGTTGACTTCACGCTTCCGGGCGTAGCCACGCGGCGTCGCGGACAGGATTACGATGCCGAACGCACGACCCTCTCGGGCATCGAACTGTCATATCGCTATTTGGGCGTTCTGCGTCTGCTCGGGGCCGGGGAGCTGCGCAGTGCGGGGCTGCAGAGCATCCCGGATCCGCTTGCCGGGCAGGTGTCCAACACGCTGTTTCACTTTCCGACGCTTGATCCCCTGCCGTCCGATCTGGTCTCGGCCCGCTTCACCGACCGCAACTATCGTTTCGGAGTACGGGCCGCCGGGTCGCGCTTCCTGGGTCGGAAATGGCTCCTCACGGTTGGGGCGGACGTGCGCACGGGGCGTGACATGCACGTTGAGGGGGTCTTCACGAATGCCGTGACGGCAGGTTTCCGTCTGGCGCGTCCTTCGGGGGATGAGGGGGAGTGGGCGCTGCTGGGCATTGTGCCGGTATCGATGCGCGGCACGCGCCTGTCAACCTCCGAGGAGGCCTTCACGCTGACGGGCGACCGCCTCTACAATCCGGCATGGGGTTTTCAGGACGGACGGGTGCGCAATTCGCGGGTTCGGCGCGAGACGCTTCCGCTGGGTGTCGTCGCCTGGAAGCGGCGCCTTACTGCGGCCACGACGCTCGATGCGGCCTTCGGTGCGGAGGCCGGGCGGAGCCGTTACAGCATGCTGGGGTGGTACGACGCCCGCACGCCGATGCCCGACAACTACCGCTACCTGCCGAGCTATACCCACGACCGGGCCACCGAAGAGGCCTGGCGCGCCGGTGATCCCCGCTATACGCAGATCGACTGGGACGAACTGATCCGTCAGAACCGCATGGCCGACGGTCATGCGGTCTACGCGTTGGAGGATCGTGTCGAGCGGATCTGGAATCTGTCGCTGCACGCCCTCTTCGAAACGGATCTCGATGCGCGGCTGACACTGCGCTACGGCGTGGACCTACAGCGCGACGACAGCCGCAACTACAAACAGATGCGCGATCTGCTGGGCGCCGATCATATCATCGATATCGACCAGTTTCTGGTCGACGACGACACCTACGGTACACGGTTGCAGAACAACCTGCGCCATCCCGATCGGACGATCCGTCAGGACGACCGCTTTGCCTACGACTATTCACTCACGACGCGTCATGCGCTGCTGTTTTTCCAGGCCGACTACCGTGCGGACCGGTTTCGGGGCGACCTGTCGCTGGCGCTGGGGAGTTCGGCGGTGAGCCGCCGCGGCCATTACGAAAAGGAGCTCTTCCCCGGCGGAGAGTCCTGGGGCCGGTCGCGGGTGATGCGCTTTGCACCCTACCGGTTGAAGGCTACGGTCGGTTGGTCCTTCACGCCGCGCAACTACGTGGAGGTGTCGCTTCTGGCTGCGGCGCGTACGCCCCGGGCCGAGGATCTCTTCTATCAGCCGCTCTACAACAACCGTACGGTCGACGATCCGACCCTTGAGCGGAGTTATGCCGCCGAGGCGGTCTGGCGGCTGACGGGTCCGACGCTGAATCTCGAGGCGACGCTCTTCGCGTCCCTCACGCTCGATGGCGTCGAGACGCGCCGCTACTACGACGACCTGTCGTACGTCTACTGCGACATGGCCGTCACGGGGATCGGCGTCGGCTCCTTCGGAGTGGAGACGGCGGCCGAAGTGCGCCTGTCGGATCGTTGGCAGCTGACGCTGGCGGCTTCGGCAGGGCGCTATCGCTACGTGCGGGATCCGCGGGTGACGGTGCTCTCCGACGTGGACAATACGCCGGTTGACCGGGGTTCGGTGAGCCGCATGGGTGGCTGCGTGGTGGGCGGTGCCCCGCAGCTGACCGCCTCGGCCGAGGTCTCGTGGTTCGGACGCGACGGCTGGGGGCTGCATGCCTCGGCGGGCTACGCCGGAGGTCGTTTTGTCGAGCCGATGCCGCTGCGACGTACGGACCGGCTGGCCGGGCAGGCCGGCATCACGGCGGAGGCTTTCGAGGCCTTCACCTGTCAGGAGCGCCTCCCGGATGCCTTCACGCTCGATGCCTCGTTGTTCAAGAGCTTCTGGTTCGAGCACTCGCGACTGACGCTGGGACTGCTGCTGAAAAACCTGCTGGGCGACTCCGATACGCCCTACAACGGTTACGAATCGTTGCGCGTGCGGCGCCTGCAGAGCGGCGATGCGACCGCCTACGTGCCGCAGGCCACGCGTTACAGCTATCTGCTTCCGCGGTCGTTCTACCTTACGATCTCGTATCGTTTTTGATGTATTGCGAAAAAACGGGCCGAAAATTTTGGGATTTTGCTGACGATTTCGTATTTTGAGAGGCGAAAACCTTAAAACTTCAACCCACCATGATTGTCGGTATTCCAAAAGAGATCAAGAACAACGAGAACCGCGTTGCTCTGACCCCCGCAGGCGCACAGGAGCTTGTCAAACGGGGACACAAGGTGTATGTGCAGGCTTCGGCCGGAGAGAACAGCGGATTTGCCGACACGGCCTATACGGCTGTCGGCGCCGAAATCCTGCCCACGATCGAGGAGGTCTATGCCACGGCGGAGATGATCGTCAAGGTCAAGGAGCCGATCGCTCCGGAGTACAAACTCATCCGTCGCGACCAGTTGGTCTTCACCTATTTCCATTTTGCGAGCAGCGAGGCGCTGACCCATGCCATGATCGACAGCGGTGCGATCTGCTGCGCCTACGAGACGGTCGAACGGGCCGATCGTTCGCTGCCGCTGCTGATTCCCATGTCGGAGGTTGCCGGGCGCATGGCGACCCAGGAGGGTCGTTATTTTCTCGAACGTCCCCGCGGCGGCAAGGGTGTCCTGCTGGGCGGCGTACCGGGCGTGAAACCGGCGAAGGTCTTCGTCATCGGAGCCGGCGTGGTCGGCACGGCGGCGGCGCGTACGGCGGCAGGAACGGGTGCCGACGTGACGATCTGCGACATTTCGCTGCAGCGCCTGACCTACCTGGCCGACGTGATGCCGAAGAACGTCAAGACGCTCATGTCGTCGGAGTACAACATCCGTGAGGAGCTGAAACATGCCGACCTGGTGATCGGATCGGTGCTGATTCCGGGGGCCAAGGCTCCGAAGCTCGTCACGCGCGAGATGCTGAAGTTGATGGAGCCGGGTACGGTGATGGTCGACGTGGCCATCGACCAGGGCGGTTGCTTCGAGACGTCGCATCCGACCACGCACGAGGATCCGGTCTACTACGTCGACGGCATTCTGCACTATTGCGTGGCCAACATTCCGGGAGCCGTTCCGCGCACCTCGACCCTGGCCCTGACCAACGCGACGCTTCCCTATGTGTTGCAGCTGGCCGACAAGGGGTGGCAGCGGGCCGCCCGCGAAAATGCGGAACTGGCGCTGGGTCTGAACGTCGTATCGGGCAAGGTGGTCTACCGTCCGGTAGCCGAGGCCTGGGGACTTCCCTATGAACCGCTGAGCCTTTGACCGGTCTGCGGGCCGGGGCCGCAACGTCGGGTCTCCGAGACCGATCCGGAAAACGTATGCCGGGCGATCCTTGAACGGGTCGCCCGGTTTTTTGTGGGTGGGGGCGCCCGGCCGTTCGCTCCGGCCAATAAATCGATATTTTGCGGAATTATTTTTGAAAATCTTAAAAAATGATTATATTTGCCAAAGAACGAGCAGGTTATGAAATTGTATAAATTTCGATTGATAGGGATGATCGCCTGTTTGAAAGATAAAATGCGAGAATAAGATCGTTTTCGCTTACGAACTGTAAGCAGAGAGCCGAAAAATAGTTGAACGGTGGCGTCCGCCGCACGGGTTCGTGGGGCCGCGTCACTGAAATTTTTACCCTTTAATAAACGAAGTTTCGAGTATGAGTGAGAGACTGTACATTTTCGACACGACCCTTCGCGACGGGGAACAGGTTCCCGGTTGCCAGTTGAACACCACGGAGAAGATCGAAGTTGCCAAGTTGTTGGAAGCTCTTGGCGTGGACATTATCGAGGCGGGGTTTCCGATTTCGAGCCCCGGCGACTTCAACTCGGTGCTTGAAATTTCGAAGGCGGTATCCGAGCCGACGATCTGCGCCCTGACGCGTGCCGTCGAGAAGGACATCGACGTGGCGGCCGACGCTCTGCGGCTGGCCCGCCGCAAGCGCATCCATACGGGCATCGGCGTCTCGCCGCAGCACATCTACGACAAGCTGCGCTCGACACCCGAGCAGATCCTCGAACGGGCCATCGCGGCGGTGAAGTATGCCAAGCGCTACGTCGAGGACGTGGAGTTCTACGCCGAGGATGCCGGCCGCGCCGATACGGAGTACCTGGCGCGGGTCGTTGAGGCGGTGATCGCCGCCGGGGCCACCGTGGTGAACATCCCCGACACAACGGGCTACTGCCTCCCGAACGAATACGGCGCCAAGATCAAATACCTGATGGACCACGTGCCGAACATCGACCGGGCGATCCTCTCGACCCACTGCCACAACGATCTGGGCATGGCGACGGCCAATACGCTGAGCGGCATCCTGAACGGTGCGCGGCAGGCCGAGGTGACGATCAACGGCATCGGCGAACGGGCCGGCAATACGTCGCTCGAGGAGGTGGTCATGACGCTCCGCTGCCACAAGGACGTGGCCATCGACACGGGGATCCGCACGCAGCTCATCACGAAGGCTTCGCACCTGGTTTCGAGCCTGATGAACATGCCCGTGCAGCCGAACAAGGCGATCGTCGGGCGGAATGCCTTCGCCCACTCGTCGGGCATTCACCAGGACGGCGTGCTGAAAGACCGCCAGACCTACGAGATCATCGATCCGCACGACATCGGTCTGAACGAGTCGGTCATCGCGCTGACGGCCCGCAGCGGCCGTGCGGCACTGGTGCATCGCCTCGAACTGCTCGGCTACGACCTCACGCCGCAGGAGCTGGATGCCACCTACGAGAAGTTCCTGGCGCTGGCCGACAAGAAGAAGGAGATCCACGATTACGACCTGTTGTATCTGGTGGGCGACATCGACCGGATGAAGCAGCAGTCCATCGCGCTGAAGTTCCTGCAGGTGACCACCGGCACGCTGGTTCCGACGGCCACCGTGGTGCTGAAGTTCGGCGACCACGAACGGATGGCCATCGCTACGGGTAACGGACCGGTCGATGCGGCCGTCACGGCGATCAAGACGCTCATCAACGAGAAGGTCGTGTTGTCGGAGTTCCTGATGCAGGCCATCACGCGGGGGTCGAACGACGTGGGACGCGTCCACGTGCAGGTGGAGTGCGGATCGCGCACGGTCCACGGCTTCGCCGCCCACACCGATACGACGCGGGCATCGATCGAGGCGTTCCTCGACGCGCTGCGCGCCCTGAACGTTACGGAACGCAAAGAGGAGGAGTAACATGGGAAAGACACTTTTGGACAAGATCTGGGACGCGCACACGGTGCGTGTCGAAGAGGGAGGACGCTGCGTCCTCTATATCGACCGGCAGTATATCCACGAGGTGACCTCGCCGGTAGCCTTTGCGGGGCTGGAGCGCCGCGGAATCGGCGTGGCGCGGCCGTCGCAGATCACGGCAACGGCCGACCACAACATCCCGACCGTCAACCAGCACCTGCCGATCGAGGAGCCCGAATCGCGGCGGCAGGGCGCCACCCTGGCCGAGAACTGCGCCCGGTACGGCATCGAACACTTCGGCGTGGGGAATCCGCGTCAGGGTATCGTCCATATCATCGGTCCGGAGCTGGGCTTCACGCAGCCGGGCATGACGATCGTCTGCGGCGACAGCCACACCTCGACCCACGGGGCGCTGGGCGCCGTGGCCTTCGGAGTGGGAACCTCGGAGGTGGAGATGGTCTTCGCGAGCCAGTGCATCCTGCAGACCAAGCCCCGCACGATGCGCATCACGGTTGACGGGGCGCTTCGGCCGGGCGTCGAGGCCAAGGATGTCATCCTTTACATCATTTCGAAGATCAGCGCCTCGGGCGGTACGGGCCATTTCATCGAGTTTGCCGGTTCGACGATCCGTGCGCTCTCGATGGAGGGGCGCATGACGGTCTGCAACATGAGCATCGAGTGCGGAGCGCGGGGCGGCATGATCGCCCCCGACGAAAAGACGTTCGAGTATCTGCGCGGACGCGAACGGGTGCCGCAGGGGGCAGCCTTCGATGAGGCCGTGGCGCGGTGGCGCGAGCTGTACAGCGATCCCGATGCCGTGTTTGACAAGGAGTATCACTTCGATGCGGCGGACATCGCCCCGATGATCACCTATGGCACGAATCCCGGCATGGGCATGGCCGTCGACGCCTCGATTCCGGCGGATGCCGACCCGAAGGCGTTGGAGTACATGGGCTTCCGGCCGGGCGAACGGCTGCTGGGCCATCCGGTCGACTATGTCTTCGTCGGGAGCTGTACGAACGGACGGATCGAGGATCTGCGCCGCTTCGCCCGGCTGGTCGAGGGGCGGCACAAGGCCGACGGCGTTACGGCCTGGATCGTCCCCGGATCGAAGGGGGTCGAAGCGGCGGCCCGGGCCGAGGGGCTGGACCGCATCCTCTCGGCAGCGGGCTTCGAACTGCGCCAGCCGGGCTGCTCGGCCTGCCTGGCGATGAACGCCGACAAGATTCCGACCGGGAAATACTGCGTCTCGACCTCGAACCGCAACTTCGAGGGGCGTCAGGGGCCCGGTGCGCGGACGATGCTGGCCGGAGTGGCCGTAGCGGCTGCGGCAGCCGTCACGGGACGGATTGCCGACCCGCGCGAAGTCTTCGGAATCAAGGATTGAAAATCGAAAAAAGCACTTATCGTCATGTCCATACCCAAATTCGAGACATTTACCTCGGGGGCGGTGCCCGTCGAGGTGGAGAACATAGATACCGACCAGATCATTCCGGCGCGCTTCCTGAAGGCCACCGAACGCAAGGGATTCGGCGAGAACCTCTTCCGCGACTGGCGTTACGACGCTTCGGGGGCTCCCGTGGCCGCATTCCCGCTCAACGATCCGCGCTACGGCGGACAGATCCTCGTGGCGGGACGCAACTTCGGCTGCGGAAGTTCGCGCGAACATGCCGCCTGGGCCCTGGCCGACTACGGCTTCCGGGTGGTGGTGTCGAGCTTCTTCGCGGACATCTTCCGCAACAATGCGCTGAACAACGGCCTGCTGCCGGTGCGCGTCGAGGAGGATTTCCTGCAGCGGATCTTCGCGGCAATCCGTCGCGATCCTCAGGCGCAGTTTACGGTCGACCTCGACCACCAGCGCTTCACGATCGAGGCGAGCGGCGAGAGCACCCCGTTCGAGATCGACGCCTACAAGAAACGCTGCCTGCAGAACGGCTACGACGATGTGGATTACCTGCGGAGCCTCGCTTCGGAGATCGAGGCCTTCGAAAAACGGCGCGGCTGAATGACGGGCGCGACGTACAGCGGGGTGGAGATTCTCGATACGACACTCCGTGACGGCGAACAGACCTCAGGCGTGTCGTTCAACGCCCGGGAGAAGCTCTCCATCGCCCGCCTGCTGCTCGAGGAGCTCCACGTCAACCGGATCGAAATCGCTTCGGCTCGCGTTTCGCACGGCGAAGAGGAGGCCGTGAGGGCCATTGCGCGCTGGGCTCGTGAACGGGGTCATCTGGACCGTATCGAGGCGTTGGGCTTCATCGACGGGGGCGTTTCGGTCGAGTGGCTGTGGCGGGCGGGCTGCCGGGTGGTGAACTGCTGGCCAAGGGGTCGCGGCGCCACTGCGAGGAGCAGCTGCGCCGTACGCCCGCGCAACACCTGGACGACGTACGGGCCGAAATCCTGCGGGCCGCCGAACGGGGCATGCGCGTGAATCTCTATCTGGAGGACTGGTCGAACGGCATGCAGCACTCACAGGACTACGTTTGGGCGATGCTCGACGGTCTGGAGGGGCTTCCCGTCGAGCGGTTTCTGTGTCCCGATACGCTGGGGATTCTGGATCCCTGGGCTACGGAGCGCTTCTGCCGGGAGATGGTGACGCGTTATCCGACGCGACGGTTCGACTTCCACGCCCACAACGATTACGATCTGGCCGTGGCCAATACGGCGGCTGCGGTACGGGCGGGCTTCGGCGGCGTCCACGTGACGATCAACGGCCTGGGCGAACGGGCCGGCAATGCGCCGCTGTCGAGTACCGTGGCGGTGTTGCACGACCGGCTGGGCTGCCGCACGGCGATCGACGAATCGAAGATCTACCGCGTGAGCCGCACGGTCGAATCCTATACCGGGGTGCGCATCCCGGCAAACCGTCCGATCGTCGGGGCGAGCGTCTTCACGCAGTGTGCGGGGGTTCATGCCGACGGCGACAGCAAGAACGGTCTGTATTTCAACGATCTGCTTCCCGAACGCTTCGGCCGGGTGCGTGAATACGCCCTGGGCAAGACCTCCGGCAAGGCGAACATCCTGAAGAATCTCGAACGGCTGGGCATCGATCTCGACGAGACGGCCATGCGCAAGGTGACCGAACGGGTGGTGGAGCTGAGCGACAAGAAGGAGCTGGTGACGCTGGACGACCTGCCGTACATCATCGCCGACGTGCTGCGCTACGATCAGACGGATGCCCCGGTGCGGATTCTGAACTACAGCCTCTTGCTGGCACAGGGTTTGCGACCCGTAGCGACGCTGCGCATCGAGATCCACGGCGAACAATACGAACAGACGTCGGCCGGCGACGGACAGTACGACGCCTTCATGCGGGCGTTGCGGCAGATCTACCGCGAACAGCTGGGACGGCGCTTTCCGATGCTCGTCGACTATGCGGTCTCGATCCCGCCGGGCGGGCGGACGGATGCCTTCGTGCAGACGATCATCACGTGGGAGGCCGACGGACGCACGTTCCGGACCCACGGCCTGGATGCCGACCAGACCGAAGCGGCCATCAAGGCGACGATCAAAATGTTGAACATCATAGAAACCAATCCAACGAATCATGGAAATCAGGATAGCACTGCTGCCCGGTGACGGTATCGGGCCTGAAATCATCACGGAAGCCGTGAAGGTGCTCGATCGCGTGGCGGCACGCTTCGGCCACCGGATCATCTATACGCGGGCGCTGGTGGGCGCTGCGGCGATCGATGCCACGGGGGATCCCTACCCGGAGGAGACTCACCGCATCTGCCAGGCGTCGGACGCCGTTCTGTTCGGCGCCATCGGCGACCCGAAGTACGACAACGATCCCACGTCGAAGGTCCGTCCCGAACAGGGGCTGCTGCGCATGCGCAAGTCGCTGGGGCTGTTTGCCAATCTGCGTCCGGTGTCGCTGTTCGAGGCGCTGACGGACCGTTCGCCGCTGCGTCCCGAGGTGGTGCGGGGCACGGACTTCATCTGCGTGCGCGAACTTACCGGAGGCATCTATTTCGGACGTCCGCAGGGGCGTGACGAAGGGGGACGCAGGGCCTTCGACACCTGCACCTACACCGTTGAGGAGATCGACCGCGTCCTGCAGGTGGCCTTCCGGCTGGCGATGACGCGACGGCGGCGTCTGACGGTCGTCGACAAGGCCAACGTGCTGGAGACCTCGCGGCTGTGGCGCGAACGGGCGCAGCTCATGGCGGCGCAATACCCCGAAGTGACGGTCGAGTACATGTTCGTCGACAATGCGGCGATGCAGATCATCCGTCAGCCTACGCACTTCGACGTTATTGTCACGGAGAACATGTTCGGCGACATTCTGACCGACGAGGCCAGTGTCATCAGCGGATCACTCGGCATGCTCTCCTCGGCCAGCGTCGGGGCCGAGGTGGCGTTGTTCGAACCGATCCACGGCTCCTATCCGCAGGCTGCGGGGCGGAACATCGCCAACCCGATGGCGACGATCCTTTCGGCGGCCATGCTGCTCGAACACCTGGGGCTCGAAGCCGAAGGCCGGGCCGTCCGCGAGGCGGTCAATACGGCTCTTGCGGCGGGCGTCGTGACCGAGGATCTGGTCCGCGAGGGCGGGCGCAGCTATTCGACCTCGGAGGTGGGCGACTACGTGGCGGCCCACGTCTGAGCGGTTCATGTTTGAGCGGCCCACGTCTGAGCAACCTAATGTCCGAACGGTGCGGGTGTGAACGGACGGGCGCGGCTTCCGGCGGGTCGGAATCCGGTCGGAATCCGGTCAGAACCCAACCGGTGGCCTGCCGGCGGACGGATTGCCTGGCTCCGGATTGCCTGGTACCGGACCGCTGTGACGGCCCGATGTGCTTGTGGCAATCCGCATCGCCTCCCTCCCTTGCATCGTCTGAAAATTGACCCCTTGTGCAGACCGTTTTCGCGGTCTGCATTTTTTGTACTATCTTTGCAGGCGAATTCACATCCGGAACCGACATCCGAGGCTCCGGGAGTTGTGAAACCCTTTAAACACGCAGCGTATGGCAGGATCGAATTTTGTGGATTACGTCAAGATATTCGCCCGTTCGGGTCACGGCGGTGCCGGCTCGGCTCACTTCCGGCGCGAGAAATTCGTGGCCTTCGGAGGACCCGACGGCGGCGATGGCGGCAAGGGCGGCAGCATCGTGCTGGTCGGCGACCGCCAGTACTGGACGCTGATCCACCTCAAATACCAGCGCCACCAGTTTGCAGAGGACGGCGAAAACGGCTCGGGAGCCCGTTCGTCGGGCAAGGATGCCCGGGATATCGTCATCCCGGTGCCGCTGGGCACGGTGGCCCGCCGCGTGGTGGAGCATGAGGACGGTACGACGAGTCTCGAAACGGTGGGGGAGGTGACCGCCGACGGCGAACGCCTCGTGCTGCTCAAGGGCGGCCGCGGAGGCCTCGGCAACTGGCACTTCAAGAGCGCCACCAACCAGACGCCGCGCTATGCCCAGCCGGGCGAGGAGGGCGACGAAGGGGCCTTCGTGCTGGAGCTGAAGGTGCTGGCCGACGTCGGACTGGTGGGCTTCCCCAATGCCGGAAAATCGACCCTGCTGTCGGTCGTCTCGGCCGCCAAACCCAAGATCGCCAACTACGCCTTCACGACGCTGGAGCCAAATCTGGGTATCGTCGAGGTGCGCGACCACAAGTCGTTCGTCATGGCCGACATCCCGGGCATCATCGAAGGGGCGCACGAAGGCCGCGGCCTTGGTACTCGCTTTCTGCGCCATATCGAACGCAACTCGGTGCTGCTGTTCATGATCCCGGCTGACAGCAACGACATTTGCCGCGATTACGAGATTCTGCTGGGCGAACTGACGCAGTATAACCCCGAACTGCTTGACAAGCAGCGCCTTCTGGCCGTGACGAAGTGTGACATGCTCGACGACGAACTGATTGCGCAGATGCGTTCGCACCTGCCCGAGGGCATCCCGTCGATCTTCATTTCGTCGGTTTCGGGCCTGAATATCCAGCAACTGAAAGACATGCTCTGGGAGGCCCTTCAACGATAGGGCGTTCATCTCCGGACCTCGCGGGAGCTTCGGCGGCCTCTTTCATCCATCGGTCAGCGCTGACTTTCGCTTGGGAATTCCATTTCATGGAAGGTGACGCGCAGCGAAAACTTTCCGCCGAAGTAGTCGATTACTCCGGTGAGAGATCCCATCCCTTCCGGCAACGTCTCCGTCGCATAGCTGCAACCGCGGTAGGTCCTCACCGTGAATCGATTGCCGTTCGTGTCGACGATTTCCCGCTCGGTGGTTGTCACTCGTCCGGTTTCGGGGTCCGTATCACACCAGTGCGCGCCGGATTCGACGAAGCGGACGTTGCGGAAGCGGACGCGGGTGTCGATGTGCTCACTCGTCACCTCCCCGAATGTCAGATCGCGGGAACGGGGCGGGGTTTCGCTCTGTCCCAGCATACGGACGTAGCGGTCGATCTCTTCGGCCGGTATGGTGGTGTTCCCGTATGGGTCGGGAGCTGCTCCGAGTTCGATTTTTCCGCCGTAGTCGCGGAGTACGAGCCCGTTGCACCGCACTTCGACTTCAGTCCCGAAGGAGAACCGTTCGGCCAGATTTTCGCCTTCAAGGGCAACGGAGATCCCGCCGCTCGGATCCTGAATCATGATTTCGCGGTCAAACTCTCCGTAAAGATCGTTGGCCACGACCTGTCCCCGAATGATTGCATCGCGGGTGACGGTGACACTTGTCCGGCCGTCGCACAGGGTCTTCAGACCGGCGATCGAAAGCCGGGATTCCGCGGGAACCTCGCCGAAGTCGGCCGTTGATGCAAGGTCGCAGCCAACGGCGAGCAGCAGACTAATATACGCAATCCCCCTCATCGCGCAATTTGAGCAGAAAACGCCCGTCGCCCGAGGCGTCGTATTGAAGGATGCCGGTCAGTGAGACGGTCTGTTCGGGAATCTCTTCGTCGGCGAAATCGGCATACGTGCGGACGTAGGTGTAGATGCGATTTCCCTCCTGATCGACGAAACAGCGGTATCCGCTCCACTGCCGGTTTCCGGAGATTTCGGGCTGATGGAGAAGCCCCGTGATGCGGACAAGCGTACCGCACCGTTCCGCAGTCAGCTCGGGGATTGTCAGGGAAGCCGGTACGGGTTCCTCGAGCTTTTCCGAGCAACGGGCGATCACCCGGTCGAGAGCGGCCCGCGAACCGAGATAGTCGACCTCATAGCCGCTGCCGGCATCGGGGCGGTTGCCGACCTGCAGGACGCCGAGCCTTTCGGCCAGGGTGAGACCTCCGAGGTGGACCGTCACCCGGCATCCGATCGGGAAGTCGTTGTGCAGCTGATCGATCCCGGCCAGGATCTCCAGTGCGGCCCCGTCCTGTTCGATGCAGAGCGTGCGATAGAAGTTTCCGGCCCGGTCCGACGTGGTGACCAGCCCCTTGACGGTGATATCATCGGGTATGGTGGTGGGTGTTCCGGTGAAAATTTTTCTGATGTGGGCGATGAGTTCCGTAGCGGGTTCTTGCGACTCTTCGGGTTGCGGGGTTCCGAACCGTGAGTCGTAGCACGCCGTCGCACATGGAATGGAGATCGCCAGGAGCAGGGCCCTGGCGATCCGTCGTAGAGGCGTTCTGATGCTGTTTCTCAAACTCATGATTTCCGGATAGGGTGGTCCGGGGCAGGCTGTGGAAGACGGCCGGTCACGCCTCGATGCGTGAATCCTTCAGTCCGAGGAAGTAGAGGATTCCGTCGAGGCCGATGGTCGAGATCGACTGTCGGGCCGTGGCCTTTACCTTGGGTTTGGCGTGGA
>OLWA01001876.1_pt1 | contig 20291 bp, 20 predicted proteins | sample 1673251 | NCBI WGS metagenome assembly OLWA01 (sample SAMEA3178937, study PRJEB25190) | human gut metagenome | biome: human gut; feature: human-associated habitat; material: faeces | place: Austria | collected 2013 | reverse complement strand
GCTCCGACGGCAACTTCTCCAACGAGCTGCTGATCTCCACCATCAACACCGACCTCGCCAACAAGCTGGGCAATCTGGTGAGCCGTACCACCGGCATGGCGGAGAAGTATTTCGGCGGCAAGCTCCCCGCCCAGCGGGAGGACACCGCCGAGGACTGCGAGCTGAAGAAGATGGCGTGCGCCCTCCGTGACCGCTATCAGACGGAGATGGACAAGCTCCAGCTGCAAAACGGTCTGGACGAGGTGTTCAAGGTCATCGAGCGCGCCAACAAGTATATCGACGAGACGGCTCCCTGGGCATTGGGCAAGGACGAGAGCAAGCGTGACCGTCTGGCAGCCGTCCTGTACAACCTGCTGGAAACGGTGCGTATCTGCACCACCCTCCTGCTGCCCGTCATGCCCGACACCTGCGAGAAGATCTTCGCCAAGCTGGGTGCCGGCGACAGCTGCCGCAGCTGGGACAACGCCAACGTCTGGGGCGTCCTGCCCGCCGACGCCGCCATCTCCAAGGGCGAGAACCTGTTCCCCCGTATCGATGTGGACGAGGCACTTGCCCAACTCAACGCCATGCAGGAGGCGCAGAAGAAGGCGGCCCTCCCCGCCGTGGAGCTGGAGCCTTACGTGACCGAGGACGTGGACTTTGACACGTTCCTGAAGTCCGACTTCCGCGCCGTGAAGATCAAGAACTGCGAGGCGGTGAAGAAGTCCGACAAGCTGCTGAAGTTCACGCTGGACGACGGCAGCGGCACCGACCGCATCATCCTCTCCGGCATCCACCAGTATTACGAGCCGGAGCAGCTCATTGGCAAGACGGCCATCGCCATTTTGAATCTGCCGCCCCGGAAGATGATGGGTATTCCCTCCTGCGGCATGCTGATCTCCGCCGTCCACAAGGAGAAGGGCGAGGAGAAGCTGCACCTGATGCTCATTGACGACAGCGTACCCGCCGGTGCCAAGCTCTGCTGACGCATCGTCTGCACAGGGAGAGATTTTCCGTTACCCGTAATTGACTTTCTCCCCCGTTCCCCCTATAATCAAACACAGGAACAGAAGCAGAAAGGAGACGCCTCCATGCTGGACGAAAAGGATTTTCAAAAATTAGACGAGCTTATCTCCCACCGGATCAGTGCCGTGATGGAAAACGATGTCATGCCCAAGATGGACGAGCTTATCTCCCGCCGCATCGGCATCGTAATGGAAAACGATGTCATGCCCAAATTCGATCTGCTGGCAGACGGTATTGCAGGTATTCAGGAAAAACTGGTGCCCCGCAGCCGCGTGGATGATTTGGAAGATGATGTCCGCTTCCTCAAAAGCATGGTGCATCAAATGGCGGAGGAAATCAGCCGTTTGAAAAAAGCCCAATAAAAATACCCCCTCGGCGCAGCCGAGGGGGTATTTTTCACTCCACTATCCTAAACAGTCTTTTCCCGTTCTCCTTGGTGATATGCGCCAGCTCCTCCGGCGACAGGCTCTTCCACTGAGCCAGCTTCTCCGCCACCAGACGGACGTAGGAGGAGTCGTTCCGCTTCCCCCGGTGGGGCACCGGCGTCATGTAGGGGCTGTCCGTCTCGATGAGCATACGCTCCACCGGCGTCACCGCCGCCACCTCCGGGGCGCGGCGGGCGTTTTTGTAGGTGATGGGGCCGTCAAAGCCCAGATACCACCCCATGTCCAGCAGCTCCCTTGCCATCTCCGGGCTGCCGGAAAAGCAGTGGAACACCCCCGTCACCTCCGGGAATTCCTTGACGATGGCGAGGGAATCCCCGTGCGCCTCCCGGTCGTGGAAGATCACCGGCAGGCGCAGCTGCCGCGCCAGCTCCAGCTGCGCCCGGAGCACCTCCTGCTGGAACGCTCTGGGCGGGTTCTCCTCCCAGTAGTAGTCCAGCCCGATCTCCCCGATGGCGACCACCTTGGGCTGCTGCGCCAGCTGCCGCAGCACCTCAATGTCCCCTGCGGTGAAGTCCCCGCAGTTCTCCGGGTGTATCCCCACCGCCGCGTACACATGAGAATACGCCCTAGCATAGGACACCGCCTTCCGTGAGCTTTCCACGTCGCAGCCGGGATTCACCAGCAGCGACACCCCCCGCTCCGGCAGCGTCTCCAGCAGCAGCTCCCTGTCCGGGTCAAAGGCGTCGTCGTCGTAATGCGCGTGTGTGTCGAACAGCATCCTCAGTCCTCCAAGCGCACCTTGCCCACGGCGGTGCTGTCCACAAACTGCTCCTTAATGGCTTTCAGCCGCGCCATGTGGGGCTGCTCCATGTGCACCCGCTGGTGCGCCGCGCTCTCCCACCGCTCAATGAGCAGCAGCTCGTCCGCGTCCTGGGCGGAGAAATAGTAGTCGTAAGATAGGCACCCCTTCTCCTCCCGGATCAGCGTCAGAATACCCTCCTCCACCACCTGCCGCACGAAGGCTTCCCGGCATCCGGGCTTGGCGTGATACTTCACATACAGGATCAGCTCTTCCATCACAAGTACCTCCTAAGGTTTTTCCCCATTTTACCACGCCCCGGAGCCATCGGCAAATTTTTTCCGCAAAACCGCCGAAAATCCATTTACAAGCTGTATAAAATACGCTATACTTTACGGGCTGTATAAAACAAACAAGGGTGGAGAGAGAAAATGGCAACAGATTTTTCCAGAACGCTGGGGCTTCTCCGTCAGGAGAAGGGCATCAGCCAGCGCAAGGCGGCATCTGCGCTGGGCATCAGTCAGGCACTGCTGAGCCACTATGAAAACGGTATCCGGGAGCCGGGACTGGCATTCGTCAGCAAGGCTTGCGATTTTTACCGCGTCTCGGCGGACTTCCTGCTGGGGCGCAGCTCCAACCGTGACGGCGCGATGATCGACTCCGAGTGTCTCTGCGACGCCAGCACGGAAAAGGGCAGTCTGCGCGGCAGCATTATGGCGACGCTGCAAAAGAAGCTGACGGTGAACACCACCGGGCTCCTGTTCGACCTGCTGGGCAGTACCAACAGCCGCGAGGCGATCACAGCCGCCGGCGACTGCATCGGTGCCACGCTGTACGACCTGCTCCGCCGCCTGTACCGCCGCAGCGGCGGCAACGAGGATATGTTCGCCACCGACGCGCTGGACTTTGATAGCGGCGCGGTGGACGCCATGCTCCTCCGCTCCCGCGCGGCGTATATGCGCGCGCTGAACGCGGCGGAGAAGCTGCCCCGATTGAACTCCGATGCGCTGACCGCCCTCCCCGGCGCGGGACAGAGTACCGCGCAGATCATCCACAACGTAGACGAAAAAGCGGGCAAATAGCCCCGATTTCACATCCTCGGCGGAAATGAATTCCGCCTGCGGCAAGGTTTTGCCGTGCAAAACGCTTGTACGCGCACTGCGCGGACAGCGTGGATTTCCAAAGGAGGCTTTTCTATATGTTCGACCAATCCCATATCCGCAACTTCTCCATTATCGCCCACATCGACCACGGTAAATCCACGCTGGCGGATCGCCTGCTGGAAAAGTGCAACGCCGTGCCGGAGCGTGAGATGGAAAACCAGCTGCTGGACAACATGGATCTGGAGCGTGAGCGGGGCATCACCATCAAGTCCCGCGCCGTCCGGATCTTCTATACCGCCGCCGACGGCGAGACATACGCCCTGAACCTCATCGACACGCCGGGTCACGTGGACTTCAACTACGAGGTCAGCCGCTCTCTGGCTGCCTGCGAGGGCGCGCTGCTGGTGGTGGACTCCACCCAGGGCGTAGAGGCGCAGACGCTGGCGAACACCTACCTTGCCATGGATCACGACTTGGAGATCCTGCCGGTATTTAACAAAATCGACCTCCCCGCCGCCGACCCCATGAAGGCAAAGCAGGAGGTGGAGGACATCATCGGCCTGCCTGCGCTGGACGCCCCGGAGATCTCCGCCAAGCTGGGCATCAACATCGACGCCGTGCTGGAGGACGTGGTGCAGAACGTCCCCGCCCCCAAGGGCGACCCCAAAGCCCCCCTGCAAGCCCTCGTGTTCGACAGCCAGTACGACCCCTATCTGGGCGTGGTGGTCTACTTCCGCATCAAGCAGGGTACCATCCGCAAGGGGCAGACCATCCGCATGATGGCGACCGGCGCGGAGTACACCATCCTGGAGTGCGGCTACCTCAAGCCCATCGGCAACGAGCCGACGGACTGCCTGCAAGCCGGCGAGGTGGGCTACTTCACCGCCAGCATCAAGAACGTCAAGGACACGCAGGTGGGCGACACCGTTACCGACGCCGCCTCCCCTGCCGCCGAGCCGCTGCCCGGCTACCGTCCCGCCCAGTCCATGGTCTACTGCGGTATCTACACGGAGGACGGCAGCAAGTACCCCGACCTCCGTGACGCGCTGGAGAAGCTCCAGCTCAACGACGCCTCCCTGACCTTTGAGCCGGAATCCTCCGTTGCGCTGGGCTTCGGCTTCCGCTGCGGCTTCCTCGGTATGCTCCACATGGAGATCATCCAGGAGCGTCTGGAGCGGGAATTCAACCTGGATCTTGTCACCACCCTGCCCTCCGTCATCTACCACGTCTACAAGTCCGACGGCACCATGGTCAAGGTGGATAACCCCCATAACTACCCGGATCCCGGCACCATTGAGCGCGCGGAGGAGCCGTACGTCAAGGTGTCCATCATCACCCCGCAGGACTACGTGGGCAACATCATGCCCATGTGTCAGGATCGCCGTGGTGAATTCAAGGATATGCAGTATCTGGACACCCATTTAGTGGAGCTGCACTATCAGATGCCCCTCAACGAGATCATCTACGACTTCTTCGACACGCTGAAGGCGAACACCAAGGGCTACGCCTCTCTGGACTACGAGCTGTCCGGCTACCGCACCAGCGATCTGGTGAAGGTGGATCTGCTGCTCAACGGCGACGGCGTGGACGCCCTCAGCTTCATCGCCCACCGGGATAAGGCGTATGGCCGCGCCCGCCGCCTGTGCGAGAAGCTGAAGGACAACATCCCCCGCCAGCTGTTCGAGGTGCCCATCCAGGCCGCCATCGGCGGGCGCATTATCGCCCGCGAGACGGTGAAGGCCATGCGTAAGGATGTCTTGGCGAAGTGCTACGGCGGCGACATCACCCGTAAGAAGAAGCTGCTGGAGAAGCAGAAGGAGGGCAAGAAGAAGATGCGTAACCTCGGCACCGTCCAAGTCCCCACGGAAGCCTTCATGGCAGTCCTCAAGCTCGACAGCGAATGATCTCCCCCGTCCCATAGCGAATACTCTCAAAAAAGGAAGCCACCCGGCTTCCTTTTTTCTCACCCGCTGCTGGCAAAAGTAACCCCGCCGTGAGGCAAAAAAAGAACCGGCTCCCGCCGGTTCCTTCAGTCATTCACATCATAGAATATCCGCTCGCCCGCCTCGGCGAGTCCCAGCTGATCCCGCGCCAAGTCCTTAATGAACTGCTCGTCGTCTTTTTTGGCGAGGTCGGACTCCAACGCCTGATTTTCCTGCGTCTGCTGCTGCAGCTGCCGCGTCAGCGCGGCCTCCTGCTGCTTCGCCTCGTGCAGACGGCTGTTCACCCGCACCAGCTCCACGCCCAGAAACACCACCAGCGCGGCGATGACCAGTATCAGCAGGGTGTTGCCCCGCCGCTTCGTCTTGGCTGCCTTTGCCATGTCCCCTCGCCTCCTTTTCCCCGCGTCTTTTCTTTATCATAGCGCATTTTCTCCGGAAAAGAAAGGCTTTTTTCGCCCTGCACCCAATTTTTTTCACCGCCGCCCCCAGCCACGCCGCCGGACGCCACAGCAGCCGCGCCGTCCCCGCCGCCACCCCCAGCCAGAAATCCCACAGGGGCAGCACCAGCGGCGACAACGCCCACAGATACACCAGCGCGCCCAGCCCCATGGCGGACAGCATCACCAGCCGCAGCTCGCCCTCCCCCACCCGCAGGGCGTACCACAGCAGCGCAGGGGCTGCCGCCAGCAAGAATACCGCGTCCAGCACGTGGGTCAGGGGCGCGCTTCTCCGCCGCCGCAGCCGCACCGTCCGCAGCAGGTCATACACAGCCCCAGCCGCCGCGCCCAGTGCCGCCGCCGTCACATACCCCTCCAGCTGGGCGGATACCATCGTTCCCATCTCAGCCGAACAGCCGCCCGAACAGCCCGCCGCCCCGGTTCTCCGGCGCGTCCTCGTAGCTCAGCGCGTCAATGCGCCCGTCCACGTGCAGCTCGCCGCCGTCCAAACTCAGCTTCCCGATGTGCAGCCCCTCGCCGCTGACCACCAGTGTCCCCGCGCCGGTACGCAGCACGATGTACTGGTCGTCGAACCGCTCCACGTCCTCCACGCCCGCCACCGTCAGCTTCTCCCGACCCTCCAGAGCCAGCCGGTGCATCCCCGCTCCGCCGGTCATCTCATACGCCATAGGCATAAAAATTCCCCCTCATACGTTTTTTCCATCGTATGAGAGGGCTTGTTTATTTATGCCGCGCCATTACGCCCCGGCGACCTCCCGGTACATGGCGGCAGCGGCGTCCTTCCCCACGTTCTCGGTGACGGACACCACCTCCACCGTCAGCGTCCTCGCGCCGAAGCGGATGGCGATCACGTCGCCCACCTTCACATCGTAGGACGCCCTCTGCACCCGCCCGTTGACGGAGACGCGCTCCGCGTCGCAGGCCTCGTTGGCGACGGTGCGCCGCTTAATGAGCCGCGACACCTTCAAATACTTGTCCAATCTCATGGCATCCCCTCCCAAGGAAAAGGCTGGTGCGTTCCCGCACCAGCCCATGATCACAATTTACTTACTCAGCCACTGCGTCCTTCAGAGCCTTACCGGCCTTGAAAGCGGGCACCTTGGTAGCGGCGATCTGCACGGGCTTCTTGGTGCGGGGATTCAGACCGGTGCGGGCGGCGCGCTTCTTGGTCTCGAAGGAGCCAAAGCCCACCAGCTGGATCTTCTCGTCCGCCTTCAGCGTCTCCGTGATGGTGTTCAGAACGGCGTTCACAGCCGCGTCAGAATCCTTCTTGGACAGGCCGGTCTTTTCAGCGACAGCGGCGATCAGTTCGGTTTTATTCATGTTATTTCCTCCCAAAAATTTTTCATTGGTATTGCCGCCCACCGGCGGCTATCCTAAAACGATACTCTCATCGCATTAAGAACGTTCCTTCGCCCCGTTCCACAGGGCGGTCAGCTCCTCCAGCGTCAGCTCCGTCAGCTCCCTTCCCTCCCGGGCGGCAGCCTCCTCCATGGCGCGGAATCGCCGTATAAATTTTTCACAGGTGCCGTGGAGGGCCTCCTCCGGGTCCACGCCGCAGAAACGGCCCACCTTCACGGCGGCGAACAGCACGTCGCCCAGCTCCTCCGGGACGTTTCCGCTCGTCTCCACCGCCCGGTGCAGCTCCCGAACCTCCTCGTCCAGCTTGTCCAGCGCACCGTCCACGCTGCGCCAGTCGAAGCCCACATCCGCGGCCTTCTTCTGGAGCTTCTCGGCGCGCCACGTCCCCGGCAGGCTCCGCGCCACGCTGTCCAGCGCGTCGGCGGCGGTTTTCTGCCCCTTCTCCTGCCGCTTCAGCTGCTCCCAGCTGACGCCCACGCGCTCCGCCGTTTCCGCTTGCCCATCCCCGAACACATGGGGATGGCGGAACAGCAGCTTTTTCACCACGCCGTCGCACACGTCGTCCATGGTGAAGCGTCCCGCGTCCCTCTCGATGTCCGCGTGGAACACCACCTGCATCAGCACGTCGCCCAGCTCCTCCTTGAGCAGTGCGGTGTCGCCCGTGTCGATGGCCTCGGCAGCCTCATAGGCCTCCTCCAGCATCCCCCGCCGGATACTCTTGTGGGTCTGCACGCTGTCCCACGGACAGCCCTCCGGCGAGCGCAGCAGGCGGATGATCTCCAGCAGATCCTCGTAGCCGTAACGCGGTTTCCTTGTAAAATTTATCATACTTACGCTCCTATTGCAAGAGGTTTTCCCCGCATATCGGGAAAAGTTACGCGCATCCCGCGCTTTTTTCACCGCAAATGCAGCTTTTCCGCCAGCTTTTCCCCCTTGGGCAGCATGGCGGCGTCCTGCCGCGTCACCGCGCCCACGGCGAGGATCAGCACCGCGTACACCGCCGCCGCCGCCAGCACCGCCGGCAACACCGCCAGCCGCTCCGGCATCACCCGGCAGCACAGACCGTACCCGCCCCGCGCCGCCAGAGCCATCACCGCCGTGACCAGCACCGGCTTGGCGAACAGGGCGATATACCCCGGCCTCTCCGGCACGAAGCGCGCAATGGCGATAAGATTCAGCACCACGATCAGCGCGTAGCAGTACAGGGTGCTCACCGCCGCGCCCCGTATCCCCACCGCCGGGTTTCCCACCATCAGATAGTTGGTGACGATCTTCAGCACGCCGCCGCACAGAAGCGTCCCCACCGGCAGCAGCGGGTGGCCGTAGGCCTGCAGCACGCCGTTGGTGGCGACCATCAGGCACACGAACACACAGGCAAGCCCCAAAAACGTCAGATGGTACGCGGCGGCCGCCGCCGTCTCCGGCACAGCGGGGTACAGCAACAGCAAAATGGGCTTCGCCAGCACGGACAGCCCCACCCCCGCCGGCAGTGCTGCCAGCACCGTCAGCTTCAGCGCGGCACCGGCGGCGTCTCCCGCCGCCCTGCGATCCCGGCGCGTCAGCGCGGCGGACACCGTGGGCATGAGACTCACCGTCAGCGGATAGATAAACGACGGCGGCAGCATGAACAGCGTCATGCCGAAGGTGTACTCTCCGTACAGTGCCGCCGTCTCCGATGCGCTGTAGCCCAGCGTGTCGTGGAGCGTGGCGGTCACCAGCGTCTGATCCAGCAGGGTGATCAGGCTCATGCCTGCCGCCCCCACGGTAATGGGCACGCCGGTACGCAGCAGCTCCCGCAGGAGCCGCCCCCTCTCCGGCGGCACGTCCCGCACCTCCGGCAGCGTCCGCCGTTTCGGCAGCAGCAGTGCCGTGACGAGCAGACCCAGCCCCGCCCCGGCGGTCACACCGCCGATGGCTCCCGCCGCGCACACGGCGGTGTCCGCGCCCCGGTGCAGCAGCACAAGGCACAGCGTCAGCCCGATGACCAGCTTTCCGGTGGACTCCGCCACCTGTCCCGCCGCCGTGGGCACCATGTCCCCCAGCCCTTGGGAATACCCCCGCAGCGTGGCGGACAGGCACACCAGCAGCACCGCCGGCCCCAACGCCCGCAGCGCGGGCGCGGCGGCGTTGTCGTGCAGTGCCGCCGCCAGCGTCTCCGGCAGCAGGCACATAACGCCGCTGCACACCAGCCCCATCCCCGCAAGGAGCACCAGCCCCACACCGAAGCAGCGGCGCACCGCGCCGTACCGCCTCTGGGCGGCGGCGCGTGCCACCATGCGGCTCAACGCCGGGGGCAGCCCCGCCGTGGACAGCACCAGCAGCAGGCTGTAAATGTTGTAGGCGATGTAAAAGTGCGCCATGCCCTCCCTGTCCAGCAGATTCCCCAAGGGGATCTTGTACAGTGCGCCCAGCACCTTCGTCGCCGCCACCGCCCCGGCGAGGATAGCCGCGCCGCCCATGAAGTTTTGCCGCCTCCGCGCCATAGCCGCCCTCCTCGCCGTACCGTCCCCCGCCTTTTTTCCTGTCGTTCCGAGCGGGCACCCTCCGCCCGCCGGTCAAGCGTCACCGCATATTCTCATGGAACCGGCGGAACGTCTCCAGATTCTCCGCCAGCTTCTCCGGACGCTGGATGTACTCCAGCGGGAATTTAGGGTGGAACACCCGCTCAATGCGGTTGCGCTTGGCGTCCACCATCTTGGTGGAGCCCCCTGCGCCCAGCGACAGTATGCTGTGCAACTCCTCCATGATGTAGATATTATACAGCCCCTCCGCGCCGGATATGCACCAGCCCACGTTCTCGAAGCTGCCGGACATATACTTCTGCCGGTACAGATAGTAGGGCTGGAACCCTCTCGCCCGCAGGGCGGGATCGGCGTAGTCCAGCATGGCGGCCACGTCCTCCGCCGTGGGAATGGGCAGCCCCTCCAACAGAATACGGCTCCCCTTTTTCAGACTGAGGGTGTGCACGGTGATGTTGTCCGCGCCGAAGGTCATGCACCTGTCCAGCGTCCGCCGGAACCCCTCCGGCGTGTCGGCGGGCAGTCCGGCGATAAGATCCATATTCACATGGGGGAACCCCATGGACACCGCCAGCTCTATGGCGCGCTCAATGTCCTCCGGGCTGTGGTGCCGCCCGATAGCCTCCAGTACCTGCGCCTCTAAGGACTGGGGATTCACGCTGATGCGATCCGCCCCGTGATCCAGCAGGACCTGCAATTTTTCCCTGTCAATGGTGTCGGGACGCCCCGCCTCAATGCAGTATTCCGCGCAGCCCGACAGATCGAAGCTCTCGTTCACCCTCGTCAGCAGCGCGTCCATCTGCCGTGCCGACAGGGTGGTGGGCGTGCCGCCGCCCATGTAGAACGACTTCACCCGCAGCCCCGTCTCCCGCACCATCCGCCCTGCGGCGTCGATCTCCGCCGTGAGGGATTCCAGATACGGCTCCATCAGCTTAAAGGACTTCTCCACCGACGCGGACACGAAGCTGCAATAGGCGCACCGCGTCGGGCAGAAGGGGATCCCGATATAGAGGGAGATCTCCTCCGGACGCAGCTCATTTTTCGCCTTCAGCCCCGCCGCCGCACTCTCCAACGCCAGTCGCCGCCGCGCCGGGGACACGCAGTACATCTCCCGCAGTACCCGGTCGGCTTGGGCGGCGGTCATGCCCCCCTCCATCATGCCCCGCACCAGCTTCGCCGGGCGTATGCCCGTCAGTGCGCCCCAGGAGGGCGTCACGCCCGTGACCTCCCTCGCCGCTCGGAAGAAGGACAGCTTCAGCGCGCGCTGACGCAGGCGTTCCCGCTCATACTCGTCGGAAACGCCTGCCACACGGACGCGGGCCTCGCCCCGCGCCTTTTTGCCGCCGTAGGTCAGCACCGTAATGCCCACGGCGTAGGTATCCCCCTCCCGCAGCGTCACCTCCGCGTGGCTCTCCCCGTCCTCGCCCTCGTACACGGGGCGTTCCTCCGGAAAAAACGCCAGCAAACTCTGCTCCACGGCGTAGCGGTCATCGTGACCGCGGAACGTCAGCTTCATCCCTTCATCCCCTGACGCACGTAGGGATTCACCCGCCGCTCATAGTTCATCGTCGTCTCCCGGTCGTGTCCCGGCAGCACCCGCCAGTCCCCCTCCAGCGCGGCAAGCCGCCCCAGCGACACGAGCATCTTCCGATAGTCCCCTCCCGGGAAATCGCACCGCCCGCAGGAGCACCGAAACAGCGTGTCTCCCGCGAATATCACGTGCTCCTTATCCAGCAGCAGGCACACGGAGCCCTCGGAGTGTCCCGGCGTCTCCATGACCCGCAGTGTCAGACCGCCCAGCGTCACCGTGTCCCCCTCCTTGTAGTACCGCTGGTTCTCCTCTCCCACGCGGGTGAACAGCAGCTCGCCGCCCCTGCCCTCCACGGCGTCCTTCTCGTGGATATACACCGTCACCTCCGGGTGCTTCTCCAGCAGAGGGCGCACGGCGGACGTGTGGTCGAAATGCCCGTGGGTCAGCAGGATATACCGCAGCCGGCAGCCGCTCTGCGCCACCAGCTTCTCCACTCTCTCCGCGTCGTCACCGGGGTCGATGAGCGCGCAGACCTTCGCCTCCTCGTCGCACAGAAGATAGCAGTTGGTCATAATGGGCCCTACTTGCAGTGTCTGAATGGTCATAGCATCCTCCTTACAGGGTGTCCGTGTCCAGAATGATGGTCAAGGGTCCGTCGTTCAGGCTGTCCACCTGCATATACGCGCCGAACTCGCCCGTCTCCGTGTGGAACCCCTTCTCCCGGCACAGCTCCACGAACCTCTCGTACAGCGGTATGGCGACCTCCGGCCGCGCCGCCGCCAGAAAATCGGGACGCCGTCCCTTCTTGCAGTTGGCGTACAGCGTAAACTGCGACACCACCAGCAGCTCCCCGCCCACATCCGTGAGACTGCGGTTCATCTTCTCGTTCTCGTCCTCAAAAATACGCAGACCGGTGAGCTTATCGGCGAGCTTTTCCGCCTGCGCCTCCGTGTCCTCGTGGGTCACGCCCAGCAGCACGAGGAAGCCCTCACCGATCTTTCCGATGACCTTCCCGTCCACCTGGACGGACGCGTGCTTCACGCGTGTTAATACAGCCCGCATATATCTCTCTCCTTTATACTCTTCGTAATCGTTTTTCTTATCCGGCAGGCCGCGTCACCCGCATGACCCCGGATATCTGCTCGATCCTCCGCATCACCGTCCGCAGCTGCTCGTTGTTGGGCACGTCGATGTCCAGCGACAGCAGCGCGAAGCCGTCCGGCGTGCTCCGTGCATTCATGGAGGATACGTGGGTCTTGGTGCTGGACAGGATGGTGGACACGTCCATGATCAGGTTGATGCGATCCTTGGCAGTGACCTCCAGCGTCGTGCGATAGCTCTCCTCCGTGTCGCTGCCCCAGGACACCTTGATCCACCGCCCCGCCTCGCTGGGCTTCCGCCGCGCCGGGTCGGCGTTGGGACAGTCCGCCCTGTGGACGGAGATCCCGTACCCTCTGGTGATGAACCCCACAATGTCGTCCCCCGGCACGGGGGTGCAGCACTTGGAGAACTTCACAAGGCAGTTGGTCAGCCCCTCCACCACAATGCCCTGCTCGCTCTTGGCGCGCTGGGGCACGGCGGGGCGCATGACATGGGGCTGGTCGGCCACCGGCACCTCCGCCTGCCGATCCGCCTGATGCTGGTGGAGTATCCGCTGGATGTCCTCCCGCAGCCGCCCTATGACCTTCAGCGCGGAGATACCGCCATAGCCGATGGCGGCGTACATATCGTCTAAGCTGTTGTAGCACAGCTTCCGCAGTACACTGGGCAGCACGTCCTCGTTGGTCAGCTCCTTCAGCGTCACGCCGGTGCGCTTCAGCTCGGACTCGAAGCTCTGCCGTCCGTTGACGATGTTCTCATCCCGCTTCTCCTTCTTGAACCACTGGCGGATCTTGCTCCGTGCGTTGCTGCTCCGTGCGATCTTCACCCAGTCCCGGCTGGGGCCGTGGGCGGATTTGCTGGTCATGACCTCCACCACGTCGCCGTTCCGCAGGTGATAGTCGAACTGCACGATGCGCCCGTTGACCTTCGCGCCGACCATGTGGTTGCCCACGGCGGAGTGGATGGTATAGGCAAAGTCGATGGGCGTTGCGCCGGCGGGCAGATTGATCACATCGCCGTTGGGGGTGAACACGAACACCTCGTCGGCGAACATATCCACCTTCAGGGAGTGGATAAAGTCCTCGGCGTCGGCGTCCTCCTGATTTTCCAGCAGCCGCCGCACCCACTCATAGCTGCGCTCGTCGCCTGCGCCCTGTCCGTTCTGCTTGTACTTCCAGTGGGCGGCCACGCCGTACTCGGCGATCTCGTGCATCTCCTTCGTGCGTATCTGCACCTCAAAGGGTATGCCGCTCTCGCCCACCACCGTGGTGTGCAGGCTCTGGTACATATTGGGCTTGGGCGTGCCGATATAATCCTTGAACCGCCCCAAAATGGGCTTGAACAGGTCGTGGATAATACCCAGCACGTTGTAGCAGTCCGCCACCGTGTCCACAATGACCCGGAAGGCGAACAGGTCGAACACGTCGTCCAGCGACTTGTTCTGGGTATACATCTTGCGATAGATGGAGTACGGGTGCTTCATCCGCCCGTACACCACGGCGTCGATGTTCTCCTCCTTCAGCCGGGAGACGATGCGGTCATGGACGGCGGACATGAACCCGTCGTACTCCGCCGCCTTCTCGTCCAGAGCCTCGGTGATCTCCCGATAGCCCACCGGGTCGAGGTACTTCAGACTGAGATCCTCCAGCTCCCACTTCATCCGCTGCATACCCAGCCGATGGGCGATGGGGGCGTAGATCTCCATGGTCTCGAAGGATTTCTGCTTCTGCTTCTCCGGCGTCTGGTACTCCATGGTACGCATATTGTGGAGCCGGTCAGAGATTTTAATGAGGATGACCCGTATATCCTTCGCCATAGCCATGAGCATCTTGCGAAGGTTCTCCATCTGCTCCTCCTCCTTGGAGGTGTAGTGGACTCGCGTCAGCTTGCTGACGCCCTCCACCAGATCGGCCACCGTGGGGGAGAACAGCTTGCTGATCTCCTCATGGGTGGCGGAGGTGTCCTCAATGGTGTCGTGGAGCAGGGCGGCCACAATGGACTCCGTGTCCAGATGCAGCTCCTCCGCCACGATCTGCGCCACCGCCAGCGGGTGGGTCACAAAGGGGGAGCCGTCCTTCCGGTTCTGCCCTGCGTGGTGGGCGTCCGCGTAAGCAAAGGCGGCGCGGATCTGGTCAAAGCCCGCCGTCGGGTTATAGCTCTTGACAGTCTCTACCAGATGGTCATACATTTCCTGCGGCGTCACAGCGCACCGCCTCCTTTCTCTCCGTCAAATCGCAGGCTCGCCATAAGGGGCGACTGCTCCAGCGACACCCGCTTCCCCCTGCACAGATGCAGCTCCGCGGCGTCGCCCGTCTCCTGCCATTCCAGCAGTCCCCGTTCCCTGAACACGGCGACGCAGGCGGCTGCGTGTAAAAACGGCTCCGCCCCGTGCATCTCGGCGGCCATGTGCCGCAGCAGGGGCAGCCTGTCGGCGGACAGTCCCTCCTCCGGCACCGCCCGCTCCAAAAACCGCCACGCGGCGGCGAACTGCTCCCGCGTGGGCATAACGCGCCGCGCCTCTCTCTGGGACAGCTGCTCCCCCTCCGCGCACCGCGTCACCAGCGTCAGAGCCTCCTGCTCCCGCCCGCTGGCGCAGAGGGACGGACGAATATCCACCATCTGCAGCTGCACCGTCCTGTTCCCCCGGAACTCGTTGACCTGCAAATAAAACGCCGCGTCCACCCGGTCGCCCACGGCGCAGCCGCACCGCTCCGCCACCGTGGAGAAGAAAATACCGTCAAACTGGGCGCAGCCCTTGCCCAGCCGCAGCTTGAGGTGCCGGTTCTGCCCCACGTTCTGGGTACGCAGCAGCGTTGCGCCCAGCAGACAGAACAGCGGACGTGCGTTGCCGCTGCCGTAGGGCTCCAGCACCGACAGAGCCTCCAGCTCCTCCAGCGTCACCTCGCCGGGATGGGCGATGGCGGCGTCCACCTCCAACGCCGGCTCCGGCGGATGCCCGTTGCAGTAGCTTCTGGCGTACTCGTTCATTCTCTCCCGGAACGCCGGGATGTTCTCCCTGTCGATGGTGAACCCGGCGGCAAGCTCATGGCCGCCGAACCCCAGCAGCAGATCCTTGCAGCTCTCCAGCGCGGCGAACAGATTGAATCCGCCCCAGCTGCGGCAGCTTCCCTTTCCCGTGCGTCCGTTCAGATGTATCATAAAGCTGGGACGGGAGTATTTTTCGGACAGGCGGCTGGCGACGATCCCCACCACGCCCTGATGCCACCGGCTGGACTCCAGCACCAGCGCACTGCGCTGGCGTGTGGGCATGTGCCCGATCATCTCCTCCGCCTGCACATAGATCTCCTGCTCCACGTTCTGCCGCTCCCGGTTCAGGGCGCACAGCTCCTTCGCCATGCGCGCTGCCGCCTCCGGGTCGTCGCACAGCAGCAGCTCGGCGGCCTTGTCCGCCTTGCCCATGCGCCCTGCGGCGTTGATCCTCGGTGCCAGGATGAACCCGATCTGCACCGACGAGATCTCCTTCCCGCTCAGCCCCGCCTCCCGGAGCAGCGCGTGCAGCCCGATGAGATCCGATTTCTCCAGCGCGCTCAGCCCCTGGGAGACGATGGTGCGGTTTTCCCCGGACATCTGCATCACGTCCGCCACCGTGCCGATGGCGGCAAGGGTGCAGTACCGCGCAAACAGCGAGGCCTCCCGCTCCGCGCCGCCCATGGCGAGCACCAGCTTCAGTGCCACGCCGCAGCCCGCCAGATGCTTAAAGGGATACGTGCAGTCCGCCCTGTGGGGGTCCACCACCGCCACGGCGCGCGGCAGCTCCTCCCGGCACTCGTGGTGGTCGGTGATGACCACGTCCAGCCCCAGCCGGTTGGCGAAGTCCACCTCCTCCACGCCGGTAATGCCGCAGTCCACCGTCACCAGCAGCCGTACCCCGTGGTCGTACAGCCCCTGTATGGCGTCGCAGCTCAGGCCGTACCCGTCCTCGATCCGCCGGGGGATGTAGTGTACCACGTCCGCCCCCCGCCGCTTGAGATAGTCCACCAGAATACACGTGGCGGTGATGCCGTCCACGTCGTAGTCGCCGAACACGGCGATCCTCTCCTGCCGCGCCAACGCCTCCTGCAAGCGCGCCGCCGCCTTGTCCATGTCTTTCATCAGGAAGGGACTGAGGGTCAGCTTGTCCTCTCTTTCGAGGAACGCGGCGGCCTGCTCCGGCGACTCCACGCCTCTTGCCGCCAGCACCGCGGAGACGAGATAGGGATAGCCCGCCGCCTGCAAGCGCGCCTGCGCCTCCGGCTTTTCCGGCGCGATATTCCACCTGCGGTATTTCACGGCGACCCCTCCTCTCCGGGCGTGGGCGGAAAAAACGCTTCCACCCCACGGTAACTTTAATAATACTCTATTATACCAACGTTCCGCCCAAAGGTAAAGAAGAAAATACACCTCCGCCCACCTTGCAATCTGCGGCAATTTGGTCTATGATGGTGCTACCACAGACAGAATCGAGGAACTGCCCATGCGTCCTGACGGAAAGCGCGTAAAAGACCTGCCGCCCATCGTGGCTGCCATTCCCTACATCATGCCCAAGCGATATGACGCGTGGAACAGCGTCACCGAGAATATCGACGAGGAGCTTATCAAGGCGTACATCCGCGAGAAACGCCGCGCCGGCGTCCGCCTCAACCACATGGCGGTCATCATCGCCGCCTATTATAAGGCGTACCAGACCAACCCCAAGCTCAACTGGTTCGTGGTCAACAGCCACCTCTACGAGCGCAACCACTTCTGCGTCTCCTTCGTCATTCTGAAAAAGCGCGCCGACGGCTCACCGGACGAGACGACGCTCAAGATCTATTTAGAGCCGAAGGATACCGTTTTCACCATCAACCAGAAGATCGCCGACGCCATCGCCGCCAACAGCCGGACGGAGCAGAAGAACAGCACCGACAAATTCGCCCGGTTCATGTTCTCCGTCCCCGGTCTGCCCAAGTTCGTGGTCTGGCTGGCGTACCATCTGGACAAGCACGGGCTCCTGCCCCGGAAGATCATCGACCTCAGCCCCTTCCACACCAGTATGTTCATCACCAATCTGGCGTCCATCAAGACCAGCTATATCCACCACCACTGCTACGAGTTCGGCACCACCAGCGTCTTTGTCTGCATGGGCAAGCCGGTGCCCAACTATATGAGCGGCGATCTGAGCAAAAAAATGATGCCCCTCGGCATCGTCATGGATGAGCGCATCTGCACCGGCTACGAGTACGCCTCCTTCTGCAACGACTTCCGCAAGTGCCTCCGTGACCTCACCTGCCTCGAATCTCCCTTCGACGGCTCCTCCCCGCAGCAATAATTCTTCGTCAAACGTACAGGGACGGCGCACCGCGCCGTCCCTGCTCCAATATTCCGATTTTCCAGAGCCTGTCCTCTTTTAGAAGAGCAGTGCCCAGCCCAGGAAGCCCAGGCAGGCCACCACGCCGGTGAACAGCAGGACCACCACCAGATAGCCCATGATGTCGCGGGCGGACAGCTTGGCAATACCCAGCGCAGGCAACGCCCAGAACGGCTGGATCATGTTGGTCCACTGGTCGCCCCATGCGATGGCCATGGCGGTACGGCCGGCCTCGATACCCATTTCCGCGCCGGCAGGCATCATGATGGGACCCTGCACGGCCCACTGGCCGCCGCCGGAGGGGACGAAGAAGTTGACGATACCGGCTGCCAGGAAGGACAGCATGGGGAACGTCACGTTGTTGGAGATGCTTACGAAGAACTGGGAGATAACGCCTGCCAGAGACACGCCCTGGTCGTTGGCAGCCACCATCATGCCCATGATACCGGCATAGAACGGGAACTGCAACAGGATACCGGCGGCGCCGGCAGCGGCTTCGCCGATGGCGTCCACATAGCGGCGCAGGTCGCCGTGGAGCAGCAGACCCAGGAACAGGAAGATCATGTTCACGATGTTCAGACCCAGCGTAAAGCCGTTCTGCACAAAGTAGTACACGATATAGATAAAGCCGAAGATTACGGTGATGGCCCACAGGATCTTGGAGTGCTCCAGCTTCTCGGCGGGGGTATCCAGCGGATACTCCTTCTCCGCCTCGTCCACCAGCAGCGCGGGGTTGACGGTGACGGTATGCTCCTTGTGGGGGTGCATGGCATAGTTGACAAAGGGCATCAGCACCAGGATCACGCCGCACATAATGAGGTTCATGGGGTGGAACACCGTGGCGGTGATGGGTGCCTGATAGGTCACCTCACCGAATGCCTTGCCGGCCACCAGATCCAGAGGGATGGAGCCGGACAGACCGGCGTGCCAGATCACGAAGCCGGAGTAGGCGGAGGCGATCAGCAGGGGATAGTCCACGGAGGGCACGCGGCGCACGACCTCCTTGGCAAGCAGCGCGCCGATGACGAGACCGAAGCCCCAGTTCAGCCAGCAGCACAGGGTGGACACGAAGGTGGTGACCAGAATCGCCTGCTTTTCGTTGTGGCACAGCCCTGCCACCGTCCGCAGAGCCTTCTTGCAGGGCTTGGCGGAGGCCATGGCGGAGCCGAATACCAGCACGAGAGCCATCTGCATGGAGAACGCCAGCAGATTCCAGAAGCCGCCCTTCTGATCACCCCACTTGGCGATGATGTCGATGGGACCCATGCCGGTGGCGCACATGGCACCGACAAACACCACGAGGGTCAGGATGATGGCAAACAGGAAGGCATCCGGAAGCCACCGGTTGACTACGCGCACGCAGCCGTTAGTGAATTTCTTGAACACAACGTCACTCTCCTTAACATACACATTTTTTCTGCGGATACCGGCCCGGTTTTCCCACCGGCGGCTCCGATACCCGTATGAAGATAGTTTACTACGTTAAAAAATTAACCGCAACCCCAAAAGCGGTTTTGTTAATTTTTTGGCGATCTCTCCGGGAAAAACCGAGTGCCTCTGAGGAAACTTGTGCATAATACACAAAAAAAAGGGGAGACAACCGTAAGGTTATCTCCCTATTTGTCGAAAAACATCACATACCCATATTGCCTGTGGGGTCAAAGGGGTCGTGGGGGCGGAACTGCCCGTCCTCCTCCCGGGGAGGGACGAAGCCGATACCCTTCACCCGCTTGATCTCCTGGAAAAAGGCCACGTTGGTCTGGTTCAGATAGGGGCGGATCCAGATCTGCAAAACGCCCAGCGTCAGCACCTCCAGAATGTTCCAGCCGATGAAGCTCATATCCAGCACGAACAGCTGCCATTTGAAGCCGTAGGTCTGCGCCTTGCTCATGCGTATGGCGTCCATGACGCCCATCTCCGGGTTTTCGCACAGATTCAGAATGGCGAAGCGGTAGCGGTACGCCGCCACAATGCCGGGGATGACAAACAGCAGCGACCACAGCAGCACGTAGAGGTACTGCACCACCGCCAGCGCGATGACCTTCCCCGCCATGGAGAAGCCGTCGAACAGCGTCGTGTAGGGCATCTCCTCTCCCCGGCGGATGCCGAGGTGATACAGCCACACGCCCGCCGAGAGCACCTCAAGCAGCAGGGTGCACACGATTGTAATGAACAGCACCACCCACGAGGGGAACTCCCGGTGCAGAGCCAAAAAGCTCAGATCCACTCCGTACTGCTCCGAGTAGACGTAAGCGAGAACGTCATCCATACGCACATAGTCGTTTATGCCGTTGATGACCACTGAAATGATCAGAGCCAGAAGCGCGAACCAATAGGGGCTGACCCGCGCGGTCTTGAGCAGAGATTTCGACCCGATCTTCAGAGAAGCGCGATCAAGAACCATACTAAACACCATCCTTTCGGAATACCATGACTGCGGAGCCGGCGGCGCGGGTGTACAACTTGAACAGCAAGAAGATGTACAATACAGAGTTCAATAAGACACGCGTCCCGTCCGCTTACACCTACATAGTGTATCACAGCCTGGGCCAAAACACAAGTGCGACTCTTCGCCGCTAAAATTTTTCACAAAAACCGCAAAAAACCGCAGGAATTTTATCGCGGGACTGGACAAGAGAAAATTTTTGTTGTAATATTTAAGGCAGTATGCGGTGGCATAGTGCCACCCGGTAGTAAGATGAGGTGAAGACAATGGCACAAGCTTTCTTTGGCGGCG
>OLWA01001873.1_pt1 | contig 20314 bp, 22 predicted proteins | sample 1673251 | NCBI WGS metagenome assembly OLWA01 (sample SAMEA3178937, study PRJEB25190) | human gut metagenome | biome: human gut; feature: human-associated habitat; material: faeces | place: Austria | collected 2013 | reverse complement strand
GCGCCAGGATCCCGGATGTACCTCATAAATTGCCATCGGCTCCTTACGCCGGCTGGTATTAGACACACAAAAAGAGCTGTCCTGGCGAGACAGCTCTCTATAAGGGGGATAAAAGAGATTGTGGAGCGGCATCCCGGATTTGAACCGGCTGTGAAAAGGAAGGGCGTCTTTTCCACAGTTACCGCTTGCCGCATAAGTTGTGGTACTTCCTGACCACGCATTTAGTATAGCACCTTTTACAGCCGCAATGGTTAAGAAAATGTCAAGGTAATTTACGAATCATGTAGTCAACCTGTCAGGAATTTTTGAAGATAACCGTACTTTTGCCAACAAAAATACGCTCTCCTAGTGGCAGAGATTGCTTGAACCATCATCTGCGATAAGGAGAGCGTATTTGATTTATCTTCCACCCAATTCGCCTTCTGTCATTTTTTATTTTGCTTTGTATATCGATCAGCCTGCAGTCTGTGCTTCTAAAATCTGTTTTAAAGCTGCTGCGCTGCTGGTGTGACATCGCACAATGTTGATATTTTTCCGTTTCGCTTCCGCTACTGCACAATTCACCATGCGATGTGATACCGTGTTGGTGAACAGCACTACCAAATCAGGGTTCCCAATCTGCTGCTTTAAATTGCTGGGCACTTGGGTAAAAACTTTCGCTTTGCAGTTATATTGCTTGCACAATTCCTTATACTTACAAGCCATGCAGTCATGTCCACCGATGATTACCAATTTACTCATATTGAATGCTCCTCCCAAATTTTATTTTTTAATCAAATCATATATTAATTTTTATTTCCCAAAGCTAACTCAGACTTAAAATATATTTCTGGCCGGATGGATTGTCATCCAGCCAGAAATATGCAATTTCTTATGAATGATTTTGCGCTTTGCTATGACAACAACTGCAACTCCCGCCGCAGCCGCTGCACCCACTGCAACCGCCCGAATTAAAATCCTTGCGGACGCTCTGAAAGGCAAAATACACGATTACAAGAACAATCAAGCCCACTACAATTGTACCAAGATTACTCAAAATCCATGCCATAGGAATCCTCCTTACATAGCATTTGATACGCTCCGCACGGCTCCTTTGCTACTGTTTTCTTTCTTTTCAGGACGGAACAGCATATATAACAGCCCAATCAGAGCGATAAGCGCTACAGCCGTGCCAATACCGAAGCCGCCGCCGGTGAGCAAAGTGCCAAACTGATAGATAATCAGGGTTACGATGTAAGCCAAACCGCACTGATAGCCAATTGCAAACAGGAACCATTTGGTGTTGTTCATTTCCCGTTTGATTGCGCCCATAGCTGCAAAGCAAGGTGCGCACAACAGGTTGAATACCAAGAAGCCATAAGCGGCAATCGGTGTCATAACGCTGGCCAGGTTACCCCAAACTTCTGCACCGTCTTCTGCAACTTCAGCGAAACCATACAGCATACCGAAGGTAGCAACTACGTTTTCTTTTGCAATCAAACCGGTAATAGCTGCAACTGCCATCTTCCAGCCTTCGCCGCCTTGGGTCCAGCCCAATGGTGCAAAAATCCAAGCGATAGCACTGCCGATAGAAGCCAGTACAGAACTGTCTAACTGTTCAGCTTCCAACATACCGAAGCTGCCATCTACCCAACCAAAACTCATCAAGAACCACAATACGATGGTGGACAGTAAAATGATGGTGCCAGCTTTCTTAATAAAGGACCAGCCCCGTTCCCACATACTTCTCAGCACATTGCCTACAGTTGGCATATGATAAGCTGGCAGTTCCATAACAAAAGGAGCCGGTTCTCCTGCGAACATCTTCGTTTTCTTCAGCATGATGCCGGAGACAACGATGGCGGCAGCGCCGAGGAAGTAGGCGCTCGGAGCGACCCACCATGCACCGTGGAACCAAGCAACCCAACCGGCATTGTCAAAGAATGCGCCTGCGATTAACGCAATAATAGGGAGCTTTGCACCACAAGGTACAAAAGTAGTTGTCATAATAGTCATTCTGCGGTCCCGTTCATTTTCAATGGTTCTGGAGGCCATAACACCTGGAACCCCACAACCGGAACCAATCAACATTGGAATAAAGGATTTGCCCGATAAACCAAATTTACGGAAAATTCTGTCCATGATGAACGCAACACGAGCCATATATCCGCAGGATTCCAAGAATGCCAAGAAGATAAACAGCACCAACATCTGTGGCACGAAGCCCAGCACAGCGCCAACCCCGGCAACAATCCCATCCAGAATTAAGCCCTGCAGCCAGTCAGCACAGCCAACGGCAACCAGTAAGCCTTCAATAGCCGGCGGAATAATTTCACCGAATAACACATCATTGGTCCAGTCGGTTACAAAGGCGCCAACTGTTGTAACGGAAACATAGTAAACAACAAACATCACTGCAGCAAAAATTGGCAATGCCAAAATGCGGTTGGTAACAATCTGGTCAATTTTATCAGAAATAGACAGACCTTCCCGTTTCGCTTTCTTGCTGCATTTGCCGATAATAGAAGAAATAAAAGAATAGCGTTCGTTGGTGATGATACTCTCCGCATCGTCATCCATGGCATCTTCCAAAGCAGCCACTAAAGATTCTACATTTGGAACCTGTTTCATCATGCTACCGATTTTCTCATCCCGTTCAAACAGCTTGATAGCGAAGAAGCGCTGCTGTGTTTGCGGCACATCGCTGCCCAGCATACCTTCGATTTTATTGAGCACATCTTCCACTTGTGAATCGAAGGTATGGGCGATTGTTGGTGCCTGCTTAGAAGCTGCTGCCTGTACAGCCAAATCTGCTGCCTCTTTAATGCCAGTTCCCTTCAAAGCAGAAATTTCAACAACCTTACAGCCTAAAGCCTTAGACAACTCATTAATATTAATCTTATCGCCATTTTTTTCAACAATGTCCATCATATTAACGGCCATTACAACTGGAATGCCCAATTCCAACAGTTGGGTGGACAAGTACAAGTTACGTTCCAGATTAGTACCATCAATAATATTTAAAATTGCATCTGGCCTTTCATGAATCAAATAATTTCTGGCAACGACTTCTTCCAGTGTGTATGGAGATAAGGAATAAATCCCTGGCAAGTCCATAATGACAACGTCACTATGTCCTTTTAGTTTCCCTTCTTTTTTTTCAACTGTAACCCCTGGCCAGTTTCCTACAAACTGGTTAGAACCCGTTAACGCATTGAACAAAGTAGTTTTACCGCAGTTCGGGTTACCGGCAAGGGCGATTTTAATTTCCATCATTAAATCAATTCCTTTCTATAACAAGTCAGCATATGCCAACCCATATGTACTTATGCATGGAAAATGCACAAATAAATGCCTCAATTATTCTGTTTCAATAATTTCAGCATCAGCCTTACGCAGAGATAATTCATAACCTCTTACAGTAACTTCAACCGGGTCACCAAGCGGTGCAACTTTTCTTATGTAAACCTGCACACCTTTTGTAATACCCATGTCCATGATTCTGCGCTTTATCGCTCCGACACCGTTAATTTTCTTTACGGTAACTGTCTGACCGACCTTAGCATTTCTTAGTGTTGACATTGTTTTCCCTCCATATCATACCATAATTTTGCTTGCCATTTCTTTAGAAACAGCAACTCTTGAATCCTTAACATTTACGATTACATTACCGCTTATTTCGCTTATAACCGTAACCATACCGCCGGCAACAAATCCAAGATTTTCAAGAAATTGTCTTGTTTCAGCATTTCCGCCGACCTTTTTTATCATGTTTTCTTCGCCGACATTAGCAAAAGTCAAAGGCATCACAACACTTCCTCCTCTTCGCTAAAATAAGTTTACATGAAAGTTAGATTAGTCTAACTTTATAGCTTAATTTATGCGGTTAGCGCTTCCTAACCGCATATAATATATTACCCTAACAGTCAAAAAAAGTCAAGCGTTTTTTTATGATTTTCATCCTGAATTTTAAACTTTGGAAACATTTTCATAAATTAGACATGACTAACTCTAAATTATAGTGATTTTGCACAAATAAAGTTAAAAAATCAGCTCATACACTCATGATTAAGGTAACACCGCACAAATAACACAATAAAAATGCAATCTGTGCGGCGTTCCTGTATGAAGATGATATATGGATTTTCAGAACCTGTTCTCACAAAATTTGTGAATAAGTCCTTATAGATTTAATCTTATTTTACGAGTGCTTGACCAAGACTGCGGCAATTTTCAAGATCATCATCAGACGGAGCTTCATTAGCTATAAGACCTTCGCCGTTCACAACTTCAGCACCGGCTCCCTTTACCTGTTCAGTCCAGTTTCTCATCCATTCACCGTCGCCCCAGCCGTATGAGCCAAAAAGAGCAACTTTCTTTCCGCTAAGCTTGTCAACCACACTGGAAAAGAATGGTTCAAATTCTGAATCCTCAAGTTCCTCAGCACCCATAGCCGGACAACCGAAAGCAACTCTGTCATAATCCTCTATATTTCCACTGAATTCTGAAACACTGAAAAGCTCTGCAACTGCACCTTCTGCAACTGCTTCTGCCATCTGCTGTGTATTGCCTGTACCGCTCCAGTAAATTACTGCTGTTTTCATTATAAAAAATCCTCCTTTAAGATATCTTCAGTGCCTGATATATGTCATTACACTGATTTAATTTATTGCACAGAAATTTTCTGCACTTTCCATAGTTGTCAAAAGTCCTGCTTGCCTTTTCAGGATTGCTGTAAACCTTCCAGAATCCGCAGAAAATATAGTTCTTCCCCTTGTTTTCAATAAATCCCAGAACATCTTTAATAGGATACCCCAAAAACACGCCTATTTCATGAGGAAATTCATGGCTCTTTTCAATTCTTTCTGAAAGTCTTTCCAGATGTTCATCAAGCGAAAAGTTTCTTTTGTACCCGAACTTCTCAAGGACTTTTATAGTTTCTTCCACGCTGATATGTGTGGAAAGAAGTCTGCTGCTATATAAAAACAAAAGCGTCCGGTTTCCGCAGCTGCACAGAATTTTTATTTCAAGTCCCTTGACAGACGCTTTTTTGTTGAATTTTTCAATGTCATCCTTTATTTCAGATTTGCCGCTGTCCATTGATACAAGACAGGCAGGTTTTATCCCCAGAAGTGCCGGAGCAGTATGCAAAGCAAGTTCTCTGTCAAAATATCTGCATTCATTAAGCATTCAGCGGTTCCTCCTCTTTGGTTATCACAAGCTAACCATTCCTTAAATTTTTATTCACCTACAGCTGCAATGTTCTGTAAGAACTGTTTTGAGTGCATTAACACTTGCACTGTGTATTCTTGCAACCGGAATGTTATATTTTTCCGACCTCTGGTTTACCCTTATTGCCATTTTATGCGAGCAGGTATTTGTAAATACTACCATAAGATCAGGTGTTCCAAGTTTATTTTCAAAATCTGCCGGCATCTGTGTGAAGACTTTTGCCTTGCAGTTAAATGATTTGCATATCTCTTTATATCTCGTTGCCATACGGTCATTTCCGCCAACTACAACAACACTCATTCTTCTATCCTCCTTTTGGTTAGCAGTTACTAACTGATTTACAGTGACATTATAACACATCTGTATAAAGTTAGTCAATGGTAACTTTAGTTTTTGCCGGATTTTTTTATTTGCAATCAGAAAGATAATATGCTATAATTAAGCATATATACTTTTATGAAAGAGATGAAAACATGACAGAAAAAGAAATTGCGGAAATACGCCGCAGGTTCAATATAGATAAAACAAATATACAGCATATCCGAGGCTGTTACGTCAATGAAAACAAGGAAATCATATCTGATTTCAACCAGTTTTTCGGTACTATGCCGAGAGATGAATCCGAAAAACTTCTTGCAATAATTAAAAAAACACTTTCGGGTACTGTCGGAAAAAATCTTATAGATATTGAATTTTCCAATCAGCAGGTTATTGCCAGTCCTGAACACAGACTGCTCATGACACTGCGTGACTCAGAGCTTTCAGACGATGAAGTCGCCGATGAACTCTATAAACAGATAATCGGTTCTTACAGTACAGAAGAAAAATTTCTCATACTTCTTACATATGAAAAATATGATGTCCCGTCTTATTCCAAAGACGACATAAAGCTTGAAGATACCGACAATATATTTTCATATATTATATGCTGTGTATGTCCTGTTAAAATGACCAAACCTGCCCTTACATATTATGTCAATGAAAATGAATTCCGTAATATCAATCCGGACTGGATAATCTCTCCGCCCGAACTCGGTTTCATGTTCCCTTCATTTGATGACAGACAGGCAAACATTTACAATGCAGTTTTCTATACAAAAAGTTCAGCTGATAATAATTCTGATTTTACAGATGCCGTTTTCAACTGTGAAATTCCTATGCCGGCTGACCAGCAGCATGAAACCTTTAATGCAATTCTTGAAGAAACTGTTTCAGAAGACTGTAATTTTGAAGTTGTCCAGACAGTTCATGAACAGCTTTCCTCAATGATAGCGGAACATAAAGAGCATAAAGATGCTGAACCGCTGAAAATTTCCGGTGAAACTGTAAAAGACGTTCTGGAATACTGCGGAGTGTCTGATGAACGTGTCCAGTCATTTGAGGATAAATATAACACTGCATTTGGTGAAGGTGCAAAACTCAGCCCGAAAAATATTATAAACGACAAGCAGTTTGAAGTAAAAATGCCCGACATAACCATAAAGGTAAAGCCGGAACAAAGCCACCTTATCCAGACTAAAATTATCGACGGGGTAAAATACATAATGATAAGAGTCGAGGATAATGTGGAAGTAAACGGTGTAAACATAAACATAAAGCAAGATGACAAAGGAGGAAAAGAAGAATGAAAAAAACATTCATTGGAAAAATAGCCGCAGCAGCAACAGCATGCACAATGCTTTTTCTGAACACTTCGTCCGTATTTCCGGTATTGTCAGCCGCTCCGGACGAATATCATGATGACTGGCTTCACGTAAATGACAATGCTGAAATTGTTGATATGAACGGAAATCCGGTCTGGATAACTGGTTGTAACTGGTTCGGATTCAACGTTGGAAGTCAGGTCTTCGATGGTGTATGGTCGCAGAATATGCATGATATGCTGACTCAGATTGCAGACCACGGTTTTAATTTTCTCCGAGTTCCGATGTCCGCTGAAATACTTCTTCAGTGGAAAAATGGTGATCCTGACCCTGCAACACCAAAGGTAAATGAGTGGACAAACCCGGAGCTTACAGTTGAAAACAAGGTCGGCGGAACTATCAAATACAGCTTTGATATATGGAATCAGGCTGTACAATGGTGCAGAGAACTCGGAATCAAGATAATGATAGATATTCACAGTGCCGAAACAGCTTCATCAGGTCATCAGGTAAGCGTATGGTATACGGATAAATTCGATACTGAGGACTGGTGTGAATCGCTTGAATGGTTTGCTGATTACTACAAAGATGATGATACCATTCTTGCAATAGACCTGAAAAACGAGCCTCACGGAACAGCTGATGTCAAGGATAAAATGGCTAAATGGGACGATTCAACCGACCTCAACAACTGGAAATATGCAGCTGAAACCTGTGCTGCAAGAGTACTTGATATAAACCCGAATCTTCTTATAATGGTAGAAGGTACTGAAGTATATCCTAAGGAAGAAAACAGCTGGAGTTCTCCAAGAATAGACTGGTCAACCGGATATGAATATTATTACACTACATGGTGGGGAGGAAACTTCCGTGGTGCAAAAGAATATCCTATCGATCTCGGAAAATATCAGAGTCAGCTTGTTTACTCTCCTCACGATTACGGTCCGCTGGTATATGAACAGAAATGGTTTTATGACGGATTTACTCAGGAAACACTTTTAAAAGACTGCTGGTATGATAACTGGTTCTTCCTTCAGGATGAAGGAACTGCTCCCCTGCTTATGGGTGAATGGGGCGGATTCCTCGATGAACAGCATGACAAGGACGGCAAAAACAGAGCCTGGATGACTGCCCTGAGAGATTTCATGATAGATAACCGCATACATCATACATTCTGGTGTTTCAATGAAAATTCAGGCGATACAGGCGGTCTTGTTTATGACAACTTCGGAAAATGGGACGAAGAAAAATACAATTTTGTAAAACCGGCTTTGTGGCAGAATGATGACGGAAAGTTCATCAGCCTTGACCATAAAATTGCTCTCGGAGCAAACGGTATTTCCCTTTCAGATTATTATTCCGGAAGCAGTCAGCCAACAGAAACAACGCAAGGTTCAGATTCTTCTGTAATTGCAGGTGATGTAAATGATGACAAGTCAGTAAATGTATACGATGCAATTTCACTTAAAAGATATTTGAATGATAACTCATACACAATCAACACAGCAAACTCGGATATGAACAGTGATGAAAGCGTTAATATTTCAGACCTTACCGCACTCATTAAAAAACTTCTGAACAAATAAAAAAAGCCACGGTGTTTCCACCGTGGCTTTTTCATATCAATTTTTATTTTCCGATATCATTTGCACTGTATATTCCAAGAATAACATTGCAAAGTGCGATAAGATCCTTGTTATTAAGCTCACCGTCATAAACAGTATCTGCATTCTCCAGTGCTGTCGGGTCAGTTATAGGGTATTCTGACTGACTGAGGAGATATTTGCTGAGGATTACTGCATCTGTTGCTGTTATTTTTCCGTCAACATCGACATCACCGTACTTAACTCTGCTCCAGTCAATATTGCCGGTAGGCTGTGTTGCAGCTGTTGCCTGTGTTGCTGATGTTGTCTTTGCAGTTGTCTTAGATGTTGTAGCCTTTGTTGTTGCTACTGTTGTAACTACAGCCTGTTCAGTTGTGTAAATACATGTTACAGAATCAATATTCAGTGTCTGATCACCCCACCAGTAACCGAACTGGAAAACACCACTTCTGTCGATAGTGCTCTGGATTGACTTCAGGTCAAATTCAGAAGTGCCTGAAGAACTATTGATATTGTTTGATGCATCAAGGTCTGCCCAGTTTCCTGAATTTGTAACTGATATACCGCCGTTTACAGAAATAGTACCGATATTTCCATTAGCAGAAAATTTTACGATTATCTTTTCAGCCTTTGCGCCTTCCGGAATAAGTTCTGAAAGATCTACTTTGTACATTCCATTTACTGAAAGTGATTTTCCCGGCTTTATAACTGTACTTCCCTTTGCATCAGCAGATGAAGTCTTTGTTGTAGTTGTTGTTTTTGCAGTTGTCTTTAATGTAGTGCTTGAAGTTTTTTTAGCTGTTGAAGATGATGTAGTCTTGGAAGTTGTCTTTGCAGTAGTTTTTACTGTTGTTGAAGTTGTAGTTATTGTAGTAGCGGCAGTTGTCGCAGTTGTAACAACCGGTGTTGAACCGCCTGAAACACCCGGAATGCTTGAATCAACAGACTGACCTGAACCATATTTCAGATAAAGTCCGGCAAGCGCACCAACAAATGCAGCATTATAATCTACTGCAACTTCTGTAAATTCATAGTTATCAGTAACATCTTCGTAGTTATCGCCTTTTTTAGGACCACCTACAAGGGCACCTACGAGAACATGAGCGTGTTCCTTACCCTTGTTTTCAGAAGGGAAATTATCAAAACCGGTTGCGGCTCTGTGGTGTGGATGCTTAACAGAATTACTGCTGTAACCTACCATATAACAATATCCGGCAGGATTGTTACCCATCAGATAGTCCATCTGTCCTTTTGCCCATGTTGTATATGTTGTGCCACCCTTGTATTTATCATATACAAGACCTACGAGCTGACAAGCTGTATTATATCTTGCAGAACCCCAGTCCTTACGGCAGGCATAACCTTTGCTGGTATTATAACTATTTTTGTTTGTATCAAGATTTGATGCTACTCTGTCCCATTCATTTGCGTAAATAGCATTTACAGCCGGCCATACGCTGTCCCAGTTAAGTGGGAAATCAGATGTATAAGCCCAGTTTGACTGGCTTATCCAGTTTGCACAATCGGACTTATAGGAAGATGTTCCTGTTGCTTTGTAAAGGAGAATTGAAGCAAGTGCAAGATCATCAAGATAACAAGTTCCCTGATAATACGACTGCGACTGATGATTTGCCTTATTATTATTTTTAGCAAAAGTATAAAGTGCCTTTGCATATGTAAGGTCTTCGCTATTTTTAAAGTTTATGTAGTTCATTGCAAGTGCAGCAGCTGTTTCAGCAACAACGTCTGTACAAGGATTGCTTGAAGTTGCAAAATAAGCGGGTCTTGCAATAGTCTGCTTTTCAGGCGATTCCCATTTTGCATGGTCTGTATCACCATTACCTACCTGATAGCAGAAAGCCTGAACGCTTGAACCGTTCATAACAGTACATCTCTTGAAGTAATCACAGAAATAATCTGTAATTGTCTGAAGATGAGATGCCTGACCAGTTTTGGTGTATGCGTCCTTAAATTCATAGTAGCCCCATCCGAGCATTGTAGCAGAATATGCCCCCGGCAGACCAAATTTAACATGGTCACCTGCATCGTGAAAACCGCCGCTGAGATCCATAGTTCCATAAGGTGTTGAAACATTTGAATCGTATGTGTGACAGTCATCACGCCAGTCGAGCTGTGAAGTTTCACCAACCTGCGGACCACACATATTCGCATCATAAAGATAAAGCGAATACTGCAAGGCTTTTGCATAGTTGACACTTACCGCCGCGGAGACATTCTCCTGCGGAACGGCAAAAGGCGAAACAAGCGCTGTGGCAATTACAGAAACACTGACTGCCGCAGCTTTTACTCTGTTCAAAAATTTTGAACCAATCATCAATAGATCCTTCCTCTCAAAAATTAAAATTATGAACAAAAAATCAAACAAAACCAATTTAATTATACAATATATGGAATGTAATTTTATTAATAATTTGTTAATAAATGATGAACATTATGTTAAAATACAAATTTTTATCACAATTAAAGATTTTTATATGCAAATCCACCTTAAAGCAAAAAGGATGCTGCAATAAATACAGCATCCTTTAAATGATAATCAATTATTAATTATAAATCGTCCTCACCCTGAAGTGCGTCATATCCGACTTCACCAGTTCTGACTTTAACAACATCTTCAACATCAAAGATAAAGATCTTGCCGTCGCCGATATTGCCTGTATAAAGAGCACGCTTAGCAGTGTTGACAACCTTTTCAACAGGAACCTTTGAAACAACAACTTCAACCTTTGTCTTAGGAAGGAGCTGAACCTCATCACGTTCAACACCACGATAATACGTCTTCTGACCCTTCTGAGTACCATAACCCATAACATTTGTTACTGTGATACCCTTTACGCCGATATCGCTGAGTGAAGATTTGAGAGTTTCAAGTTTTTCAGGTTTGCAGATAATTGAAAGCTTTGTAAGTTTTGGACTTCCGTCAGCAGTTTCTCTTGTCTTTACTGCAACAGGAACTGCCTTTTCAACAGGTACAACATCTGATGTGTTGATTCCGGCAGCCGCACCCTGTTCACGGATTTCAGAAACACTTGCAGCAGATGGCATAAAGTCTGCATAACTTGATGGAAGATTATGTTCTGTAGCATCAAGACCGATGATTTCTTCTTCTTTGGAAGCTCTGAGTCCGATAGTAGCCTTGATGATAAAGAATGTAATAGTCATAAGAACTGCTGTCCATGCAGCAACTGAGAGAACACCGACAACCTGCTTGCCGAGGAGTGATGCACCGCCGCCGTAGAAAAGACCACTGAATGTATCATTGCCCGGAACTGAAGTTGTTGCGAAAAGTCCGACTGCAACTGTACCCCAGATACCATTCATCATATGTACTGCAACTGCACCGACAGGGTCATCAATGTGAAGCTTGTGGTCGAGGAGCCATACGCCGAATACTACCAGAAGACCTGAAACGATTCCGACAATTGCTGAGCCAAGAGCATCTGTTACGTCACATCCTGCTGTAATACCAACAAGACCTGCAAGAGAAGCGTTAAGACACATTGAAACATCAGGTTTGCCGTATTTGAGCCATGTAAATACCATACATGTTACTGTTGCGATAGCAGGAGCAATTGTTGTGGCAACGAAGATTGAACCCAGCTGACCAAGTGATGTTGCGGCAGCACCGTTGAATCCATACCATCCGAACCAGAGAATGAAACATCCGAGTGCGCCGAGAGTAAGAGAATGTCCCGGAATTGCGTGCACTTTTTTAACTTTTCCGTTTTTGTCTGTATCAAATTTACCGATACGAGGACCTAAGATTGCTGCACCGATAAGTGCTGAAATACCGCCGACCATATGGATTGCACATGAACCTGCAAAGTCGTGGAATCCCCACTGTGCAAGCCAGCCGCCGCCCCAGATCCAGTGTGCTTCAATCGGATAAACAACCGCTGAAATAACACCGGAATATACGCAGTAAGAAATAAACTTTGTTCTTTCAGCCATAGCTCCTGAAACGATTGTAGCAGCTGTAGCGCAGAACACAAGATTGAATACGAAATTAGACCAGTCGAAATTTGCATAGTCTGTAAATATCTGCCAGTTTGGCTTTCCGATAAGTCCGAAGAATGTATCTTCACCTAAAAGAAGACCAAAGCCTAAAAGAACGAATACAACAGTACCGATACAGAAGTCCATAAGGTTCTTCATTATAATGTTACCGGCATTTTTTGCACGGGTAAAGCCTGTTTCTACCATTGCAAATCCGCACTGCATAAAGAATACTAACGCAGCACCAATTAAAAACCATACACCATAGAGTTCATCCATGATTATCATCCTCTCAAATTTTTATTTGACATTGACTGCTTTGCCGGCAAATAAAAAAGGCACTGAAAAAGAAACTTTTCATTTCTTTTTCAGCACCTTTGCTGTCTATGCTTACAGTATATACTAATTTTCCAAATTTGTCAAGAACTTTTTTTAAAAAAATAAAGTTTTTATATTTAACTGTAGCTCCCTTACATTATATATAAATTTAAGAAAAAACAGAAATTTTTCCTGAATAATTTCAATAAAACAATTTTAATCAGTAATTTTTTTATTTGAACATTTTTTTATATTCCTTTTCAGCTTTATCTTTCAGAGTATATTTTTTCATCTCCGGCACAAGCAACTTTATTTTTTTAGGATTTTTCTTGACATTTTTTTGAAAATGATGTATTATAATATCAATATCGAACAAAGGTGTTCATCAGCATTGCTTTTTACAGGCTATGCTTATGGCACTTTTATTTTTTGTTCCCGCTCAGCTTTACATATCTTCCACAATGTGGTATAATAAAGAAGTTATGTTAAAATAAAGCTGAGTTATATCTGATAAAATGGTATGAAACAGCATGAAATAAAAGTGTCATTTAAATAAAACAAAATTAAACGGATAATGGAGTTTACTGAAATGAATTACACACCAAAAGAAATTCTGAGTTTTGTAGAGGAAAACGACGTTAAGTTTATCAGGCTTACTTTTACTGATATTTACGGAAATCTCAAAAATATTGCTATAATGCCGGATGAACTTCCTTATGCTTTTGAGCACGGAATACCGTTTGATGCAACAGCTCTGGCAGGATGCCATTCTGACCTTCTTCTCTTTCCGGATATTGAAACTCTTTCTGTTCTGCCATGGCGTCCGAAGTCAGGCAGAGTTATAAGATTTTTCTGTAACATAAAATGCACTGACGGAACGGAATACAAAGGTGATCTCAGAAACGAACTCACTCAGTATATAAATCAGATGAAATCAAAGGGATACAGCTGCGAGATAGGTACAAAATGTGAATTCTATCTCTTCAATACTGATGATGACGGAAATGCAACTAAAGTTCCTCATGATAATGCAAGCTATCTTGATATTGCCCCACTGGATAAATGTGAAAATGTAAGACGTGAAATCTGTCTTTCGCTTGAGGAAATGGGATTCAATCCTCAGAGTTCAAGACATACCTACGGCCCGGGACAGAATGAAATCGACTTCAAGAGAAGTAATGCTCTCTGTGCTGCTGACAATATGGTATATTATAAAACTGTTGTTAAAAATATTGCCGCACAGAATGGTCTTGCCGCAACATTTATGCCGAAGCCGATAGATAATCAGCCGGGAAGCGGACTTCATATCAGTATATCAATAAAGAAAAACGGCGAACCGCTATTCTCCCCTTCTCTTGAAACCCAGACAGAATTCGGCAGTTATTTCGTTGCCGGAATATTGAACAGAATAAAGGAAATAACCTGTTTTCTCAATCCTATAACAAATTCATACAAGCGTTTCGGCGAAAATTTTGCTCCTAAATATGTAAACTGGGCTTTTGAAAACCGTTCACAGCTTATAAGAATCCCTTATACTGCCGGAAAACACCCTCGTATTGAAGTGCGTTCAGCTGATGCTGCCTGCAACCCATATATTGCATTCAAACTTCTTCTTGCGGCTGGTTTTGAAGGCATTGAAAGCAAAAGAAAACTCAGTGATGACACATTCACAAGAGGTTCACAGGCTAACTTTGATGAGCTTCCGTCTTCACTTGAAGAAGCTGTTGAACTTGCAAAGTCAAGCGATTTCGTTAAAAACAATCTCTCTGCTGAAATTTATGATGCAGTATTCAACAATCTCAATTATACACTTACCAAATATAATCTGGCAGATGATAAAATTAAATTTGAAGATGAATTTTATTTTAATTCTATTTAAAGGTTGTGACTTTTATGGACAGAGTACTTTTAGCTTCAGGCTCTGACAAGGGTATCGCATTGCTTTCACAGCTTCTGAAAGAACAGGGTTACACTCAGATAACCAATACACAAAGCGGAAGTGATGCAAGACGCTGTGTGAATCAGACAGAATATGAGCTTGTTGTTATAAATACCCCCCTGTCAGACGAATTCGGACATGAATTATCAATTAAAATCGCTGAATGTTCAAACTCAGGCATAATTCTGATATGCAAATCGGAAATTTCAGAAGATGTTGCAGACAAACTCAGCTGTTATGGTGTCTGCGTTATTCCAAAGCCTGTAAACAAGGTGGTTTTTCATCAGTCACTAAGACTGGTTTCTGCCACACGTTCCAGAATGCTCGGACTTCAGAATGAAAACTTCAAACTCCAGACAAAGATTGAAGAAATAAGACTCATTAACAGAGCAAAATGCTGTCTTATACAATATCTGAAATTTTCGGAACCGCAGGCACACAGATACATAGAAAAACAGGCAATGGACACAAGACAGACAAGAAAAGAAGTTGCCCAGCGAATTCTTTCAACATACGAAACCTAAAATGTTAATAATATGAAAGCCGCTTTTGACTATCGTCTTAAGCGGCTTTATTTTACAACTTCATATACAAAAGCGGATAAGGATTACCCTCCTCATCATAATCTGTTCTTTTATATGTTTTAAATCCCATATGTTCATAAAATCCGATTTCTCCATATGCTCCATATCAGAATCCTATTCTTCCCGCCACTCTTTTAATGCGGCTGAAAGCTTTCTGTCAATATCTTTTCTTGCCGCTTCGCATTCATCAGGATATTCCTTTGCGGCTTTGAAAATAAATTTCATCACAAATTTAAGTCCCACCGGCAATGCCATACGGAGCATGGATTCAGGCAGAACAAAATGAGTTCCATGTTCATATATAAGCGGTACATACTGACAGGTATGAGGACGTTCCTTCAAGCGCTGATCCATACGGCGGATATATTTTCCTGCTTCCCAGAAAGAATCATCATCTGCACCAACCAGAAACAGTTTTCCTTTTATATTCTCAACCTTAATCATTTCCTCTTCGGTATGTTCTCTTGCTTTTTCAGAATCAATAAACAGACAGGTAGTGCGTTCAATATCACCCGAACCTTTTGTTTCTTCCTCGATTTTCTGCCAGTATACAGGGTGTTCATACACAAACGGCATATATGCAAGCGGCTTTCCTTTCCATGAAAGCGTGGAAGCACCTTGAATCGGCCATTCCTTACATCCGTCTTTTTTTCCCTGCTCAAATCCCTGCCATACAAAATCACTGGCTGTAAGTGCAAAAGTCAGGGTAATATCCGGAAATAAAGAAGCTGCCACAAGAGAATCCATACCGGCTGTGCTCATTCCCATAATTCCGATTTTCCGGCTTCCATTGTTCTTCATCCATCTGATAGCTGTTTCAATTCTTTCTAGGGGATAGTTTACATGACTGTAATTTTTCTTTCCCGGAGACATACAAAGAGCATTTACTCCATTTTTATGAAGCCATTTTGCACCGCACTTTGCCATAAAATCATTGGGGTCATCTCCGAACAATCCAATAACCGTACAGTCCGAACCTCTGGGATTTTCATAAAAAGTTCCGTAAAAGCCATCTTTTTCAATTTCAAAAAATAACTTTTTCATAACCTTTCCTCCATTATCTCTTTCAAAAGACCAGTCAAATAATTTCCGATTTATACGTTTCCTGCTCCCTTAATTAAATGATGCCTTATAATCATTTCCCCACTTCTCCATAGCATCAAGAATCGGATGCATAGTTTCTCCAAGTTTGCTGAGAGAATACTCTACTCTCGGCGGTACTTCTGCATAGACTGTACGAATAACAATGCCATCGGCTTCCATGGAACGCAGGCTTTGTGTAAGTACTTTCTGACTGATGCCATCAAGTGATTTTTGCAGTTCGTTAAACCGCCATGGACGCATTTGCAGATTTCTAAGTATTAATAGTTTCCATTTATTTCCTATAAGCTGTACCGTTGTTGCCACAGGACATTCCGGCAGATCTTCTTTTTTCAGCATGGTATCACCTCAATAGTTTCATATAGAATGTTACATTTATTATAGCATACTACATGTAAAATTGCAACGGATTTCATATTTTCAAAATATCCGCAAATAATTTTTTCTCCGAAAATCCCCGATTTTCCGCAAAGCTTACCTTCTGGTAACTACCTTACAAAAAAGTGCGTACTTTACGAATGTGAAGGAATGTGTTATCATAGAATCACAGAAAGAGATCAAGTACTTGTTCTTCTGAAAAAATAATTACAACTTTCAGGAGGAATTTATTATGAATAAGAATACATTTAAAGCAGTTAAACTTACAAAAGGCGAAGTAAACGTTTATGATTTCGGTACAGTAAAACTTCATGCATACAAGACCAATGATTTCATTAACAACGAAGTTTTTATTGTTGAGAAGAACGGAAATGCAGTTATTATCGAATCCCCTTGCTTCTTTGATAATATCAAGGAATTAACAGAATATCTGAATAATATAAGTGTTGCAGGAATGCTTGTCTCATATCATGGTGCAGGTGCAACATTCCTGCCGGGCGTACCTAAATATGCAACTCAGAATGCTGTGGACTATTCCGAAAACGGCGGCGGAAAAAATCTTATCACCAACTTTACAAATGCTTTTGGCGACAGTTTTGACAACTCCGTACATCAGATAACCGACATCATCGAAGAGGGAAAGGTTACAATCGGCGGAATTGATTTTATCATCAGTCAGACATCAGAGGCATTCGATATTGAAATTCCTGAAATCAATGCGGTTTATACACATATGCTCGGTCATGACTGTCATTCTATCGTTGCAGGTGCTGGTCATGCTGATGCAATAATCGCTCAGCTTCGTAATTACATTACAAACGGATATGAACTGATTCTTACTTCCCATTATACACCAGAAGATCTTAAAGACGCACAAACAAAAATTGACTATCTGGAAAATCTTAAAAGTATCGCTGAAAAGTGTGACAATGCAGAGGATTTCAAAGCAGAAGTTCAGAAACAGTATCCGGATTACAGCGGAGGAAATTATCTTGACATGACAGCAGGATTCTTCTTTGCCTGATTGAATAACAAAAATTCCAAACAAGTAATTTACACTGAAAATATATTGAAAGATGGAAATACCCACCTCAAAAATGGCTTTAAACACTTTTGAGGTGGGTTTACCTTATTTACAGGACACTTAAATTTATTTTATTCACTTATCAATTTTTGTTTCATCTCACAAAGGTCAAGAACATTCAGTTTTCCGTCATCATATAAATCGGCAGCTTTCCAGTCAGCCAGTTCAGCATCAGGAACGCCAATAAGCCATTTCTACAAAAGAACAATATCCGCTACATCAAATGTACCATCACAATTCACATCGCCTATGACCCTGCCGGAATCAGTTTCAGACATCACTGCCGCCGTCAGAAAAATCATTGCCGCATTACCGTATATTGTATTTTCATTGGTAGTCCATTCAGCATCACTGTCCATATAGCATTTACCGTTATATTTTGAAAGATGTCTGTTGTTTGAGGAATTTGCACCTTCTGTAACGTATCCTTTCGGGCATTTATATGGAGTAAGTTTAGCATCTTTGTGTATATCGCACTATAAATATTCTTCACGCTGTTCTCGCCATATCCAGAAACATAACTGAAAGATACAGGGTTTACACCTAAAATATAGTTAAAAGCACTCTGATTGGAATGTAATACTTCATCGGGAATATGGTCACTTCCCTCCGTAATTATACTTCCAAGCAAAAGAGTCATGGAACTCTGTGCGAGAACCATATTTGAACCCCACCAGTATCCCCATTCAGGATAATCCGTTCCGAAACTGTCATAATTTATAATTCGCTTTCTCCATGGTTCAAACTTACTGAAAACTGTTTTTATCTTGTCTGATGAATTGTCATTCTGATACAGATAATGGAAAAATCCAAGAAATGCCCTTCCCTTATGACTGTATCCGAGGGAGCTTCCTGTGAAGCAGGTATTGACATTTTCGTTTTCACAATTGGCAATTAGATAATATTCATATTCATCTGCATTCATACCTGCGGTTTCAAATGCTCTGAACAAAGAACCTGCTGCCCAGTACATACTTCTGTCCAGCTCCTCCTGTGTAAAAGTATAGGTACGGTTTGCAGCCCCGATTGACATATGTTTTTCATTTGCAGAATCATTTATCCACTTTCATGCACGAACAGCTGTTGCAAGGCACTGTTCGGCAAAGTCAGCATGTTGCGGAATATCTTTATAAATGATATACGCATGAGCAAGCGTTGCCGCCATATCAGCTGTTGTAAGGTGCGAACGCAGATCTGTTTCTCCCGAGCCCGAATTATAGTCAGATGTACTGTATAAAGTATCTTCAATATATATTGTGCCGTTTTTGTAATTAGCAGCAACGTAAAAAGATCCGTCTTTATCAGGATGTTCAAGCTTGAGAAGCATATCGAGTTCCCATTTAATTTCGCTGAGTATAGCCGGAGAATCTAAATACAAATCATTAGTTTTATCCGTTTCCGGAATATTTGGATTTATATTTTCAAATTCCTGCGGGAATAGCTCATAGGCAAGCAGAAGATTTTCAACTGATGTTGCGGCAGGAGAAACGTATTTACCATAATCCCCGGCATCATACCAGCCTTGTGAAACATCGAATGTTTCAGCATCAGGATTATCTCTGTCCGACCATCTTTTAACAGAAATATCATCAGGGTGAAGATTTTTTCTTGCAAATTCTCCTGCATATTTTTCTTCCAGATCTATACCCTATCGCTGATAATAATAGTATTTACTCATATCAGACAGCATTTCATTGTATACATTATCAGTAATTTCAAAAGGTACTGAAACTATTGTATCAGTTTTAAGATTTTCTTCCTTATCTCTTGGGGTAAGAGCCGAAGTATTCAGATTTGCATCCGGTATACGGATAAAATATGTACCCTTTTCAGTAACAGCATCAAAATTGATTTCATAGACTGATTCACCCGAAATACTCTTGTCTGTAACAGCATCAGAAAGTGTATCAGAAAAAACAGTTTCTCCCGTTTTCTTGTTTACAATTTCAAACTTCTTTCCGCTAAGAGAACCGAATTTTTCAAAGCAGGAAACTTTTGAATTCTTGTTTCCTTTACAAATGTATCCCACCTGATTTACTTTAATAAAAGGATATTGTCTTTCCTCATCCTCATAGGATATTTTAATATTACGGAATGACGCTGATTCACCAGATTTAATGGCACCAACGCTTATTTTCCATACATTACTCTTATCAAATCCTTTATCCGAAACAGCCTCTGCAAGTTCATTCAGGGGCAAGGTGTAACTTGTCCATTCAGGAGTTGCTGTTATGACATTCTTATACTTCTCTATGTCCGTCCAGTTTATTGTTACATCTTCATTTTGAAATTGTCAATAACGCTTGACACATTAACCGCAAGGATTTTGAAGTTAAGCAGCAATAGTCAAAGCGGCATCCCAAAATATTTTGTGTGAAAATAAAATCATTCAATCAAACAAAGGCTTGTAAGGCAAGCGTACTTTGAGATTTCCT
>OLWA01001871.1_pt1 | contig 20322 bp, 18 predicted proteins | sample 1673251 | NCBI WGS metagenome assembly OLWA01 (sample SAMEA3178937, study PRJEB25190) | human gut metagenome | biome: human gut; feature: human-associated habitat; material: faeces | place: Austria | collected 2013 | reverse complement strand
TGCTACGATGTCTGCGTTAGGACCTGCCATAACAGTGTCGCCAACCTTAAGACCTTCAGGAGCTGTGATGTAGCTCTTTACACCATCTTCATACTGAATAAGAGCGATATGTGCGCTTCTGTTTGGATCATATTCGATGGTCTTAACAGTTGCAGGCATATCAAGCTTGTTTCTCTTGAAATCGATTACACGATATTTTCTTCTGTTTCCGCCGCCACGATGACGAACTGTGATTCTTCCGTAAGAGTTACGGCCTGACTTCTTATTGAGAGGCTCAAGAAGAGATTTTTCAGGAGCAACCTTTGAGAGTGAAGAATAATCAGTTACTGACATATTTCTGCGTGAAGGAGTGGTCGGCTTATAATTCTTAATTGCCATTATTTTTCTCCTTTCCGGATAACTTTGCGAAAGGATGGCACCTTTCATACCTCATCATCCGAAATACTTTATGTTATATACTAATTATATATAGGTTGTGATTACATCATATCGTTGAAGAATTCAATTTCCTTTGAATCTTCTGTAAGAGTAACGATTGCCTTCTTCCAAGATGGAGTGTAGCCCTCGTGCATACCCTGACGACGCTTCTGGCCTCTAACGTTCATTGTGTTTACCTTAGCAACCTTTGTGCCAGGGAAAACAGCCTCAACAGCCTTAGCGATTTCGATTTTGTTTGCATCCTTTGCAACCTTGAAGGTATACTTCTTTGTCATAATACCCATCATTGATTCCTCAGTGATGATTGGCTTAAGAATAATATCCTGAGCAGTTCTCATTATGCATATACCTCCTCAATCTTCTTTGCTGCGTCCTTAAGAACAACGAATGAATCGCAGTTAAGGATATCATAAACGCAAAGTGTGTTTACTGTAGCAACCTTAACACCTTCAATGTTACGAGCGCTCTTGTAAATTTGTTCATTGCTCTCAGCTGTGATGATGAGAGTTTTCTTAGCCGCCTTAAGGCCCTTGAGCATTGCAACAACATTCTTTGTCTTAATGCCGTCGAACTCAACCTTATTAACAACCATCATCTCGCCTGCTGCAACCTTTGATGAAAGTGCAGACTTCATAGCGAGTCTCTTAACCTTCTTGTTAAGATTTACTGTATATTTTCTTGGCTTAGGACCAAGAGCGATACCGCCGTGTGTCCACTGTGGACTTCTTGTTGAACCCTGACGAGCTCTGCCGGTACCCTTCTGTCTCCAAGGCTTTGCACCGCCACCGCTTACTTCTGAACGAGTGAGAGTTGACTGTGTGCCCTGACGCTGATTAGCAAGATAGCTAACAACTGCAAGATGCATTGCATATTCGTTTGGCTCAATGCCGAATACTGAATCTGCAAGTTCTAATTTTGAGGTTTTCTTACCTTCCTGGTTATAAACCTGAACCTGTGCCATTACTTATCTCTCCTTTCGTTAAGCTTTAACTGCGTCTGCGATTACAACAATTCCGCCCTTAGGACCCGGGATTGCACCCTTGATTGCGATAAGATTGTTTTCTGCATCAACCTTAGCAATCTTGAGGTTCTGAACTGTTACTGTTTCGTGACCGTAGTGACCTGCCATCTTCTTACCCTTGAATACTCTTGAAGGGCTTGAACAAGCACCGAGTGAACCTGCGTGACGGTGGTTAGGACCTGTACCGTGTGTCATTCTGAGTCTTGAGAAGTTCCAACGCTTGATTGCGCCTGCTGTTCCGTGACCCTTGCTTGTTCCCTTTACATCAACGATTTCGCCAACCTCAAATGTGTCAGCCTTGAGAATGTTACCAACCTCAATACCGTCGATGCTTTCAAGACGGAATTCCTTAAGTGTTTTCTTTGGAGCTACATCAGCTTTATCAAAGTGACCCTTCATTGGCTTGTTTACACGTGATACCTTAACATCACCGAAACCAACCTGAACAGCCTGATAACCGTCGTTCTCCACTGTCTTAATCTGTGTTACTGTGCAAGGACCGGCTTCAACTACTGTTACAGGAATTACATTGCCTGCTTCGTCAAAGATCTGAGTCATGCCGATTTTCTTGCCGATAAGACCTTTTTTCATGTTTTATTTCCTCCTTTTGGTTATTGGTTGGGTTTCCCCAACATGACCTCAGCTGCGATTAGAGTTTGATTTCAATCTCAACGCCTGCTGGGAGCTCAAGACTTGTCAAAGCTTCAACAGTTTTGTTTGAAGGTCTGAGAATGTCGATGAGTCTTTTGTGTGTTCTTTGTTCGAATTGCTCACGGCTGTCCTTGTACTTATGAACAGCTCTGAGGATTGTTACCTTTTCAATCTCTGTCGGAAGAGGGATAGGACCACTAACCTGAGCGCCTGTTCTCTTTGCAGTGTCAACAATCTTCTCAGCAGCCTGATCAACTAAGCTGTGATCATAGCCCTTAAGTCTGATTCGAATCTTCACTTTACTTGCTGCCATTTTATTTCCTCCCTGAAAAATTATGGTGCGAGTACCGATATTTCAACCACGCTCCCGTGTGTTTCAAACCTCTCTTTAAATAAAACCGAATGAAAAGACATCATTCGGGCATAAGGAACGAATACACAGAAAATCTGCGTTCGCAAGTCACAGCTTGTAGTTTCCTATCGGTTCAGATGATTACAAATCATCTTCGTTTCGCCCGGTTTAAAATCGGACATACTCCGTATGAATTACCGCCGTGGGTTATGGCGCAACCTCATACATCATCGCATATCTATGGTGAAGCATAAATATAATATATATATTTATATACTATACCTCGTTCACACGCTCGTCTATTATATATTATAAAGCCCCTGTTGTCAACACTTTTTTAATAATTTTTTTAGAATTTTTGCGTTTTTAAAAATTTGTAATTTTTAACAAAATTCACGCTTAAATTTCGTCAAAACTGCACAATAAAAAATATGGTGCAAGCGATAAATGAATATCTGCTTGCACCACAATATATTGATTGATTGTTTGCATTTTAAATTATTATGTGTTTAATTTTACAATTCCTCGAGCATATCCTCGGCGAAGATTGCATAGCCCTTTTCGGGTGAATCAACAATTACGTGAGTAAGTGCGCCGACAAGCTTGCCGTTTTGAATAATCGGCGAGCCGCTCATACCCTGCACTATTCCGCCCGTTTTATCAAGCAGGCGCTTATCCGTAATCTTTACAACCATATTTTTACCTTTTTTATTTTCACGATAAGAAATACGTGTTATTTGCGCATTATAAAACTTTGGCTTACCCAAATCGGTTGTGCAAAGAATTTGAACGGGGCCTTTGACAATTTCATCATTTGAGGCGACCTCATATTCATAAGTGCCGTTTAAATCGCAGGTGTATTTGCCGAAAATTCCGCTTTGGCAATTCTTTTTAAGAGTACCGATTGTATCATTTGTAAATTCGCACGCAAGCGAGCCTGCCTCTCCGGCACGGCTTTTATAAATTTTTGTTACATTCGCCTTTACTGCTTCACCGTCCAAAATCGGCATAATTTCATTTGTATCGACATCTGTTATCGGGTGGCCGAGCGCCGCAACACAATTAGTTGATTTATCATAAAAGGTAACGGTTCCCACTCCTGCCGTTGAGTCCCTGACCCATAAGCCAACCTTGTAGCACCCCTGCGCTGAGGAATAAGCGGGCTTTAAAGAAAACTCTTTATAATTTCCGTTTCGCTTAACCTTGATATTGTATTCCTTGCCGTTATTATCATTAAGTATATCGGTCACGCTCGTGGCAGAATACATTTTTTTACCGTTTATTTCAACGATTATATCGCCCTTTTCAAGTCCCGCATCTTTAGCAGGATTGCACTTTCCGCTGTCGGTTTCAACGTCACGAATACCAACAATAATTACTCCGTCGGTATAAAGCTTAATTCCGAAGCTTTCGCCGCTAACATTCACTTTTTTAGCTTTCTTTTGGGTAACACTTGCCGTTTTAACGGGAATTATCCCCAAAAGCTTAATGTCGTTCTCACTCGGCGATACCTTGGAATTATTCTGAAAATCGACCTGATAAAGGGAACTGTCACCAAGCCAATAAATGCTTTTGTATTCAACTCTTTTGTTTGAATAAGCAGTTATTTTGTCAGGCAAAACAAAGTTGCCGAACGCAACAAGAGAATAAATTATAACAAGGCATAACGCAAAAATTCCGTCAGTAATTCGTATAGCTTTTTTCATAATACCACCTATACTATTATTGACAGAATTTTAATAAGTATTTTTATTTTATTTATCTTCTTTTAATTGCTTTTTAAAAATCAAGCGGAATATGAAGCGAACGAACGGACCTGCGTAGAAAAGCTGCCAGCAAAGTGCCATAGGAAAATTGCGAACACAAATTCTACAAAAATTAGGAATAATATGTGCGGCGTCCTGAAAGCTGAAAAGAAGACTTGCAATAAAGCTCATAAGCGGGCACATAAAAGCAACCGTAACACTTGAAATCATAACAGTGATTAAAAAAGGATTGGTACTTTTTGGGTCAAAATGCTTAAAGGTAATTTTTTGAGCAAGCTTGCCCACGGCAAAAAATTCGAGCAAAAAGCCGATTACACCCATAATAGGAAGCTCGTGAAGCGCTAAAAGAAAAATATCGTTACCAACACCCTTATCAAAAGCAATATTGTAACAAACCATTGCATAGACCATAACGATTACCATTATAATTGTAAAAATAAAATCTTGAAACTTAGTTTTTGGCATAAAAAAATCTCCTTAATAATAAAAAATTCAACTCAATAAATTTGTGTTGTTCGTTATCATTACGGAGAATGTGCGTTTCCAATATTAACCTAATATTCAGTTGTTCAAAGTGACGTGATTATAACAAATATAAATCAAAAAGTCAAGAAAAAAATCAGCCTTCTTGAAAAACCAATGGGCAAAACTTTAGGGTAGGAGCAAACCCCTACCCTAAAAAATACTTCATATTTCGTTTTATTTTATCACTCGGTTAAATTGAAACCTCGTGAGCAACGTTATAAAGATTCATATCAATAGACTTCTTCATATTAAGAGCCTCAAAGATATCGTAATCAACAACGTCTTCCTTTTGAGCGGCAACAACACGATTGCCGATATTATTCATAAGAAGCTTAACGGCATAGTTACCCATACGTGTAGCAAGAACTCTGTCCTTAGCAGTAGGAGAGCCGCCACGCTGAATATGACCGAGAACACAGGCACGTGACTCAACACCGGTCTTAGCCTCTATTTCCTTAGCAAGGTCATGAACATCAACGTCGACACCCTCGGCAACAATAATAATAAAGTGTTTTTTGCCTGTTCTCTGAGTTTTTTCCATACGTTCAATAATATGCTCTTGAACATCGTATTCAACTTCAGGAATAAGAATAGAAGTAGCACCGCAAGCAATACCTGCATTAAGTGCAAGATAGCCTGCCTTTCTACCCATAACTTCAACAACAGTACATCTGTCATGCGACTCTGTTGTATCACGAACACGGTCAACCATTTCCATAATAGTATTAAGGCAGGTGTCATAACCGATAGTGTTATCACAGCAAGCAATATCGTTATCAATAGTGCCCGGAAGTCCTACACAAGGAATACCTCTTTCGCTAAGGTCTCTTGCACCACGGAACGAACCGTCGCCGCCTATAACAACAACGCCCTCAATACCGTGCTCCTGGCAGGTACGAACTGCTTTTCTAAGACCTTCTTCCGTAGCAAACTCAACCGAACGAGCAGAGTAAAGGATAGTACCGCCACGATTGATAATGTCTGATACGCTTCTAAGGTCCATTTCAATGAAATCGCCGTTGATAAGACCGTTGTAGCCACGAACTACACCGTAAACCTTAATTCCGTTTTCGCATGCTGTACGTACTACCGCACGAATAGCTGCATTCATGCCCGGTGCGTCGCCGCCGCTTGTTAATACCGCAATTGTTTTCATAATTATGTCCTCCTATATAATAATATAGACTAAAACAAAATAATCTTTATTTAACTTATATATCTTGTTTATTTTATATTTTTTCAAGAAAAAAGTCAAGTATTGTCATAAAATTAATGAACAAAAACTACATTCTCATCGCCAAGTATCCTTTTTAATTCCTTAATTTCGGTATTATTCACCTCAACAAAACACTCCCTCGGCTGCAAGGCATACCTTTTATCATCGGTATAATAAAAATAAAGAGGAATATTCCCGTCAAAAATATCAGTCACTCGTTTTGCAAGTGCTATATTTTCATCATTTTCATTCTTAAAGAGCCGCCTTTTTTCTTTTGTGATTTTCGTTTTCAGCTTGTTTTCTGTTTTGAATAGGTTTATTTTTATATTTTCCGCTTTCAAAATCAGCTTGAGTAGGTGCGCTGTCTATTGAATAAGCAAGTATTTTAGCATCCTTTTCCTCCTCAAGTGAGAGGTTTCCTGCAATAGTTATTATACTGCCGTCATAAAGAAATTGTGCATACTTTTCAAGCGCTTTTGCAAAAACGATAACCTCAATTGAGCCGTACAAGTCCTCTACGGTTACAAAAGCCATTGAAGCACCGCTTCTCGTTTGCTTAAGAATTACACGAGTAACAATGCCACAGGTACGCACAAAGGTTTTATCCTTGTAAATACTCATATCGTCATTTGCACTTTCCAAAAGCTCGCCTATATTAGCAAATCCGAGTTTTTCGCACAAATCGGAATATTTATCCATAGGGTGACCGGAAAGGTAAAGTCCCGTCATTTCCTTTTCCATTTTCAAAAGCTCAGCCTTAGGAAATTCATCAACATTCGGAACATCAAATTCAAGCGGAGAATCATTACCGCCGAGTTCAAAAAAGCCAACCTGACCGTAGCGTGTGCTCTGCCTGTAATTTTCAATATTTGTGGCAATTGACGGCAAAGCCTGAAGCATTTGGCGACGATTTAATTCAAAGCAATCCATCGCACCGCATTTAATAAGACTTTCAACTGCACGGCGATTAAAATGCCTATCCTGCATACGAAGGCAAAAGTCAGGCAAATCCTTAAAATCGCCGTTTTTTCTTTCTTTTACTATATCGTCAACAAATTCCCGTCCGACATTTTTAATACCCAAAAGCCCATAGTTAATCACCCTGCCATTAGGTGTGAAGCCTTGCATAGAAGTATTGATGTTTGCGCTTGCAAGACGAATACCGAGCCTTTTGCACTCTGCCGTATATCGTGCAATTTTGTTTGACTGGTCAAGAACAGACGTCATTAAAGCCGCCATAAATTCTGCCGGATAATAGCATTTCAAATACGCAGTTCTATACGCCACAAGCGCATAGCAGGCAGCGTGCGACTTATTAAAAGCATATTTTGCAAATTCCGACATTTGGTCAAAAATAGTATTAGCTACAGAACTTGAAATGCCGTTTTTTTCACAACCCGAAACAAAAGCGGTACGTTCTTTTTCCATAACATCAATTTTTTTCTTGCTCATGGCACGGCGAACAATATCTGCCCTGCCATAGGAATATCCCGCAAGCTCACGGAATATTTGCATAACCTGTTCCTGATAAACCATACAGCCATACGTATTTTCAAGTATCGGTTTAAGCTTATCGGTTATATATCTCACTTTTTGGGGATTATGTGAATTTTCTACAAATGTATCAATTTGATTAGCCGGACCGGGACGGTAAAGCGAGGTAGCAGCAATTAAATCCTCAAGCCTTGTCGGCTTCAAATTCATAAGCATACGCTTCATTCCGCTTGACTCAAACTGAAATACGCCCTCTGTCTGCCCTCTTGCAAAAAGACTGTATACCTTTTTATCATCAATAGGTATTTCGTTAATATCAATTCCCGCTGCCTTGCTTGCGTCATTAATAACAGTCAATGTGCGAAGCCCAAGAAAATCCATTTTAAGAAGCCCAAGTTCCTCAAGAGAAGTCATAATGTATTGAGTAACCGGCACTCCGTCATTAGTTGCAAGCGGAACATAAGAACTTACAGGGTCGTGAGTAATAACAACGCCTGCCGCATGGGTAGACGTATTTCTCGGCATACCCTCAACCTTTTTTGCAGTTTTGATAAGTTCGTTTATCTGCTCATTTTCCTGCATAAGGTTTGAAAGTTCTTTAGACTTTTTAACAGCCTCGTCAATCGTAATATGAAAATCGTTAGGTACAAGCTTTGCAACAGCATCAACAGCGGCATAAGGCATACCCATAGCCCTGCCTACATCACGGATAGCTGCCTTTGTTGCAAGAGTGCCAAACGTAACAATCTGAGCCACGTGGTCGGCGCCGTATTTATTAGTTACATAATCAATAACCTCGCCACGTCTGACATAGCAAAAATCTATATCAAAATCGGGCATAGAAACACGCTCCGGATTTAAAAATCTTTCAAAAAGAAGATTATATTTCATTGGGTCGAGGTCGGTTATTTCCATACAATACGCCGCAATTGAGCCTGCGCCTGAACCTCTGCCGGGACCTACGGGAATTTTTCTGCTTTTTGCAAACGACACAAAGTCGGCAACTATGAGATAATAATCCGTATAGCCCATTTTTTCTACTGTTTCAAGTTCATATTCAAGGCGGTCATAATATTTTTGAGGTGGATTTTCGCCGTATCTTTTTTTCATACCGTTCATACAAAGCATTTTGAAATATTCAAAATGGTCCATATTATTCGGTGTTTCGTAATAAGGAAGTTTAGTGTGGCCGAATTCAAAATCGAAATTGCACATATCGGCAATAATCTGCGTATTATCAATTGCCTGCGCAGTATCGGCAAAAATTTCCCTCATCTGCTGCTCGCTCTTTAAATAAAACTCATCTGCATGAAATTCGAGTCCCGTATCATCGCCGATAGTTTTATTAGTCGCAATACAAATAAGCACCTGCTGAATTTTAGCATCTTGCTTTTCAATATAATGAACATCATTTGTGGCAACAAGAGGAATACCCGTTTCTCTTGAAAGGCGCTTTAGCCCCTCGTTGACTATTGCCTGCTCGTTAATCCCGTGATTTTGAAGTTCCAAGTAATAGTTTCCTCTGCCGAAAAGTTCATCATACCACAAAGCGACACGCTTAGCTTTATCATAATCCTTTTGAAGCAACGCCTGCGGAATTTCACCTGCAAGGCAAGCAGAAAGGCATACTAAACCCTCGCTGTATTTTTCAAGCAAATCATGGTCAATTCTCGGTTTGAAATAAAATCCTTCGGTATACGATTTTGACACCATTTTAATAAGGTTTTTATATCCCTTTTCATTTTTGCAAAGCAAAACAAGATGATTGTATTCCTTATCAAGCACCTTGTCCTTATCAAACCTCATTCTCGGTGCAACATAAACCTCGCAGCCTATAATAGGCTTGATGCCTTCTTTTTTGCAAGCCTTATAAAAATCAACAGCCCCGTACATATTACCGTGGTCGGTAATAGCAAGAGACTGCATTCCAAGACTCTTTGCACGTGAAACAAGCTGCTCGATACGGCAAGCGCCGTCAAGCAAAGAAAACTCGGTATGAGTGTGCAAATGAGTAAACATATTATCGTTCCTTTTATTATATATTAATTAACTAATATACCATTATAATTCCTTAGCTATTTCAACTATTTTCTTTAATCTGTGGTTAACCCCAGAGCGTGAAAGACCGCTGAGTTTTGAAAGTTCTGCAAGGGAAGCTTCAGGATTATCTTGCCTCAAAACAGCCATTTCCTTAAGGTCGGGCTTAAGAAAATCAAGTCCTTTTTTCTCCTCAATTTTCTCGATAGCAGCGCTTTGCTCCCAACTTGCTTTAACCGTCCTCTCAATATTTGCGGTTTCGCAATTTGCCGCTCTGTTAGCCTTATTCCTAAAATCCTTAACTATTTCAACGTTCATCATATCAAACATTGAAGTGCTTGCTCCCATAATATAAAGACAATCTTCAATAGCCTCACTGTCTTTAAAATATACTATATTATATCCCTTTCTGTTAGCGGTTTTAGGCGCAAGGTCAATTTCCTCCAAAAGAGTAACAAGACTTTTTGAAAGATTCAAAAATGCAACAGTAAACTCCAAATGATAATCCTTATTTGGGTCAGACGCCGTGCCGCACGAAAGGAAAGCACCTGCCAAAAACGATTTTTGACAGTTTTCACAATCAAAATTAGAATGATTGATTTTTAAACTGCCCTTACTCTCGTGGCCGAAAAAAGCAAGCACCTTTTCGCACTGTGCCTTATCATTAATCATAACTGTGTGGCTTTTACCGCCCGGCGAAGTCTTAACATCGCATTTAATATTGCAATATTTTTTTATAAGAAAAGCATATCTAATTGCGATATCCTTATTTTCGGTTTGAACACCGACGCCGTAGCTCGAAAAGCTTTTACCGAAAATACACATTCCGTAAAGAAATGCCTTTTCGCAGCACGTGCTGTCATATTCAATTTTTAAAAGTTCATTTTTAACCTGTTGTGAAAACGACATTATTTTCTATCTATATCCCTGTGACTTACAGTTACATTATCCCATTTTTTTGAAAAATAATCCTTAAGAGCTTCGGCAAAAGCAACACTTCTGTGATTGCCGCCCGTACAACCGATTGCAAAAACAATCTGGCTTTTGCCCTCTCTGATATAAAGAGGATTAAGGAAATCAAGAAAATCAATAAGCTTCTTTAAAAGCTCCTTTGACTCGTCAAACGAGAACACAAAATCCTGAACTTCCTTATCAAGACCTGTTTTATTTCGCAAGCTTTCATTCCAATAAGGATTAGGAAGGCATCTTACATCAATAACAAAGTCTGCGGAATTAGGCACACCGTACTTAAATCCGAATGACATACAGTGGATATTCATATATTCCTTTGCATCGCCCAAAAGAAGTTCGGTAAGCCTTGCACGAAGTTGGTGCGTATCAATTGAAGAAGTGTCAATAATATGGTTTGCCTTTAATCTTAACGGTGCAAGAATTTCCCTCTCATAATCAAGTGCATTTTGAATATTGCCGTTGAATTTATCTGCAAAGGGGTGTTTTCTGCGAGTAAGCTTATAACGCTTGAGCGCCTCTGTATCGTTAATATCAAGATAAACAATCTTAGCTGTATATCCATATTGCTCCACATTATCAATACTTGAAATAATTTTTTCAAAAACATGACCGCTTCTTACGTCAACAACCATTGCAACCTTAGGATAATATTCGCTGTTATTTGCGAGAAGTCCTACAAAAGTAGACATAAGCTCAGGCGGCATATTATCAATGCAATAATAACCTGCATCCTCCATAAAAGCCATAGCGGACGATTTGCCGGCGCCGCTGACACCTGTTATAATTACAAGTTCCTTACTGTTATCCATATATGTTTTCCCCTTTTATTTTGTAACCCTGATTTCCATTTCAAGCTTTACGCCTGTTTCTTCCATTACCTTATCACTGCAATATTTGCACAAATCAAGCACGTCCTTACAAGTTGCGCCGCCCTTGTTTATCACAAATCCTGCGTGCTTTTCGCTGACCTGCGCACCGCCCACGCTCTTGCCTTTAAGATTGCACTGCTCAATCAAAGCGCCTGCAAAATATCCCTCAGGACGTTTAAACGTTGAGCCTGCCGACGGATATTCAAGCGGCTGTTTTGCCCTTCTCCTGCCGATAAGGTCGTCCATTTTTTCTTTAATTTCCGATTTTTCGCCTTTTTTTAACTTAAGGTAAAGCCCTGTTATAATGGCGCCGTTATCATAATAAGCGCTGTGGCGGTAAGAAAGTTTTAAATCGTCATATTCGAGAAAGCCTATATCGCCGTTTTTATCAATATGCTCACACTTATAAAGCACATCTTTCATTTCTCCGCCGTAAGCACCGGCATTCATAAATGCCGCACCGCCTGCCGAGCCGGGAATGCCGTAAGCAAATTCAAGCCCTGAAAGAGAATGCTCATAAGCAAAGCGGCAAAGTGCAATAAGCTTAGCCCCCGCTTTTGCATATATAGTTTCATCATCAATAAGCTTTATTTGCGAAAAAGGCTCACCGAGTATTAAAACACAAGCATCTATTCCGTCATCATCCACAAGAAGATTGGAGCCGTTGCCAACTGCAATAAGCCTTACATTTTCGGCTTTTGCGCACTTAACAAGTTCACTTATTTGCTCCTCGTTTTGCGGATAGACAACGAGCCTTGCATTGCCGCCTATTTTAAAGGTGGTATGAAGGCTCATTTTTTCGTTTTGAAGATACTTGCAATTAAATTTTTCACAAAGTTTAATTAACTGCTCCAAGCTATCACCAAATTATTATTTTACTTTACCAAGAAGAGCCGCACCGATAACACCAGCATCATTACCAAGCTCTGCCTTAACAATTTTAGTTTGAATTTTACTGTGAATTGAATATCTTTCAGACTGAACAAAACGACGAAGCGGTTTCATAAGAGTTTCACCCTCATTGCAAATTCCGCCGCCGATACAAATAATTTCAGGCTGGAGAGCATTAACAATATTGATAAGACCGCAGGCAACATACTTGATATAATCATCAACAACCTTAATGCCTGCGATATCGCCTAAACGCATAGCGTCAAAAGCAGTCCTTCCCGATACCTTGCCCTCTTCCTTAGCAAGCTTGTGCATAAGAGAATCAGGATATTCTTCCATAGCTTTTTTAGTCTGCCTGATAAGAGCGGTAGCAGAAGCATAAGCCTCCCAGCAGCCCTTACGACCGCACGAACACTGCTCACCGTCAACAACGATTACCATATGGCCGCACTCGCCGCCGGCATAGTTTACACCGTTTACGATTTTGCCGCCGATAATTACACCCGAACCTACACCCGTACCGAGAGTTACGGCAACAAAGTCCTTAGCGCCGTTTCCGCAGCCTGCATAAGCCTCACCTAATGCTGCGCAGTTAGCGTCATTTTCAATAAATACCTTTTCCTCAGGCTTATTAATTCTTTTTGCAAGCATAGTTCTTGCAGGAACATTATTAAACGCAAGATTGTTTGCAAATTCAATAATACCGTCCTGATTAACCGTACCCGGAGTACCCATACCTACACTGTCGATATCCTCCATAGTAAGACCAGCCGTTTTGACCGCTTCCTCGCAAACATCTGCAATATCGTCAAAAATTTCATCTGCACTCCTCGGAGAGTTCGTAGGAGTCTTTGAAGTGCCGATAATATTGTAATCATCATCTACAACCGACGCAACAATATTTGTTCCGCCTAAATCAATACCAATTGTATACATTGTGCTTTACCTCTTTTTTAATTTATATAAACAAAATTTGACTTAGCTTTGCCAAATTTCAATTTCCTTATCCTCCGGCTGAACATCGTCCATACCAAGGCTTATCATTAAGTCCTTTGCCGCATTGTAACCCATTTTCTTTTGACGGTTATTCATTGCAGCAGTTTCAACAATAACTGCAAGATTTCTGCCCGGAGTAATAGGAACGGTAATAGCCGGAACCTTCACGCCAAGAACATTTGCATACTCATTATCGAGACCAAGTCTGTCATAAGCCTTTGTTGAATCCCAAGCCTCAAGCTGAATAACCATATCAATTTTTTCGCTTGGTTTAACGGCACCCATACCGAAAATACGCCTTGCATCAATAATGCCTATACCTCTAAGCTCAACAAAATGGCGAATATTGCTCGGCGAATTGCCACGAAGCGTTCTTTCGTTAATTTTTCTGATTTCAACTGCGTCATCCGCAATAAGACGATGACCACGCTTGATAAGTTCTATGGCAGTTTCGCTCTTGCCGGCACCGCTTTCACCGGTTATAAGAACACCTTCGCCGTAAACCTCAACAAGAACACCGTGCCTTGTAATTCTCGGTGCAAGTTCTGTGTTAAGAAATTCAATCAGTGCGGCTAAGAACGGCGATGTTTCCTCCTCCGTCTTAAGAAGCGGAATTTCGTGCTTTTTGCAAGCGTCGTAAAGATAATCGGGAATTTCAAGACCTCTTGTAACTACCGCAGCGGCAGGTTTAAGCGAAAGCCAACAATCAAGAGCCGCTTCCCTCTCGTCAGGTTCCATACTGCGAATAAAGCCTATCTCTGTCCAACCGAGAATCTGAATTCTCAAAGAGTCAAAATAATCGGTATATCCCGTCAAAACAATACCGGGACGATTAACCTCGCTTGTTGTAATCAAAATTTCGTCAGCCGAGCGTGGCATATAAACCGTTTCAAGCTTGTGAAAATCAATCATCTTTTCAAGCGAAACAGAATATGTTTGCGACATAATCCATTCCTCCAAATCTACATTCAAAAACTATTATAAAGTATTTCGGTAACTTAATCAAGGGAAATTTGATTTTTTATTATAGAAATTATAATATAAATATAAAATATTTGCTAAATGTTTACTTTTCTTTTCTTTTGTGCTAAACTTAATACAATTTCAATCAAATTATACGGAGTTAAACCAAGTGAACGATAAAAAGAAATTAAAAATAGCAATCGGCACCGACGCATTTCCGCCGACAACCGACGGAATAAGCAACGTTGCCCAAAGCTATGCGCAAATAATCAATAAAAATTTGGGCGAAGCGGTTGTTATTACACCTAAAAACCCAAATCAGCTTGACTACAGATACGATTATCAAATTTACAGATATAAAAGTTGGTGGCTTCCGTCAAAAGAAGGCTACAGTATAGGCTGGCCTTTTAAAGACGAGCTTCATCAGGACATAATCAATATGAATTTTGACCTGCTCCACTCTCATGCACCTCTTGCAACAAGCTATTATTTCAGACGTGTTGTGGAAAAGAAAAAAATTCCAACCGTGCTTACTTATCACACAAAATATGAATACGATTTTGACAGACGTGTTCCGACAAAGGCAGCAAGGGATTTTGCATATCGATTTTTGCTTAATAACATCAATGCCGCAGACGAAGTTTGGGTGACAAGCAAAGGCACTGTTGACTCGCTTCGCAAGGTCGGATATGAGGGCGAATACGTTGTTATGCCAAACGGTTGCGATTTACCTATAACAAACGTAAGTGACGATGATATTGCACTTATTAAAAGAAAACACAACATACCAAACAATATTCCGCTTTTTATTTATACCGGCAGAATGATTTGGTACAAAAACATTGAGCTTATCCTCGATGCCTGTGCAATGTTAAAAAACGAAGGCAGAGACTTCAGGCTCATCATGCTCGGCTTCGGTGCAGACGAAAACGCAATTAAGAAAAAAATTCGCAAATGCGGTATTGCCGACAATGTTATTTGGACAGGAAAAATATTAGACAGAAACGAACTTTTGGGATATTACGGCATTTCCGATTTACTTCTTTTCCCTTCAACCTTTGATACAAACGGCCTCGTTGTAAGAGAAGCGGCAGCGTGTGCAACGCCAAGCCTTTTAGTACGTGGCAGCTGTGCGGCAGAGGGTGTTGAGGACTGCAAAACAGGCTTTTTATGTATGGAAAGCGCACATTCAATCAAAGCAACGCTCAATAATATTATGGATAACAAAGCACTTCTTAAAGAAGTCGGCAAAAAGGCACAAAGCGATATTTATATCAGCTGGGACGATGCCGTTAAAAAAGCCTATGAGCGTTATTATGTTGTTATCGATAATTTCAAAACGAAGAATAATTTATAATCAAATTAACAAAATTTCAACTTTTTCATAGAATAAAAAAGTAAATTAAGGAGTTGATTTTTTGTTTAGTTATATAAAAAAACTGCAATACCCTATCAATATAAAACACCCTGACCCAAAGGCCGCCGCCATCATAATAAGTCAATACGGTGGGCCGCACGGGGAACTTGGTGCGTCGCTTCGCTATCTTTCTCAGCGATATTCAATGCCGTATCCCGAACTCAAGGGATTGCTTACAGACATAGGCGTTGAGGAATTGGGACACCTTGAAATGATAGGAACAATGGTACACCAACTTACTCGCAATTTGACAGAGGATGAGATTGAAAAAAATCCTAACTTTATGGCATACTTTGTTGACCATACGGCAGGAGTTTATCCGACAGCGGCAAGCGGTGCGCCGTGGAATGCGGCAAGCATAGCCGTAACGGGCGACACTATCGGCGACCTAAACGAAGACCTTGCGGCAGAGCAAAAAGCAAGGGTAACATACGATAACATTTTGCGCCTTGTTGACGACCCGGATATAATTGAGCCGATTAAGTTTTTGCGTGAACGTGAAATTGTGCACTACCAACGCTTCGGAGAGGGCTTGCGACTCGTGACGGATAAGCTCGACAGCAAAAATTACTATGCTTGCAACCCGTCATTTGACAAATAAGTTTTCAATTCAAAGTAAACTTCATATAATAAAATCAGATTTGATATTCCAAGGCAAACAGTAATAAAAATTAATATAAAAAATCACAAGGACAGCAAGGTTATCCCCTGCTGCCCTTTTAGTTTATCTTGTTTTATTTATCTTCTTTTTCTTGCGCCTTAATATCTGCCGAGGACAGGTTATAGATATAATCTATAAGCTTGTCCTTATTTTTTTCGGTATTAATCTTAATTACGCTGTTACCCCAAATTGTTGCATAATCCCAAGTGCCGTCAAACGGAATGCTCGTTTGATGAATATTTGCAACGCAGGTGCCTGCTTTAGACACAAGTCCCATAAGTTCGCCCTTAGACAAATCGGTTTCAATATAAGGAGCGCTGTTATATGCCATTTTGTAAAGTTTAAAAGGATTGGTAAGTGCTTTTTTAAGAATTGCACTCATAACCGTACGTTGCCTTTGAGTTCTTACAAAATCGGTATCAATCTTTCTTATTCTGCAATAAGCAAGCGCTTGCTCGCCCGTAAGCTTATTATCACCTGCCTCAAGCGTAACATTACCGTATCGCTTAGGATGGTTTGTAACTTCTTTAGCTTCCTTTTCCGTAACGTCGACATTAACACCGCCGAGACTGTCAACAAGAACTTTAAACATTTCAAAATCGGTTACAACATAGCCGTCAATCTTGACGCCGAAATTATATTCAATAGTTTCGACTACATTTTTATAACCGCCGTCGGAGCAAGCCGCATTAAGCCTTTGCTCGTGTTCAAGCGACGGAATATATACCCAAGTATCACGAAGAAACGAGACAAGCTTGATTGCGTGGTGCTTTGAATCGACGCTGACAAGCATCATTGTATCACTTCTTGTTTGTTCGGCGCTTTCATTGCTTCTTGCGTCAACACCCAAAAGAAGAATATTTTTAACAGATGAATCATCTTTCAAATCGCTTGCCGTTACATATTTATCCGCCTTTTTTTCATCATAATTAACTCTTGCCAAAACGGGGAATACGGAGCCGACAAGTAAAATAACAAGAACTAAAATTACCGCTAAAATCGATTTAGCCTTTTTTCCATTTTTGCTTTTATGCTTTTTATTCTTGTTTGACGAATTATGACTGTTGCCTTTTTTAAAATTTTCTCTGTCAGATGAGCCGAAACGGCTGCCGTTTGAGAAATGAGGAGTGCTTCTTGTGTTTCTTTGATGAGATGACGAACCTCTGTCAAAATCATCAATTGTTTCACTTTTAAAAGTTATATCTCCCCTGCTGTCTTGCTGATAATCGCCGTAGTTTCCCGGTTTGCGCTGATTATCAACAACAATATTATCCTCTCTTTTTTTCGAATTAAAATTAAGGTCAATATCCTCAGGCGAATAGTTATAATAATCTTCATCCTTTGGAACAGTTCTGTCTATATCTTCCCTGTTTCTCTTTTTAGGGTCAAAATCTTCGTTTTCAAAACGTGGCATAATACCACCTCCAATACTACTAAAGAATATACTACATATTTCAAACTATTTCAACCGTCATTTTGTAAAATATATTGACATAAATAATAAATTATCTTAAAATAGAGAAAGCGAGTTGACTTGGCAATTGCGTGCCGATATCGGTATGAGGAAAGTCCGAGCAGCGCAGAGCAGAATAACGGCTAACGGCCGCCGAGGGTGACCTTAGGGAAAGTGCAACAGAGATATACCGCCTATACCAAGTATAGGTAAGGGTGGAAAGGCGAGGTAAGAGCTCACCGAGGGAGTGGAGACATTCCCTGCCATGTAAACCCTATTCGCTGCAACATCGACTGAAGGGTTGTTTGCTCGACACATAACTTCGAAGGATGGCTCGATTGCAAAAGCAATTTTGCAACTAGATAGATAATTGCCCATGACAGAACTCGGCTTACTGTCAACTCGCTCATTTTGTTTTAAGAGGGTAAAAAAATGCTTGTAAATATGAGTAAGCTTTTGGCTGACGCTCAAAAGGGTGACTATGCAGTAGGCTCATTTTCAGTTGCAAATATGGAAATGGTGCTTGGTGTTCTCAAAGCAGCAAAAGAACTTAAAGCGCCTGTTATTTTGCAAATAGCGGAAGTAAGATTAAAGCAAAGTCCGCTTGAGATTATAGGTCCGCTTATGGTTGCCGCCGCAAAGAGTGCAGGCACTCCGGTTGCAGTTCACTTTGACCACGGCAAAACGATTGAAAAAATCACTCAGGCGCTTGAACTTGGCTTTACGTCTGTTATGTTTGACGGCTCGCATTTGCCGCTTGATGAAAATATCAAGACTACAAAAGAAGTTATCGCACTTGCTAAAAAGTACGGTGCAGACGTTGAGGCTGAAATCGGATGCGTAGGCGGTTCGGAGGACGGAAGCGAAGATATCGCAATCAATTGTACCAAGCCGGAGGACGCAGTAAGGTTTGAAAGCGAAACAGGCGTTGACGCACTTGCAATTGCTATCGGAAATGCGCACGGCAATTACAAAAGCACTCCTAAACTTAGGTTTGATATTCTTGAACAAGTGGAGAAAAACACTGAATTACCGCTTGTGCTTCACGGCGGAACGGGAATTACTCCTGATGATTTTGTGCGTTGCTCGCATACAGGCATTAAAAAAATAAATATTGCAACCGCCACGTTTGACAGCGTTGAGCATACGGTTAAAGACGCTTATAAAAACGATAAAATAAGCGGATATTATGATTTGCAGGCTGCCGAAGTTGAGGGTGCTTATCAAAACGCAAAGCGCCACATATTAATTTTCGGCACTGACAATAAGGCTTAATATTATTTTTTTATATATGAGAGGTAAAATTTATGAATTACGTAGAATTTGATATGTCAAAGCCGCTTGATTTTATTCCAATCGGCAGAATCGCTATCGACTTTAATCCTACCGATATGTATATGCCGCTTAGCGAGTCGTCAAATTTTAACAAATATGTTGGCGGTTCTCCTGCCAATATCGCTGTAGGTCTTGCAAGGCTCGGCTGTAAGGTCGGCTTTTGCGGCTGTGTAAGCAATGACCAATTCGGTGACTTTGTTGTAAACTATTTTGAAAAAGAGGGCATTGATACAAGCCACGTGACAAGAGCTAAAAACGGCGAATGCATAGGACTTACATTTACCGAAATTCTTTCTAAAGAAAAATCATCAATACTTATGTATCGTGACAATGTGGCTGATTTTTGTATGGCACCGGAAGATATTGACGAAAAATACATTGCATCTGCAAAGGCAATTGTTATCAGCGGTACTGCTTTGGCTCAATCTCCGTCAAGAGAGGCTTGCCTTAAAGCTATGATGCTTGCTAAAAAGAACAATGTTCGCATTGTTTTTGATATTGATTACAGAGAATACACTTGGAAATCAAAAGACGAAATTGCTGTTTACTACAGCCTTGTTGCTCAAAATGCAGATATCATTATGGGTTCAAGAGAAGAATTTGATTTAACTGAGGGTATTGTAGGCGTTAAGGAAAGCGACCCTGAATCTGCTAAATATTGGCAGTCATTCGGCGCAGCAATTTGCGTAATCAAGCATGGCAAGGAAGGCTCAACCGCTTACACAAACGACGGCAAATTCTATTCAATCAAGCCGTTCCCTGCTGTTAAACTCAAAGGCTTTGGCGGCGGTGACGGATACGGCTCATCGTTCCTTTACAGTCTTCTTAAAGGTAAGGAAATTATTGAATGCCTTGAATTCGGCTCTGCTTCAGCTTCAATCCTTATTTCTGCTCACTCCTGTTCTGATGCTATGCCAAGCGCTGCTCAGGTGGAAGCATTCATCAAGAAAAGCAAGGAAGAATACGGCGAAATGGTGGCTCGCGCCTGACGAACCGCCACCCGGAATAAAAAAACAGACTCGTATGTAGTGATCCTATATACGGGTCTTTTTATTTTCAAATGGGAGGTTCTGCAATGCAGGCATACAGATGGACGGCAGAGCGGGTGCTGCGGGAGCTGAACAGCGCCCCCGGTGGGCTGAGCCGCAAACAGGCGGCTGCCCGGCTGGCAAAACATGGCGAAAACCGGCTGGCGCGGAAAAAGGGCGACAGCCTGTGGCGGCGGTTTATGCTGCAATTATCCGACCCAATGATCCTGGTGCTGC
>OLWA01001869.1_pt1 | contig 20343 bp, 23 predicted proteins | sample 1673251 | NCBI WGS metagenome assembly OLWA01 (sample SAMEA3178937, study PRJEB25190) | human gut metagenome | biome: human gut; feature: human-associated habitat; material: faeces | place: Austria | collected 2013 | reverse complement strand
AAGATCAACATTTTCCGGTTTAAGAGTACATATCTCAGCTATTCTTGCACCTGTGACAAAAAGCAATTCGATCACAGCGGCATTTCTGACGGCACATTTCATCTGGTAAGCACTTTTGGCTGAACTTATCTGCTGATAAGAAAAAGAAATTATCTTAGCGATCACGTCGAGAGGTATCGTTTTTGGCAGTAGCACAGGTTCTCTGATCGAAGTTTCAAGCTTATCAAATGGGTTAAATTCTATGTAGTCTTGCAGCAGAAGAAAGTGGATAAAAGCTTTTAGAGTTGCAAGCTTACGCTTTACGGTTTTCGGCTTGTACTTTTTATTCAGGCACTCTATGTAATCCCACAATGCTTGTTTGGAAAGCGTATCAGAAAACAGCATATACTGCGAAAGGTCAATTTTGTATGCACGAACAGTTTTGTCGCTAAGCTTTTTATGGTAACGGCAATAATCAAGAAATTGGTCTACAAAAGGTCTATATTCAAACATCAAAACAGCTCCTTAAAATTTTATAAGGCAAAGCAATTTGGTCAACGTTCACAAAAAGCACAAAGGCTTGCGAATAAAATTGCTTTTAAACCTACCTTATATTATATCAGAGTTGTTTAAGTTCGACAAATTTAGACGATTTGTGAATTTTTACAAAGTTTTCAAAAGCTGATTGACTTTTTTAGGAAAGTGTGATATGGTATTATATGTGAGATTGTTATTGAAGGATAACTACAAATTATCAAGTTAAAGGAGATCCAAAGTATGTTTCCCGATTGGCTTGTAAATCTGCCTTGGAATATTTTCGACACACTAATTAGTTTAGCTGAATTACTTGTTGTCTGCCTCCCAGCAATTGTTGCTTTTATGTATTATCGAATTCAAAAAGTTTCAGTATGGCCGATAGATGTAACAAATATTGGAGCAACAATAATAATACACAATAAAACTAACAAATCAATTTTCCTAAATGGTGTTACTTTTATTCCGTTAAGAAATGCACATTTTGAAAAACCAGTTATTGCTATGCAAAAAGGGATTGTTCAACTCAAATCCGATGAATATGTTGAAATAGTGGTCAATTATTCTAAACTGACAACAAATAAGCAAGCATTTAAGCTTGTCGTAAAATATGATAAGAATAAGCAGCAAAAGATCAAGGTGGTTGTATAATGAACAAGTTTATTGACAGAGAAAAAGCTACAAAAGATTTGACACTGCTCCTTGATGAGAGAGCTATTCCTTGGATTGTTTTGTCTGGTGACACTGGAATTGGCAAAACATCCTTTGCTCAAAATGTTGTTGATATGAATACGGGCTCTATTCTTTGTCATCCTGGATTCAACACGTCATATGCCTGCGAATTTGTCAAATCAATGCGATTTTCAGATGATATATCATTAGAATCAGTAATCAGTGATTTCTCCAAACGAGATCAGTTTGCTCAGAGTATAATAAAATCATTAGGCTTATCATATGTTTCTGCATTAAAAAAATCACAGTTAGCAACAATAATGAAATTGTGTATAAATAATGATATTGTATCAGGACTATACTCTTTCGCACACTATCTTAGTGAAAATATATCGGCAGAGATTAAATGTATTTTTCTTGACGACTTTCATCGATGTGATTTTGATTCGTATTGTTGGATATTGGAATTTTGGAATTCTATAACCGAGTCACATCCTACAATTATTGCAATCTGTAATTTCGATACAATTTGGGAAAGCAAAAAATTACAAAACATGTTGCACAGAGTTGCTTCACCAATAAATATCGAACGCTTTGATTCTTCAGATGCATTTTATGATATACTAAAAGAAAACTTCGACTTCGAAAATGATTTTAATTTAGCGAATATCTCTAAACAGTTATACAAATTCTATGACGGAAGTTCAAAACTGTTATTTGAAACTATAAAACTTTTAGAAGGACAGATGACCATTTTAGATGATGAAAAAAAGGTAGAACAAATATTAAAAATTGCTCAACAAATCCAATTTGGTTGCTTTGATGAGTTTAGTAAAAGTCACTTACTTGTGTTAAGATTGCTCGCATATTGTCCGAACCCAATTACAAAAAAATGTATAATAGATATGCTAGATTTAATTGATCCGTTTGCTACCGATATAATTAACCAACTATTTAATTGTAATGTTATCGATGAAATTGCTGATCGAAATACAGGGCAAACATTGTATAAAATAAAAGATGATTTTTTATCTGATATAATAATGAAAGGTTGTTCTTTAACTGAGCGCCTTTTTTATAAAACAAAGATTTACCGTTTCATACAAAAGGGGATGATAGAAGCAACTCTTGAGCAAAAATTAGAATTAGCTATCTTTTTAGGAGAAGAAAATGCACTTTGCTTATTGTTTCAAGTTCTTAATCTCGAAAATGTGTCTTGGGAGAAAAAAGCTAATTGCATTGACAAACTGATATGTTCTATGAAAAATGTACCTGAACAGCTTATTACAATAGAGATAATTAGACTTCTCTATGAATACGGTTATTATGTAACTGCTGAAAAATTAATTAGTTATTTCATGTCGATTGATACACATATGAACTATGAAAATATGCTGCTTTGGGGTGATATTCAACATGTTTTACTGTCTCCTAATGCATCTCAAACTTACAAACTAGCATCAGAGATCGAAGAAATAAGTTTATCTGATAAACTTAAAGCAGTTAATCGCCAGATCATGGCGCTAAATCAAGAGCATCAAGAGATTTTGGCTAAAAATTTATACATGCAAACATTCGAACAATATGAATCATCACCTTGTATAGGACTTGTAGAATTATATAGAAATTCAAATAACAGCTTCGATTATGATGATGCGATGAAATACACAACAAAGGGGTATTTTCTAGCTAAAGAACTAGATGAGCAACTTGAAATGTATAAATGCATCCATAATATTTGTATGCTACAATTACAATACGGCATGTATGGTCGCCCTTTAGAAAATAATTTTTTAGGATTTGAGCCTTCATTCGATCAGGTTTTATCTTTTTTCTCAGACAATCCAAAGTATAGTCACGAACGAGCGTATCCCTTGTTAGACCTAGGTACAGCTAAAATGTTCGATTATATAAATTCACATAATTATGAAGATATTGCGGAAGCCAAAAAGTACTATTCAGAAGCACAATTATACGCTAAATCATTTTATGCACAGCACATATCTGAAACTGGTCTTTTAATCACTAACAGTTATCTATATTCAGCTCAAAAACCTTCATTTGTGAAAGAATTGAGAAATAATCTATTTAATCATTATCTCTATATCAAATGCAAAGTTGAAGATTATCGAGTACACAGAAAAATTCTGCTTTCGTTAGCGTTGAGTGCAATCATAACAAAAGAAATGGAGGAAGCAAGAGAGTATCTGCAAATGGCTAGTGATTATGTTTTTGGTGCAGAAACGGTTCGCTTTAATCGATTATGTCAAAAAGCTGAGTGTGAGATGTATTGCAAACCAAATGTTCCCTTAAATGGCAAAAGTATGATTTATTATGAATCTGAGGAATTTGTGCCTTGGTTAATCAGCTTGTGTCATTAAGCGTTCGTTCACCGAATCCACCATCATTTTACAAAGTTGTTCATAGCTAATTCCATATAGGTTGCTAATACTTCCAATTTCAGAAGTTTGGCTAAAAATTGGAAGAGGGTTTGCTTCGATAAAATACACCTCATCATGAGTAAGCCTAAAATCAAGTCGTGCATAATCCCTTAGTCCCAATTCTTCAAATATTTTTTTTGAAACAGCCACTATTTCAGAAACACGCTTAAGCCCCAATCTTTCTTCAGGTAGTTCATATTTGCGAATTCTATTCGCTTTATCAGTCATTGTGAAAATCTTGTTTTTAAAGTAAAAGTCACCATTAACAGAAATGAGTAAAGGAGCGACAAGATGAAACTTGTAGGGGTTACCAATTAACCATACAGTACATTCATATCCTGCTATGTACTGCTCAACAATAACTTCACTATATTTTTTCAATAGCCTTTGAGATATTATTTTCATTTCATCATAGCATGTACATAAGCAATCACTAGTTATTCCGAGAGAGGAACCCTCACAATTTGGCTTTACAACAACTGGAAACGAAATATTAAAACTTTCAAGCTTGCTTTCCATAGCGTTAATATCTGTTATTAAAGCACTTGTAGGCGTACCAATTTTAGCAGACCTTACAACTTTTTTTGTAAATTCTTTATCATTTGCTAGTAGCATACTAAATGGATCTGAACCTGAATATTTTGCACCAATTAATTTTTTATATTCCTCAAATTGTGCATCACCTAATTTTTTTCTTATTATACTTAATTGACATTCTCTAATATATTCTCTTTCCTCTTGAGATAATGTATTATATTTATTTAATTTAAAATAATAATTATAATAGTTAATATAAAACAAACTATAATATTTTTAATATTATTCTTAACTAATTTCTTTAAAAAAGATAAATAACCATTCTTTTTATCATATTTAACAATTTTACCATTAGGTATTAACTTTAACATATATCCAGTAAATATTTTATTAAAATCTTCCTTAGAATACTTAATAATTCCTTTTCCCGGATCCATAACAATTAAATATTTATCTGTTATTTTGTATATAACCATAAAATGATAACAATCATTTATTTTAATTTGAACAATATAAGGAGGTATTATTTGTTCATTATTATAACCCATAACATCAAAACCATATTTAATAGCAGCCATTTTAATATTATAAAAATTAGTTCCATTATTATCGGTTAAAGTATCATTCCTAATTATTTCTAAAGGAACATATCCATTATAATATTTAACTATTGATGCTAAACATGATGCCCCACAATCTTTTTCTTCCTCTTGTCTAATTACATATCTGTTTATATTTATCACCCTCTATAAATATAAATAGACTTTTTTTCTTCGAATTACTTTATTTTTTTATCATTTTGTCAAAAAAGTTAAAAATTACAAAAAAAATAAAAAAACTTTTAATATAAAAAAGTAAAACAAAAACTTTTTGGCTATTTATATTTATAGAGGCATAAAAAATGTCCCTAAATAAAATCAAAATGGAAAGGAGGAAATATTAATGAGTTTTATAAAATTTTTAAAAACATTAGCTAGACTAGTATTAATGTTTCTTTAGTATTTAATTACTAAAAAATATCATAATTTTATTTTACTTTAATATAATTAAATTGATATGGAGGATAATAATGATTAACAAACAAAAATTATGGTTTTTAACTTTATTTAGTATTATATTAGTACTTTCAGTTTACTATGTTGCTTTAGATGAAGATAACTTAACAAAATTAATGCCATCTAATACTTCTACTAGTGAAACCTTAAATGTTAAAGAGGAGGATACTTTAAGTGCTTTAAGAGTAGAAAATGATGATCAGGATCAAAAAGTTATTGCAGAACTCCAAGACATTCTTTTAGACCAAACTGTCAGTGTTCAAGAAAAAAATAATGCTTATGAAAAATTAAAAAGTATTAATAGTACTAAAGGTAAAGAAAACAAATTAGAATCTTTAATTCTTAAAACATATAATTTAAAAAGTTTTATTAAAATTAAAGATGATCAAATAAGTGTTATAATATCATCTAAAAACAGTAATGTAACAGACGCTAATAACATTATAAGAACAATTCAAAAAGAATTTGATAACCAAATGTACATTACCGTTAAATATCAATAATATGATTATTCACTAACTCTCTTTCTCTATCATAAAATATCAAGAGGATACTATGGAAAGGAAGATTGGAAGTGGAATCACTATTAACAAAAAGAGAAAAAGAAATATTTAACTTATTAGTAACTAATAAAAGTACAAAACAAATTTCAGACGAACTACTAATTAGTGAAAAAACTGTAAGAAATCATATATCTAATGTAATTCAAAAGTTAGATTGTAAAAATAGATCATGTGCTATATTAGAATTAATTAAATTAGGTGAAATAACTTTATAAAGTCGCAAATTAGCGACTTTATTTTTTTAATTAGCATATAATTTTAATGGTGAATTTATGTTAAAAAATAAATTAAAAAAACGTATCTTTTTAATAATATCTTCTCTATTAATAATTTTAATTATCTATCTATTTCCAACTAAAAAGATAGAAACTATTAATAATGAGAAAAAAAGTTATAAAGATGCTTATATATATCTAATTGATTACAATAATTATGTAGCTAGAGTTAATGTTGTTTTAAAAGAAAATGATAGAATAAATAAAATAAAAGAAATAATTAATTACTTAACTATTGATGGAAATAAAAGTAATTATATTAAAGAAGGATTTAAACAAATTATACCTAAAGATACTAAATTATTATCAGTCGATATTGATAACAATATTGTTAAACTTAACTTTTCTAAAGAATTATTAAATATTGAAAATGATAAAATAGACACTTTAATATCTTCTCTTATCTACTCTATAACTAGTTTAGATTCTAATTATAAATTATCTATTTATATTGAAGGTAATATTTTAACTAAGTTACCTAATAATGAAGTAATAGATTCTATTTTAGATCGTAGTTATGGAATTAATAAAACATTTAATATTGACTCAATTAACGGTATAACTAAAACAACCATCTATTATTTATCTAAATATAATGACTATTATTACTATGTTCCTATTACTTTAATGAGTAATAATAAAGATGATAAAATCAAAATTATAATTGAACAAATGGCTTCTAAATCAGTTTATAACACCAATCTAATAAGTTATATCAAAGATATTCAAAAAATAAATTATGAAATTAAGAATGATTATATAGTTCTTAATTTAAATAATAATGTATTTTCATCTAAAGATTTAATAGAAGAAACAATCTATACTTTAAATTTATCTATTCAAGATAATTATGATGTATCAAAAGTAATATATTATCTAGACGATACCCTAATTAAAGAAATAAACTTAAAAAACACCTAACTAGGTGTTTCTAACATATTATAATGATACTCTTTTAACTGATTCGTTATTTCTTAATGAATTAGCCATAATAGCATCAAATGCTTTATTATTAGCTGATAAGTATCTTAATAATAATAAAGATTTTTCATCCATAACTTTATTTAAATAAAGATCTCCAATTTCAGTTATAACTAATTCTTCATTAACAAGTTCAATTAAACCAAGACTTAACATTTGAATAATAGTTTCATTATTTACAGAATAAATATTATAACCTCTTTTAATCATTAATAACATGCTACTAATTTCTAAATTTTTCATAATTTCTCTCCTTTTTATATTATATTTTTTCAAATAAAAAAGTAGAAATAATACACTATACATATTTAATTTCTACTTCTTTTTTTAAACATACAAACATATATTACAATATTTTTCGGTAAAAGTCAAGCCTTAATTTACTTTTATTAGCTACTGTGCAGTATAACCACCATCTATTGGAACAACAGCTCCAGTTATAAATGATGCTTTTTCGCTTAATAAATAAATAATTAAATTAGCAATTTCATTATCTTTTCCTAATCTTCCAATAGGCATTTGACTAGCCATAGCCTGTTTCATATCATCAGGTACTTGACTTAAAATTGGTGTATCAACATAACCTGGCGCAACTGCATTAACTCTAATATTATCTCTTGCATAAGTAAGAGCAAGTGATCTAGTCATTTGGTTAATTGCTCCTTTAGTAGCTGAATAAGCAAAACTCATAGTTGTACCCACTAATCCATACATACTTGATGTATTAACAATGCTTCCACCACCATTTTTAAGCATTTCAGCAATAACATATTTATTAGCTAAGAATATTCCTGTTTGATTAACAGCAACAACCTTATTCCATTCTTCTAAACTAACCTCATGGGCTTTATTTGGGCCACCACCAATCCCTGCATTAGCAACTAAGTAATCAATATGTCCAAATTTACTTACTGTTTCCTCTACTAAAGATTTAACATTTTCTTCACTTGAAACATCACATTTAATTCCTAACGCATTTTCCCCTATATTAGAAGCAATTTCTTCAACATTATCATTCCAATCTGCAAGTACAACCTTAACACCATAACCCGCTAATTTTTTAGCAGTAGCAAGCCCAATACCTGATGCACCACCTGTTATAATTGCAACTTTACTATTTTCCATTTTAATCTTCTCCTTTTCTATCCTAACAAATTTATTATAGCACACAAATAACAAAATAAACTAAAAAAAGATAACCTTTAATTGATTATCTTTACTACTAATTATTATTTGGTAATTTCTTTACCCATTCATAAAGTTCTTTACACTTATCATCAAGTTCTTTTAAAACATCAAGCATATTTAAATGTTTATTATTTTTATCATAATAACTAGTTTTACATTCAAGTAAAGTTCTTGGATAATCAACCCCTTCATCTACTTCTATATTAAACCCATTAGGTAAATTATCAAAATCATATTTATCATTAAATAAAATATAAGTTATTGTACTATCTAATTCCTCCCAATAATCAAAATTATTTTCCTTTATTTTTTTAATAATAATTCTTTCATTATTTTGATATTCTTCTAAGTTTTTAATATCCTCATCAAAATATTCGTAAAATTCTATTTTATAATGACCTGAACAACTTGCAAATGTTTTATATCCCTTTTTATTTAACAAAGCAACCGCAGGGGCAATCATTTTATCACAAACAAACACTTTAGGATGATCTTCAGCATAAGTATAAACTTCAAATGTTTCCTTATCTATAATACTATTTTTATCCATAATATAAATCGCCTTCCTATATAAAATTATAACATAATAAATTCCTACTCTAAATTAATACCTTTATTTAATAATTTATTTCCCATAAAATATAATGCACTATCAATAAATACTTGTAAAAATACATATAAATACAACATTTTTCTTAATAACATATATTTACCTTTTAAATCATATGCCCTATCATAATTATTAATGAATAATGATAATTCTGGAATATTTTTACCAATAATACTAAATATAGATATTATTAATAAAATTGTTAAAAGATAAGTTACAACACTAAAAGTAACTGATTTAGATTTTTATTATTATTCCATTTACTTCCTAAAGTAGTACCAAAATATCCCGAATATTCTAAAGGTATATATACTTCTTTAACTACACCATATAATCTTTCCGTGATACCACTCATTTCTTTTTTAATTGTAACATAAATATAAAAAAAGGTAATCTTAATGGATTATCTTTTCATCAAACATTTTCCTTTATTCTGGTTATACATATATTCATCTATAGAGACTTGATGTTTTATATCTTTAACATCATCAACCAATTGCAACTTATTAAATAAACGCATAAACATAACATTAAAAGGAGCATAATAACTACCAGAATTACAAAATTTAATTGTTACTCTTCCAATATTTGAACTTCCATTTATAAATCCCGATAATATAGATTTAGGTATAAATTCAAGTTCAAATTCATCATCTATTTTTCTTATCTTTAAAATATTAGCATTATCGTGACTGAATTCATCACTACACCAAGTAATAGTCTTATTTTCTATATCATATAATTCAGAATAATGATAAAAATCATATTTAAAAGCTTTCTCACGATATATTATATTATATTTTTTAGTCTCATAATTATAATTAAAACTATCATCATCCAAAGTACAAACATTTACATTTTCTATATCTGCAAATAAATCTTGAAACGCGGAATATACTGCACCATTTTCTCTAGTGATAGTAAAAAACATATTTTTAATTAATTTACTATCATCCGTTATTGTCCAGTACAAATCGCCATTTCCATAAATCGACATAATAAGCCTAACATTTCCATCAATTAATGTGATATCTTTAAATCCATTATTAATTCCACTAATAACAATTTCCATTTTAAACCTCCAAACATACAATGTACTACCTCAAAATAACATTTAGCACAAAATTATTTTCATATTTCTCATAATATTATTTACTTAATTTTTTGAATCAATTTTTCATCAAAGATATTAATATGAAACACTTTTTTATTTATGTAATTTATCATTTTCTAACTCATTTAACATTTTTTCTTTTATTTTATCAATAACTGTTGCACCATTTTCGGGATGAATATGATCAATATATTTTTCTAACGTAGGAAATGCATTTTGAATTAATATAACAGATTTTTTATTAGCAATTTCACTTATCATTATAGATTTACAACTACCATATTTTTTAATTTTCTTTCAATAATTAGCTTATATTTAAATACCTTACTACTTAATGGTATAAACCACAAAATATCTCTATCTTTAATAGTAAAATATGTTGGTCTAGCCTTTCCATTTTCATGGTTAATCATCAATCCTTTATCATTTATTTTATCAAAAAAATCATCTTTAATATGATAAATATATCCCGTTTTAATTTCTAAAACAATCACCCTTTCACTGAAAATATATCATAAACCAAAATAAAACTCCATCATTATTGATGAAGCTTTACATATTTTCGATTGGAATCATTTATAACCCGCACCATCCAAGAGCGGCTAACATTTTCTTCGAATACTATCTCAAGTACATAAAAAGTATACTATAATTTTAACGAAAGTCAAATAACTCTAGTAGCATACATTATATTATATGTTCATTTATCTAAAATTAAACATAAAGACTTTCTATTCACATTTATATGGTGATTCAGCATAGTTATCTTTGATTTTATCTAAAGTTGCAGTTGTTAAATATTCACTGGCAGGCAGGCAAATAAAAATAAACATCACCACTAATGATGATATTTATAAATTAATTATCTCTTTTCAATACTAACTGTTTAGTTTTCATATAATCATCTTTTTTAATATCTTTTTCCGTATATCTTTTTTCTTCAAATTCAATCATTTCAATATCGCCATCTTTATTAACATACATATCAATAAAATAAGCACCCATCGTATTTTCTAATCCTTGTCTAATTGCAAAGTTAGTTTTAGCTGTTAAACAAGGGATTAAGAATGCAATCACATTACGATATGCCATCATATGACTTTGATGAAAATGACCACTTCCAATAATATTAGGCTTAGTACCCGGCTCCATTTTATCAATATACTTTTGCATTTTATAAGATAAACTAGAAGAACATCCTCCACCCGGATGGAACATTTCTTCACTTGTTTTAATACTTTCTTTAGGATTAAATATTCCTTTATCATCACCTAAGAAATGCATATCAGGTCTTTTTTCTTCAATAGCTTTCCCCATAAATACCCCACCATTTTTACAATGAGTTTGATCATGAGTTCCCGTTATAAAATAAGTATCTATTCCTTCAACCTTAGGATAATAATTAGTAATATAATCAAGTTGTCTAGATGCACCTAATCTAAATAAAGCATATTGATGTTCAGGTCTATTATGATAATCACCATCAAGTACATCTCCAAAATGTAATACGGTATCTATTCCTCTATCATAAGCTTCCTTATAAACCTTATTAAGTAAATTTAGTTGTTGAGCTTCATTACATAAATGAGTATCAGATATCCATAACTGTCTAATTTTCTTTAATTCACTCATATTAGGTTTAATAAACTTATTATTTTTATTTTTACTTTTCTTAACAACAACCTTATTATCAACAATAATTATATTATATCCTCTAGTGTTTAACTGTTCTATAACACCACCTAATTTTAAAGAAGATATTCCTACCTTTTTAGCTATTTCATCTAAACTTTGACCATTCTTTAACATATCAAATATTTTATCTTTATCATCTTTAACATTTATTTCTGGAACACTTATTGTAGTATGATCAAGTAACTCTAATTTTTTGAAGGTTCGATAATCATCTTTGATAGTTTTATAATAAGGAATATACATTTGACTAGTTCCTTTTAAATTTCCTTTTTTATCTTTATCTAAAGTAACTATCCAACTTCCTATCGTATTATATACGGGCGTATTAGCATCTTTCATTTCATCAGTTGTTGCCGTAACAGTAGGAACTTGATAACTTCTAACGCCTCTTCTTAAAAATGAATCACAAGCAGCAAAATGACTAGTAACTAAAATATCAGTCTTATCTTCATTTCTAAGTGAAGATATCTTTTGTTGTGGTTTATAACTTATAGTATATGGTACATTTCCACTAGAATGATGTAAATATAATGAAATATTCCCACTTCTCTTATCATCGCATATGAATGAGACTTTCTTTCTCTTAGGGCCTAGATAAATCATATCATCCCTACGACTAGAAATTAACTTACCAATGTCAATCTTATCAGTACCTCTTAAAAAACTTAAATCATGTTCACCAGTTATAAAATAAGTAGTAATTCCTTCTACTCTAGGAAAACAAGATGCCACATACTCTGCTTGATCCTTATAACCATCTTTATGAAGAGTACTATTATAAATACTTTTTACTCCTCTATAAACCCCTTCAACTACATCACCTGTTAAGAATACATATTTAACTCCCATATCTTTAGCTTTCAAATACATATCATTTAAAATGGTTGTTTGCTGATAAACACTTCCAAATCTCGTATCAGATATTAACATAATTCTTAACTGTTCACTATTATCTACAATATTATAAGATAAATCATTAATTAATTGTTCATGCCCAAAATTACGTATTAAAGTAACCATAGTATCTAAATCATCATCATTATTTTTTGCTGATGTATTCAAAGTCACAATATTATTTCCTCTTCTTTTAAGTTCATGAATTAATATAAACATATCATCTATATTTATATTATAAGATTTACTTAAATCTTCCAAAATACATTCTTGTGCTAAGGTATCAAACTGTAACATATCTGCATATTCTTTTAAATTTTCTTCTGTTATTACATTAATATCTTCAGAATCTTTAATTAAATTATCCTCTCCTATAAATAATTGCCCATCAATTTTAATATCTTTTTTCTTAGTCATTTCAAGCCTACCTCTCACTAGTATAAGTATATTATTTGAAATTTTAAAAATCAATAAATAAGTTAATAAATATTAAACTATTTTTTTCATATGTTAATTTCAATATAAAATTGTTGTTTAATCAGATAATAATTTGGATTTTTACGCATTTTTATATTAGTACTAACACATAGCTTGAACCAATTTACAACAACGGACAATCTTAAAAACACACATATTATTTTATTTTCAGTTTCCAACTATAATTTCCTATTTCACAAATAATGTAGGCTTAAATTTGTGATATTTGCTATCGCACTTTATTTTTGAATGATTGTTCCCTATTCTCATTATTCATCATATCTAACCTCATTCATATAATTAAATCCACTTAAGTAATAATCATCCGAATATTCTCTTACTCTATTTTCCATAACATCATTTATCGGTATGAATATATAATCTTTCAACACTACGTATTTATATGTAAATGTTAATATTTCATCATAATATCTAGTTAACATATTAATTTTTACAGTAGTAATAATTCTTTTATTTAAATCATTATCAAAGTAACTCATTAATTCATAAAAACCTTTATCTGTTTTAAGAATTCTCTCATTATATATTCTAATTATTTTTTCACCTTCATAATTACCACTTATTTTTTGGATAGTTGGATATTTTTCGCTACCATAGTTTTTACTATACAAAATATTATCTTTTACAAAAACATATTCAGACATATAATCATAATCAATCTTTTTACCAAGAAATTCTGTTGAATATTCCCATTTAAGATAATCACTTAAATTATAATTAGCATTTAAATACATATCATAACTATCATTTATTTTATTATCTATATTACTATCATGTAATGTATATATAGTATCATTGTAATCATAAAACTTTATATCTGGTCCAGCATCAGGAGTAATATTCATAATCTTAATACTTTTATCTATATCATATACTTTTTTGTAAACAAATTCGCCACTATCTAATTTGCTAGGATTAAATATATATATAGAATTATTACTTATAAATGAATACTTATTAAATAAGGTGTCCTCTGTTAAAATTTCACCATTATTTATCTTATTATACTCCTTATCTGGATATTTTTTCTTAAGTACATCAATTATTGAAACTGCTTCCGGTGGTGTATGATCATTTAATTCTTTTTTACTATTTTTAGTAATAACAATAGAAATAATAATAATAAACACGATAGAAACACTAACAACATAAATTATTTTTTTACTATTCATATAATCATCCTATTTTTCTATATATCCACTCGTTTTTTGTGTGTACATATCATCAGTTATAGCTTTATATCTTTCCCCATCATAATCATCTGTAAATCCATTATAAGCTTTATATATTTCATTAGTTTCCGTATCATATACTCTTTCATAACCAAGAGTTGCATCACTTTGTTTTTGACTCATAATATCAAAAGACTTATTTCTCTTATTCCAAGAATCCATTATTCCATCACTTATTTGATTACCTATTGCCCTAATTTGCTGGAAATTCTTCATAACAGCATCTTGTTCTTTATTAAATCCATTTATAAATGTGTCAGTAAAATTAAGTGAAGAACAAATAGTATTTAACGTATCTTGCCAATCAATAAATTCATCTTTAGGCGCAGTAATAAAAATAGTATCATAAACATTTAAATATTGTATATCTATTTTTTTACCCGAAATTATATTTTCTGACACATAGTAAGGACCCACATCATACACATAAGCCGTAAATATTCCTTCTCCTTCTTTACCGTTTGCATCTTTAAATGTTGCCCTTAACATATCTCCACCTAAACTACCCTTACCTAAATTATCAATTACTGTAAATTCAGTTAATGTTGGAAATGTAAATCTACTAGTATTATTTAAAGTACCTAAGTCATTAAATATTTTATAAAAACCTAATGTATCTTTAGTAGCTATTACACTAGTTTTAGCAAACATATTATTAGGATAATATTTTTGTTGCCATCTTTTCGCATCTTCTGATTTGTTATAACCCTCAGTTTTCATATTAAAGAAAAACTGATAATTAGGATTTTCTGGATTATATACTTTAATTGTATAATGAATATAATCACCTAATGTATCAACTTTCCATCCTATTGGTTTTTTAATAGAAAATTCATTCGTATTATAATCTTCTAGTTCTATATTATTAGCATTCGACTTAACTATTTTTATATTAGAATCAGGATTATAAAATAATCCTTTACCATTTCTGCCACCTTTAGTAAGCAAAATAATTCCTCCTATAATAACAAGAACAACAACACCTATTATAATATAATTTTTTTTAGAAATATTTAGTTTATCAAGTTTCATAATATCAAATTCCTCCTTTATATTTAAAATTATAATTTGAAACAATTCAAAGAGCAACTAACTTGCCACAAAAATCAATGTTTTTAATGGAAAGTCATTTTAGCATAAATTAAAATATAGTATAATAATAATTAAGGAAGTGATAATCTATGAAATTTAATGAAATATTAAATAGATATCTAATAGAATTAAATTGTTCTTCAAAAAAATTATCTACGAAATCAGGATTATCAGAGTCTGTCATAAGTAGATATCGTAGTGGTGAAAGAACTCCTTTAGTGAAAAGTGAACAATTAAATAAATTAACAACAGCACTTTTTAATATTGCACAAGAAAATGAGCAAAACCAATATTCGCTAGATAAAATTCAAAAAGATTTTAATACTTCATTAGCAAATAATAACTTTAATTTTACAACATTTAGTAATAATTTAAACACATTAATAAATACACTTAATATAAATATAAATGAAATGGCAAAATATATTGTATTTGATGCATCACATATTTCAAGAATAAAAAATGGTAAAGCTAAACCATCTAATCCAATAGAGTTTTCTAATAAAATATGTTCATATATTTTTTCAAGGTATAAAAGTGCAGAAGACATATACAATTTACAAACAATAATTGGATGTAAAAAAAGTGATCTTTCTGTCAATAATTATTACAATACTTTATTTTCTTGGTTAACCAGTGAAACAACATCTATTAAAAATCAAACATCAGATTTTCTATATAATCTTGATTCATTTAATTTAGATGACTATATAAAAGTAATAAAGTTTAATGAATTAAAAGTTCCAAATATTCCATTTTATAAAGCTAAAACTAAACACTATTACGGATTAGAAGAAATGAAAAAAGGAGAATTAAACTTTTTTAAAGCAACTGTTCTTTCTAAATCAAAAGAAGATATTTTCATGTGTAGTGATATGCCTATGGAAGACATGGCAGAAGATATTGATTTCGGCAAAAAATGGATGTATGCTATTGCAATGTGTTTAAAAAAAGGACATCACTTAAACATTATCCACAATTTAGATAGACCATTTAAAGAAATGATGTTAGGACTAGAAAGTTGGATTCCAATTTATATGACTGGACAAATTTCTCCTTACTATCTAAAAGATAATAAAAATGATATATATAATCATTTCAATTATGTTTCAGGAACAGTTGCACTAACTGGAGAGTGCATTAAAGGACATCATAATAAAGGAATGTACTACTTAACCACAAACAAAAATGAAATTGAGTATTATAAAGAAAAAAGTGACTTACTTCTAAAAAAAGCTAAACCACTTATGGAAATATATAGAGAAAACAATTCAAAAGAATATGAGTTATTTTTAAGAAAAGATGAAAACATAATATGTGATAGAGCAAGATATCTTTCATCACTACCTATATTTACTATTTCTAATGAATTACTTATTAAAATATTAAAAAGAAATAAAATAAATTCCAAAGATATTGATAAAATAATCAAATATAAAAATGATGAACTAAAATACATAAAAAATATTACCAAAAATAGTAAAATTAATGATTATATCTATATAATTAAAGAGGATGATTTTAAAAAAGATTCACCTTCCCTTTTATTAAATAATTTATTTTATAATAAAAAAATTAACTATACCTACAAAGAATACATGGAACATTTAAAATTGACAAAAGATTATGTAAAAAGTGAAAAGAATTATGAGATAAATTATATAAAAGAAAAAACGTTTAAAAATATTACTATATCACTACTTAAAAATAATTATGTAATTATTTCAAAAAGTTCTAATCCAACAATACATTTTGTTATAAAGCACCCTAAATTAATTGAATCAATTGAAAATTTTAATCCAATTGTAAAGGAATAAATATATGAAAAGAAGAAAAATAAAAATCAAATGGAAAAATATAATACTTATTCTAATAATTATTACATCTAGTATAACATTATTAATATCCATATTTAATATAATTAAATGGAAAATAGATTCAAATAAAACAAATTACGAAATAACTAATATTCAAGAAAATATAAATGTAGAAGAAATACAAGACACCGAAAACACTGAAATAATTGAACCTGTAATAGAAGTTCCAAAAGAAAATCCTTATTGGGATTATATAAATATGAATATGATAAATGTTGATTTTAATGGTTTAAAAAGAACTAATCCAGATGTTGTTGGTTGGTTAAAGGTAAATGGTACAAATATAAATTATCCTTTTGTTCAAAGTAGTGACAATGATTACTATCTAACGCATAGTTTTAATAAATCTTACAACGGAGGTGGATGGGTATTTTTAGATTATAGAAACAACGGTACTAATAACAAAAACACTATTATCTATGCTCATGGAAGATCTGATAAAACTATGTTTGGAACATTAAAAAATGTTTTAAATAACGGATGGCTTAACAATACAAATAATTATGTTATCAAAATATCTACAGAAACAGAAAATAGTTTATGGCAAATATTTAGTGTTTACCGCATACCAACTACCAGTGATTACTTACAAACAAATTTTAATGATGAAACAGAATATCAAAACTTTTTAGATATGATTAAAGATAGAAGCAGTCATAATTTTGATACAAATGTTGCATCTACTGACAATATACTTACTTTATCAACTTGTTATAATAATAGTGATAAAATAGTTGTTCATGCCAAACTTATTAAAAAAGAAAACAAATAAATAATAGCTAAGATATGTTTATCTTAGCTATTTTATAAAATAAATTTACTATTAACTGTTATTATCTAATTCAAATATTGGATATGCATTATATCCTTCATATTCATAACTAGAATCTATTCCCTTCATAAAAACCTGTCTATCATTAATTTTATCAGTTAGTGCATTTTGAAGTAATAATCTGATTTCTAAATCTTTAACTGGGCTTCTTTCCATAGCAAGTAAATAATCTTCTTTATTAACCTTGCTCCAATCAATTACTTTATTTAATTTTTTTCTTAATATTAAATTTAACCAAATACGAGTACTTCTGCCATTTCCTTCTCTAAATGGATGAGCTATATTCATTTCTACATATTTTTTTATAATATTTTCAATCTGTTCTGTCCGCTTTGTAAGCTCTGCTGTCATATCCATTAAAATTCCTCCAGCATTCCCTGTTCATTCAGCACTAACATTTTCTTTTCAATCGAATCTATCCTCTCACTGCAGTGTTTCAGCTTCTTCATGCCCTGCTCATAACAGACAAAGGATTCATCCAGAGAAATGTCTTCCTCCATATGTGCAATCAACTGCTCCACTTCTGCAAATAAATCCTCTAAATTCTCATTTTCTTTTTTTCCCATTATATTATCTGTCTCATTTTCATTGATTGTATGATCTGTCATCTTCCGATTTCCTCCTGGCATATGATTTCTTCTACTCTTGCCTTAACAGTTCCGTCTTTTACACTGATCTGCAATTGTTCTCCTTTCGAAACCTGTGAAACACTTTTTAAACCATTCTGCCGGCTGTCAGAAACATATGCATATCCCTGTCCCAATCGTTTCAATGGCGAAATATCATCGAAATGCTGGGCTAACATCCGAAGTCGTGCCCTATTCTTATCTAACTGCTGTGTCATGCCATGCTCTAAGCGAAGCTGCAATTCCTCCAGATACTGTTTTTGACTGTTCAGACGATATACAGGACTCTGTTGCATTAATCTTGCCTTCAGTGTCTCCATGCGTCCCTGTATCACAGCAATTTTACTCTTCATGCTGCGCATCAGATGTACCCGGTCAGTCCGTATCCGCTGTAACATCTGATTCCTGTCATATACCGCAAGTTCTGCTGCTGCAGACGGAGTCGGTGCCCGCAAGTCTGCCACATAATCCGCAATGGTGTAATCCACTTCATGTCCCACTGCAGAAATAACCGGTGTTTCACATTCAAAAATTGCCCTTGCAACAATTTCTTCGTTGAATGCCCATAAATCCTCTATGGAGCCACCACCACGCCCCACAATGATAATGTCCAAATGCATGGCATCCAATGCATGAATCCCATTTACAATGCTTTCTTTGGCACCCTCACCCTGTACCAGTGCCGGATATAGAATAAGCTGCACATAAGGATTTCTTCGTGCAGCAATATTACGGATATCCTGTATTGCAGCCCCGGTAGGTGCTGTAACAATTCCAATACGTCCGGCATACTGCGGAATCGGTTTTTTATACTCTTCCGCAAACATGCCCATTTCCTCAAGTTCCTGTTTCAATTGAAGAAATCTGGCATATAAATCCCCTGCACCGGCAAGTGTAATTTCTTTTGCATATATCTGATATCTGCCGTCCCGTTCAAATACTTCAATAGAACCTATTACCTCGACTTTGTCGCCATCCTTCATACGAAAGGATAACCCACCCCGGTTACCGGCAAACATAATTGCACTGATGGCACTGTTATTTTCCTTTAAAGTAAAATAAATATGACCGGAGGTGGGCTTTACCAGACCGTTCAGGTGCTGTACCAGCGTGGATTTTCCCGATCCGGTATGGCCGATGAGGCCGATAAACTGACCGTCCGGGATCTCCAGATTTATATCCTTCAGCGCATGAATCTCATAGGCTGTGGAAGGACTGTAGGTATATTGTACATGCTCTAATTTAAGTGACATAAGGCTTCCACCAGTTCCTCTCTTGTCAGAATTCCGTCGGGCAGATCAAGACCTGCTTTTTTCAGCTCCCAGGCAAGCTGTGTGGCCTGGGGTACATCCAGACGGTAGGCTTTCAGCGTTTCCACCTGAGAGAAGATTTCCCTCGGCGTACCGGCCATGACGATTTTGCCATCATCCATGACAATCACCTTATCGGCGTAAATAACCTCTTCCATATAATGGGTAATCAGAATGACCGTAATATCCTCCACCTCATTCAGGGCCCGGACCGTACGGATCACTTCCTTGCGGCCGTTGGGATCCAGCATGGCCGTAGGCTCGTCCAGCACGATACACTCCGGGTGCATGGCTACCACGCCCGCAATGGCTACCCGCTGCTTCTGGCCGCCGGACAG
>OLWA01001868.1_pt1 | contig 20350 bp, 17 predicted proteins | sample 1673251 | NCBI WGS metagenome assembly OLWA01 (sample SAMEA3178937, study PRJEB25190) | human gut metagenome | biome: human gut; feature: human-associated habitat; material: faeces | place: Austria | collected 2013 | reverse complement strand
CAAAGGAGATCAACTGGCGCTGTCCGGCGGAAAGACGGCTTCCCCGTTCATTTACGGCCGTCTGGTAGCCATTTTCCATTTCCATGATAAAATCATGCGCGCAGACCACTTTCGCCGCCTCGATCACTTCCTCATCCGTTGCGTCCTGATTGCCATAGCGGATATTGTCCATAATGGTTCCGGAAAAGATAAAACTATCCTGCATCATAATTCCCATCTGGCTTCGAAGACTTTTCAAGGTCACACCGCTGATGTCGATGCCATCGATCAGCACTTTTCCGCTGTCCACATCGTAAAAACGACTGATAAGATTCACAATCGTCGACTTTCCGGCTCCTGTCGGTCCGACGATCGCGATACATTTTCCCGGCTCCGCCTTCAGATTTACATGCTGAAGAATCTCGACTCCCGGTTCGTAACTAAAAGTAACATCCTGAAACTCGACTTCTCCACAGATTGAAGGCATCGGGACCGCGTCTTCACGGTCTTTGACATCGACCGGCTCATCAATTGTCTCAAAAATTCTCTCCAGATACGAAATCGCCGTGAGGAGCGAATTGTAAAAAGATGCCAGCGTATTGATCGGGTTCCAGAAGCGGCTGATATATGCGGTAAATGCTACCAACACACCGACCGTAATACCGGAATCCGGCTGAAACATCCATTGGATTCCAAGTACGTAGATAAACGCTGTCGTGATATTGGAAATAATATCCACCATCGGTGACATCAGGAAATTGTAACGTACTGCGCGCATCCACGCTTTTCGATAACTTCGTGACAGCCCATTAAAAATGTCAATATTTTCCTCTTCTCGTACAAACGACTGCGTCACGCGCACACCATTGATACTCTCGGCGATGTAGGCATTCAGGTTGGACTGCTTATTGGACTGGATCTGCCAGGATTTATGCTGTTTGCGCTTAATTAACACCACAACAAACACAAGCACCGGCAGTCCGCACATACAAAGCAGCGTAAGTTTCCCATTGATCGCAATCATAAAACCTACGATAAAAAACAAGTTGCAGAGATCCGTAATCGTATTGATGATACCATTTGACAGCAGATCACTCAAATTATTTACATAATTTACCACTCGAACCTGGATTTTTCCATGCGGTCTTTCATCGTAATACGAAAATGGTAATTCCTGTAAATGGTTAAAAATATCGCTTCGTATCTCATGCACGATATTCTGCCCGATACGGCTCATATAACGGATTTTCAGTTTTAAGCTGATCATGCCGTACACCGTTATCAGAAGGATTGCCGCAACGTAACCTAAAATCGGCTTCATTCCAGCCATTCCCATCGGAATACAGTCGTCCATCACTTTCATAAAAAATGTCGGAATCAACATCGAAAGTCCGGAGGAACTTAGCATCAATATGGCAATCAGCGCAATCTGGGTGCGATAAGGTTTCACATAATGAAACAGGCGCTTTACCTGATTGATATCAAATTTTTCATCGTAAATTTCATCCTCGGAAAACGTATTTCGCTTCGCCATTTTTTATCCCTCCATTCCATTTTGATGTTTGTAAACGGTTGCATAATAGCCATTCTGCTTCAAAAGGCTCTCGTGATTACCGCGCTCGACGATCCGCCCTTCGTCCATAACAAAGATCACATCGGCATCTTTAATCGAAGAAATGCGGTAAGCAATGACAAACACGGTATGTTTTCTGCCAAGTTTTTTCAGCTGTTCCTGAATATAACTTTCCGTCTCCATATCGACGGCAGAAGTCGTATCATCGAGGATCAGAATGGATGGCTTTTTCAAAAGTGCTCTTGCAAGAGAAATACGCTGCTTCTGGCCGCCGCTCAGTCCTACTCCGCGCTCGCCAACAATCGTTTGATAGCCGTCCGGCATCGCCTTGATAAACAAATTCGCATCCGACATAACCGCTGCCTCTTTGACCTCTTCAAAAGTGCAGTCCGGCTTTCCGTAGGCAATATTTCCCTCAATCGTATCGGAAAACAAAAAGACATCCTGCATCGCCATACCGATATTGTCGCGCAGATCATGCAAATCCCAATTTTTTACATCAATTCCATCGACCAGAACTTCTCCTTCCGTCACATCGTAAAAACGACAAAGAAGGTTCATGATCGTCGATTTTCCGGCTCCTGTGGAACCAAGGATCCCTACGGTCTGTCCTTTTTCCACCGAAAAACTGATATTGTGGATAATGTCCTCGCCTTCCACTTCATAAGAAACGTTGCGGAACTCGATATTTCCCTGCATTTCCTTGCGCTTAATGCCCTTTTTCGGCTTCTTAACGTCAGGTTCTTTGGAATACGTGTCGTAGATTTTTTCCACCGATGTGATAAAACGCTGTACGTCATTAACCCACCAACCCGCGAAACGAAGCGGATTGGAGAGCATCCACAGATACCCGTTGACTGTGACAAGATTTCCCAATGTCATCTCGCCGCAGATCACCTGGTATCCGCCATACAAAATAAGTACGACCATCAAAAGATTGGAAAGCAGCTCAAAAATCGGTACAAAACGACACCAGATCGATGCGGCGCCAAGCTCTGCCTCGCGATATTTATCGTTTTCTTTTTCAAATTTTTCTTTCTCGTATTCTTCTTTTGCAAATGCCTTTACCACGCGGTTTCCGCTGATATTTTCCTGCACAAAGGCATTGAGGCTGGAAAAACTCTGGCGGCATTCGTGAAATCTCGGCTTTACATGTTTTGACTGTAAATATGTGGTAAATAAACAGAATGGCAACACTGCCATCATACACAATGCCAGTTTCACATTTACCATAAATATCATCACAAGCGCAAAAATAAACATCAGTATATTTTCATATACCGTGTAAATGACAAAGGCGACAAAATGCCGGATTGCGTCCATATCTCCGGTCTGGCGGCTCATCAGATCCCCCGTCCGGTTGCGGTTGTAAAAGGCAAAATCTTCCTGCAGCAATTTGCGGTACACCGCGTCACGCATGCGGTAAAGCACCCCCTGCGAACAGGTTTCAAACATCATCTGTGTGGCATAACGAAGGATCGCACGCACTGCCGTCACTGCGAGCATAATGCCAATCAGTTTCGGCAAAAGGTCGTACGCACCTCCTTGAATCACATCATCAACGATCATTCCGGAAATGTACGGATTTACGATCGCGCATGCGACAATGACCGTCATCAGCACGAGTCCGATCACAATCGCCAGCCGGTATTTTTTCAAAAATCCGGAAAACCATTTTAATGGTGTCATAGTGTCTCTCCTCTCTATCGGGAAGTCACTTTCTGCGAAAGCACTTTCTCGTAATCATAGCCCGCATCCTGACTGCATTCCACCGGGCGCAGTTCGAACGCAAGGATTCCATTTTTTCCCAATGTGACAGGCAGGGTCAACCTACCTTCTGCTGCCTCAACCTGCCGCGTCGCCACAAAAGGATGTGCTGCCTCGCGAAGCAGCGCATTTTCCCCGCGCGTCGGATTCGCCGGCTCGCCGAGGTCATGCCAGACTTTCAGCGGATTTCCATGTGTTTCATCCACAAGTCTTGTTACCGCACAATATTTTCCATTTTCTACCATATCAATATTAATGTCAAGTTCCAATGTGCCGCCGTTTCCGTCATTATCCGGGTTCCAGACCACGCCATAATACGAACCGTCTTCTCTTTTTACGACGAGCATTTCCTCCGAGCGGTGCATGCAGACGCCGTCCAAGCCCTTATAAAAAGCAAATGTCCAAAATGTCGGCTTCGGAATGCAGCCGTTGGCAACCAGACCGAATCCTCCGTGAAATGGCGTAAACGGCACGCCCCATTCCTCAAACACGTCGCCAAACGTCCAATACGAATACGACGCATGGCAGTCGCCCAGCCTTGACAACATGTGCGCGACATAAGCCGCATTGTAACACGTATCGTGCACCGGCGCATTTGGCACATACGAGGTATTAAACTCGGTAATATGAATCTCTTTTCCGGCAAATTCTTCGTAGTTATCCACAATTTCTCTGGACTTTTCCAACACCTCAAATGCCTCTTCCGGCTGATGCAATGCAACATAGCTGTAATGTCCGCATTTTTCCGGCACTTCGCTGGTATAATGATGTCTCGTCACAAAGTCTAGCGGCAGTTTCTTTTCCTTGACAAATTCAAGAAAATCGGTCAGCCATGCCACATCATCGACACCACAGATTGCCGGTCCTCCGACACGCAGCGACGCATTGACTTCTTTCACCGCCTTCACGCTGACTTCATAAAGATGGAAATATTCCGCTTTGTCCGCATTTTTCCAAAATACCGCAAGGTTTGGCTCATTCCACACTTCAATCGGCCATGTCAGCACTTCCTCTTCCCCATAACGACGGATCAAATGACGAAGCGTGTTCTGCACAAGTCTGGTCCATTTGTCATAATCTGCCGGCGGCGTGATATTTCCCTTCCAATAAAATACCGTTTCTTCACCACTTGCCATCTTTTCCGGCATAAATCCCAACTCGATAAACGGCTTCAGATTAAGATCCCGGTACGCATCCATCACCTGATCAAGGTACGTAAAATTGTACTCCTCGACGATACTTCCGTCCGCCTCTTCGCGCTCCTGATAAATTGCCATATCTTTACAAAACAATCCATGACCGCGGATATAATCAAACCCAATCTCTTTTTGCACAAGGGCAAGCTGATCCAGATATTCTTTATGTAATGCCAAATCCATACGCCCTGTGCCAATACAGGAAAATGTATTATTCGTAAAATTTACCACTTTATTTGTATTTATATCTATCTTTTTCACGATTCTTCTCCTCCATAAAAACATTGCAATTTTGCGATAAAATCTTCTACTATAAAACGCGGATCAATCGACGTATACACGCGGATTTTCGGCCTTCCGCTCTCAAAACGGTTGGTCGTATCTTCGTTGATGACCGGCGCTTCCGTCTCGTGATATTTTCCGCAAAATTCATCCATGACAACACCTACCGCCGGCGAATCACCCAATGTCCAGCTCTCCCCTGGCGTCCATCCGGCGCGCTCCGACCGGTTATAAGTCTCCATTTGCTCAAACAAATGCTTCCCAATCTCACCACACGGTGCGACCCGCATCTGAATCTCGGCGAGACTGATGCGCATACTGCCATACACATCGTTTGGAATCTGCCAAAACCGAACCCCGCTTCCCAGCACAAGATTCGCTGCTTCGATATCATTTCCTGCATTGAATTCCCGCACTTCGCCGGTGCTGTGCTCGTGGCTCTGTCCCCCGATCCACACAACCGTCATATGCGGAACAATGTCCGGGCACGCCTGTATCGCCGAGGCAATATTCGTAATCGCCCCAATGCAGAGAACATACAGCGGTTTGTCATCTTCCCGCAATGCCTCGCGGATCAAAAATGACGAAGCCTCCGAAATCTCCCCGGTTCCTTTTTCTGACATTTTTCCAATTTCTCCCATAAGAACCGGAACTTCTTTTTTCATCGCCTTCACGACTCTCTGAATCTCTTCAAAACTCTGCTTCATACTTCCTTCACAGTTAAAATGTTCCGCAAAAATTGCCTTCACAATAAACTTATCGCACAGTAACGCATGTGCGATTGCAAACGGATCATCCGCCTCGCACGCCGCATCGCTGTCCACGATAACACGGACTTTTTTATCATCCGGAACCTGATATTTCAATGGCATAAAACCACCTCCTTCGTCTGTCTTTGTATAGTATACAAAAAACGAACGGAAAAGAAATGGATTTTCTTGTCCGTTCACATGTATTATTCTGCAAAAGGGAAATGTATGGGCGGGGAATTTCGGAATAGTTCTATGAACCCCGGAATTTCCCTTACCCCTTTCTATTACGATACTTCAATGGTGACATCCCATATGTCTTTTTAAACAATTTACTAAAATGATACGCATCGTCGTACCCCACTTTTTCCGCGATCTCCGCGACGCCAAAATCCTCCTTCTGTTCCAGCAGTTCTTTGGCATGTTCCAGTCGCACGCGGATCAGGTAATGAATCGGCGATTCTCCTATTTCCGACTTAAATATCTTGGAAATATAATACGGACTCAGATACATATTTTCCGCAATCTGATCCAGCGAAATCTTCTCCGCATAATGTTCATCGAGATAATCTGCGATCTGAGCAGCGACGTATTTTTTTCCGGTAGACTCGAATTCACGGCCTTTCATGGCTGGAACCGGTTCTATTTCTTCGCGCACGATATGCAGCAGAAGCTGTGTTAAATACGCCTTCAGCATAAAATAACTTCCCGGTTTTCTCTCAGTATTTTCCTTTTCCATTTTCTCACAAAGTTGGAAAATTTCACGCCTCGTTTTCCCGGAAGTATGCAGCATATTGCTACCGTCCTTCAGCTCAATCTGATTTTCGCGCATATTGCAAAACGATACATCCGTAAGTCCGACAAAATATTCCAGCCGGCCTTCTTCACCTTCACGGATAATGCTCTCGTGGCCGATTCCCGGATTGAAGATCAGAACATCTCCCTGTTTGACCGGCACATATTCATCATTTAGATGATAAATACCTTTCCCTTTTAGTATAATTCCGATCTCAATAAAATCGTGCTTATGATAATTATTTTCGCTCTCTTTCCGGTCAACCTGACAAGAAAAGAGAAATGTCGGATTCAAATCCTGATTGACAATGTCAAATTGTATGTTGTCCATGACACTCAAACTCCCTTACAAACAACTTATTTGTTAACACTTTTGATGTTTTCATATCTAAAAAATGCGCTTTTTCATCATCCATCTATACCTATACGCTTCTTTCTCCAATAAAGTAACTTAAAATTATAATACTATGTTTAAATTCATAATCAAAAGCTACATTATCATCTATTTAAGCATTACATGATTAAACAGAAAACATTTTTATTTATCTAAATAGTACAACTGATTCAACTCCAAAATATTATTATAAATCATTTTAGCTAAATGTTTAGTTCTCGCTGTCACATCAAATGTTTTTCCCGAATAGCGATTCACAATACCTCTAGCGGTATAAAAACTGGATTGCTTATAGTACACGCACTTCTTTTCTAGGGCTTTTGCCTTGCACTTTTCATTCAAATTTTTTTCTAACGGAATCAAATTCCCTATATGTGCATTTTTCTCCCCCTCAGAATCTGGCAATATATGCTCAACAGTAAATTCACCAATTTCAGTTCGTTGTGAAACAAATTTTTCAATTATTTCCAATACTAATTTCACTCTTTCTTTATCTTTTGAATCCCTAAAAATCTCTGTGCGATTTGACCATCCCAAAGTACTGAACGATTTCTCAAACCATTCATAACTTGGTATTTTCCGCTTAATAGTTTCAGCAAATAAAAACAGCTTATCATTAGAATATTCATTTTCTAGAATAGTTGCATATTGTATTATTGTATCGCGCAAATTATTGGATTTTTCTTTACCAATGATCGTATAACACACAAAAAAATTATATAAGAATTTTAATGTTTGCTCATATAAACTCTCATCCACTCCTCCCAATTCCTTCTGATGTAATAAACTCAATAAAAGTGGTCGAAATTGTTCTTGCCTTTTACTTTTAAAAAAAGAGTATACTTCATATTCAACTTGAGAACAATTACCATCATCTCCAAAAACAGGGTTAATAAATTTACAATAATATCCTGCTTTTAACAATATATCATCCAATAAATCATTAATATTATCTCCTTTTGATTTTTTCTGAATGATACGATATGTAGATAATTTATCAATCGTCCCATATCTATGCCATACATATTGATTTATAAATCTTTTAAAATATTTTCCCAATTCTTTTTCCATTATCTCCCATTTTTCCTTAGCCATGTCACGATTTTCTATTGGATCGATGTATCGCATTATATAATTTTTCAATAATTCATGTTGTTCTAATTCCTGTCCACGTGCATTTAAAATTTCAAAAATTGTATATGAATCCTCTTCTGTTGACGAAATAATGCTTACCAAAACCATTCCTATTATAGCATCTCTAATTGATAAAAGTCTTTTTTCCACTTGTCCATCAAACTGATTTATATCCTTCTTAATCGACTCATAGAAAAATTTTACAGCATCACCTATCACTTTATCTCTTTGAACAGATAAAATGCATGAATTTACAAACCTATCTATTGTCATATTATCATCATTTTGTATATCTATTATTTTATTAATCATCTTTTCTAATGAAATATGATAAGAAGATGTAAGTATTGGCATTTGCTGATTAATGTTATTTTTAGTCATTATGTAATCAACCGTCCCTAAAAATTCATTTTTCATGTTTTTTTCAAGGAACAATTTCATAATAGAAATCAAAGCAAGTACAATAGTTGTAATCCTTTGCTGTCCATCAATAATAATATATCGTGAAATACCCTCCCTTTTTCCTTCATCTTTCAAAACAATGCTTCCAATAAAATGTGCTTTTCGATCTGCTTTACACGAAAATAGAACATCTTCTAATAACTCTTCCCAATTTGTTTTATCCCAAACATATCTCCTTTGGTTTCTGGGAACAGAAAATGATATTTTGTTCAACAATTCTCCTATAGTCTGATCTTTTGCATCAAATGCCATAATAATCTCTCCTCTAGCGTTAATTTCTACTGTATTGTCTTATATATATCTACACTTCGATAAATTCCAGCTTTTTCTCAACATACTCATACTTTATCAGTCGAACACCTCTCCATACACACGAAACTGATGGTCGAAATCCCTTAGTATAGTATCGTATACATCTTTCATCTCGTAATCGGATTACTTCCTCGGGAAAATCTGCCGCAACAATAAACGCCTCAATCATCGAATAGTCTCCATGTGCATATTCGCTCTGAATCCAATCTACATATTTCATTATCTGATCTATGACACTTACATCTGCAAGATCTTTTTTGATTTCTATTGTCATATATTTGGAAACAGTATTATACCCTTTAATGTATCGATATCCAAATATATCCATTTTGTCCATATAGTCAACAGCCTTAAAAGGAGATGCCACCACTTGATGAGAAATATAATCCCACTCACCAAATAATGTTCCTTTATCCCCAGAAAGAATATCACATAACGCAGCTTCTATGGCCATTTCATGCTGAATTCTATTATCCTTGTCATTAATGCATGCCATCAACAAACGATACCCTGACATACGATATAAAGACGAAACATTCCGAGCAATATACTGATGTTTCTCTTTAGAATAAGAAAAAATGCCCTCTTCTGAATACAAGGCTTCTTCATTTCGCTTAAGAATCACATCCAATAAGGCCTTGTCTTCTTCATCATCAATTTTAATGAATGAGACTTTCCACATTGCCCGTAGCATTCTAAATCTTTCGGGGTTACTATTCAAGGCATCATCCATATCAATTCCTTTCAAGAAAAAATACGGACTAGGTTCAAAAGTACAAAAGCATCGATTGTTTACATCCGCTAGTGTAAGTAATGGCTTTCTAGCTTCATATTCCTTTTCCGAAAAGTTTTGAGGTTCATCTGCACCAATATAATTTAAGTATTTGCAATCTGCACTTACATCAATTATTTTTCCGATTCCATATATCTTTCTATCATTAAAAAAATATATATGATCATTTGGTTTCATACTAAAGTAATCCGCAAAAGTTCCCTCTTGTGGTCGTTTCCATTTCCCATTTTTAGGTTCATTTAAAATAGTACTATACACACCACTTTCAATACATGAAATCAACGCTTCCTTATCATTCATATTCATCACATATCCTGCCATATATACCTCCATCTTTGAGACATATTACTCCGCCTCGAATATCTTGCTTAGTTGCTTCTCCATAATTTCTATCATATCTACTACCAGCGCATTTCCCATACAAAAATAACGCATTTTTTCTGGCATTTCAATAACGTTTCCATTAACAAGACATTCTTTTGTCCAATCATCTGGAAAACCCTGTATTCTTTCTGCTTCGACCGGAGTCAACAAACGAATTCTTCCAGTAACTAAATCTTTTACAATATGTGTACTACGATTAAAACTACTTTCACTCGTTAACATTGTACGTGCCGGCTTATCCCACTCATCTAGCATGCTGATTGGCCCCTCTGAGAATACATATTGGTGTCCATTGACAGAAGTGCGAAGTCTCTTCTTCCCACCTTTTAAATACTGCCATGTTTTTCTACTTTCTGCCGGCAAATCTGCTTTAGTTTCATCACTATATTTAACATTTGAATCAGTATAATACAAACGCTCCTTTGGAATATAGTAATGTTCATCTACTGGCATTGTCACATTATCCTGCATAATATCCCGTATCACTCTTGATTTAATCATCACGGGTTTTGTTTTGCATGTATAAACAACCGAATCTGTCATATATCCACTATTTTCAAAAACAAATTCAAAGTTTTCTGAAACCTCAAATATATCTTTTTGAAGCTGTTCGGTTGTTATATTATTTTGATCAATTACATCTACAGGAAAACCTTTAGCAAAAAAGCCCTCCTGTTGCATCAATTTTAATGCTGCTGAAATTCCCTTATCACCACTTTTCTTATCATATTTAATTTTCTGATAAATCCTCTTTGCATACTCTGTTTCGTTTTTATATGCAAAAATGAAAGTCCTTCTACGACGCTGAACAGCTCCATATTCTGCAGCATTGATGACGCGCCACTCAACACTATATCCTTCCTCTTGCAAACATGCAAGAATAATACCAAAGTCACGTCCTCTTTGCTTCGAAGGAGACTTGAGTAATCGATCAACGTTCTCAAGAAGAACAAATGCTGGTTTCTTTTCCTTAATAACATCTCGTATAGACCACCAAAGTACTCCCTTCTTTCCTTCAATTCCTTTTTCACCACTTAAGCCTCTTGCTACTGAATAATCCTGGCAGGGAAATCCGCCTACTAAAAGATTATGATCAGGAATATTACTTTTGTTTACTTGGGCAATATCCACATTAGTTGTATCATTACCCTCCAGATCCAAAGCTTGTCCAAATCTATATAAATAGCAATCATGGGCCCATTGTTTTGTTTTACCTGGTTCCCACTGACTAAACCAAACGGTATTCCATTTTTCTTTTTTATGTGTATCACTTATTTTTTTGATTGAATTCAATCCACATCGAAATCCACCTACGCCCGCAAATAGTTCACACACTGTTTTCTTCATAGTTGCCTCTTTCTATTTGTTTTTTATAATACAGTATTATATCACCTTTTTCCCCATCGATCAATACCTATTTTAAACATTTTAATTGCTTAAGAATGTAACTATTATTAATCCAAAAGCTCTGTGTAGTCATAAATTCTCCATTAGGGAGTTCATTTGCATCTTTTTCCACATCACCTATGACTGTTCCATCAAGTAGTCTGTATGCACTTTTTTTTGCATGTGGTCGTATATGAATAATAGGGTTATCTCCTTTTTTAGGCAAACTGTTCGTAACAACAATTCCTTTTACTGTTTCTTTTTTATTAAATTGAACTCCATTTTCAATCACTCTTTGTATTCGTTCCCAACCATCTCTTACTATATATTCAAGATCCTGAGCTGGCATATTCCACAATTGAGAATCTAACACCCGATATACTTCGCCATCTTTTTTCCATATCACGAAAAAAAAACGAGTCTCATCAAAATAGCGATATACCTCTGACTCCTCAAAATTTTCTTTAACAAAATTTTTAAAAAGAAATGGGGGAAACGACATATTCTCTCTTATTTTCCCATTCTGCTCTATTCGTATCGATTTGACAACAATATTAGCCTTTTCAAATTCCTCTGCTTTATTTGATTTAATCCCCAACATTTTATATGTCAAATTAACCCATTGTGCTTTATTTTTGTTATATTCTCTTCCGAATTTTTCACACAGTTCTTTATCACTCATACCAATATATTGTGCAATTTGTTGTTCAATACACAGATCAAAGGTTGTAGATTCCAATAAATGTTTATCACTAACAATACTTTCGGTATCTAAATCTTTTCCTGATATATAATGATTTAACACAAACGTCATGTATGAGTTTTTAAAACAAAAAGCTCTTTTCCTCGCAGGAATATTTTTATTATAGTATTGAGGTACTGTACTTTTAACAGCTGTTGCACCTTTTGTACATGCTCCAAGATACATTGTATCGCTTTCTGACAATTCGTGTGCCCGTCCTGAAATTATCTTCTCCTTGATAATTTCGTAATCTTGTCTAATAATCATTAAATCAGTTTCTGATGGTCGGAATAATTTAACATATCCTATCTTATAGAGCAAATTATTTTTTAACTGCTTATTTCTCCAATAATATACTAGCAAAATCAGTCGGATTTTATTCCATAAATGAGATTTATAGAAATCTTGTTCAAATGGGGCGTCATATCCTATCATAGTAATAACCAAACGCTCGCCAGCACGAAGTTTTCCTTTTTTTGTATATTCATACGGTGTTGCCTTAAGCTCCACTCCTGCTTCGGCAAAATCAGCTTCTTGGTCACTATTAGCTTTATATCCAAAATATAACTCTTCGAGCAAATTTCCCAGCCCACCTTTTCTAGCCTTATTTCCATAGAATTTAACCCTTGTTTCCTGCGCTATTTTATTCTCTACTGCATACTCTATGACATCATTAAATGTTTTTCCAATTAACTGTTGAGCATATGCCTCTATAGATCTTGGGTCTCTTTTATTATATACATGATCCATATTCATAGCACTTTGTCACCTCACATCATCTGTTTCTAATATCAAATTAAATATCGTTTCTTGAATTACCTTCACGCATTCATCTGTATGCTTCATAATATCTTTTCCCCAAAAATGTAATACATTCCACCCCTGAAACAACAACTCTTTATCTTTCTCATCATCACGTTCTATATTTCGTTGTATCTTCTTAATCCAATAATCTGAATTTTTCCCTTTTTCTAGTTTAGGTTTAAGAATATCCCAATCTTTTCCATGAAAAAACTCTGAATCACAAAATATCGCTATTTTATACTTTGTAATTGCAATGTCTGGTCTTCCCGGAAGATTTTTACAATTCTTTCGATATCGAATCCCTTTATTCCATAATGCAGATCGTAATCTCAACTCAATGCTGGTATCCTTACTATGAATTTTGCTCATATTAGTATGACTTTTTTCTGACACTTCACCATGAAATCTCGGTTCTCTTGGTTTTTCACCCATTTTACCAACTCCCTATATGGCATGATTTATTTAATGTAACTATTTTCAAATATACTTTTCTTTCCATTCACGCAGTTTTTCATATGCTTTTCGCTTAAAAAACATACTCATGCTTCCCTTTTTTCGCCAAAAATGCATTTGTTCAAAATTATTATACACTAAAATATGCATTTGTTCAAAACTTTTTTATGCAAAAACGTGCATTTGTTCAAAACTTTTTTCCGCAAAAATATGCATTTGTTCAAAACTTTTCAGTCATACATCGTTCCCAGTCCATGATCTGTCTCAAATTTTGTCCGGCAGAACCGGTCTCTCGTCGTATTGATGGCGACCGCTGTCACAAGTCCATCTGGCTTATTATCATTGATAAGGATTCGCTCGCCCTGACCGGCTCCAAAAATAATATGGTCATAACGGACATGGTTTTCTTTCAAAAACTGCAACGTGTGACGTTTTTCCCACTCGCCGCGTGCCGTCAGAAAGATAATGATATCATTCGGCGGAATGCTCGCAAGAAATTCTTCCGCTCCCGGAAGAAATTGGTCTTTTCCAAGAATATACGGTCCATCATGTACCACAATAGTTCCATCAAGATCTAAGATCCAGGTCTTTTGCATTGGCGATAATTGTACTTTTTCCGGTTCCAGCATCGCTCTCTTCCTTTCTCTATTTATTCCAAAAAATCATCCGGATTAAACTCTTCCAATGTCTGCTTCTTTTTTTCTGCATTTGCAAGGCCGGCGAGTTTTGTATTCTGCATAAATTTTTCCGTATTAAACATCACAAGCACATCTGTGATATCCTCGTATTTGTCAAGAATCTGGCCGATTGGAAGTTTCCCATAACGATAATCGATCAGGATAATTCGGTCATAATTTTCTGTCAAAAACGGGACAAAACAATTGGCAAAGGAATCCTTGATCAGGAGCAGTGTTTTTCCGGTTTTTGCCTTTGTCGTTATCTCTATCTGAAAGGTATTCTTTGATAAAAATACATTGTAGCGGTTAAATCCTTCTTTTGCCTCTTTTGGAAAATACAACGTGTCTGCTTCTACATCGCCGTCATCCATATTGACGTGAACGGCCTCCTGCGATGCATTTTTAAAAAGTGTAACCTGATCTTTTGGGACATTTACATGTACTTTATTATACGTCGTTCCGTAAAAATCATCGAATACCGTTTCCTGCGTATACTCCGTAATTGGCTTCGCGGCTGCCTGTCCGTTCTTTTCTGCCCATTCTTTGTACGCATAATAAGCACCGAGCGTCGTCCAATGGTGGTCGGTCCGATAATAGATATATTCATTCTGGTGGCTTTGCATAGCATCTTTCAGATAAATCATCCGTTCCGGATGTGACAGAGATTTTTGCAATGCATCTAACACCTCGGTATGCTCGGAAACCTGCGAATATGCCGGCAAATATTTCGAAAGAGCAAGTGTCTTCGACGGAATCATCAGACAGCTTACCTGCTTCTCGCCAAACATTTCACACATATCATTCAGAAAGGAAGACAACGTTTTTACATTTTCTTCCACTTGCTCTTTATCATACTCATTTTCGTCGTCTTTTTCTAAAAGATAACCTTCTTTTCCCAGATAAACATTGTTGATATCCCTTTTTCCCATTTGTTTTTGGAGGGTCACCGCCAGATCCACCCATCGATCCCGCAGGAAAAACTGGTCGCTCAGATAAGTTTCGTATTTTTCCTGATATTTCCCCTGTAAAAACTGCTCTTTGGTAAGCTGCGGTTTCTGTTCCAAATTTCTATTTTCCAAATCGGAATACGCTTTTTTCGGTAAAACCGCCGTAATGACTGCGCCCCCAAACAACATAACACAAAAGACAATAATCGACAATATTTTTATCTTTTTCACTTTGCCACCTCCTTAAAACCGAAAATACAAAAACGGATTGTAAGACGAATTCACAAGCAATGCGACGCAGGCAATAAACAATACGATAGTAAATAGAATTGCTGCAATCTCTCTACGTGCCGTATCTTCGGGGAAAGCTCTGCAAATTAGAAACCGTTTTACAACGGACAGCGATCCGATGACGGCAATGACAAGCAAAGCCGCATGGGATACCAGAAGATACATCGTCTGCTGATTCACAACTCCTGCTCCGGTCCGGAAAAACATCGCACGCATATAATTCGCGCTGTCCGCCATGTCCTGCCACGAAAACAAACTCCATCCAATCATGACAAATAACATCGTATAAATATGTCCAAACGCCGCAGGTAATTTATCTAACACCTTTTTTAATACAAATTTCTCAAGCACAAGAAGCACGCCATAGTACACTCCCCACAATATGAAATTATAGTATGCACCATGCCACAATCCGGTTAAAAACCACACGATTGCCAGATTTAATATCTGACGTCCGACACCATGGCGGTTTCCTCCCAGCGGAATATACACATATTCCCGGAACCACGTCCCCAGCGAAATATGCCAGCGGCGCCAGAATTCCGTAATGCTTTTTGATTCATATGGATAATTAAAGTTTTCCGGAAAGGTAAAACCGAACATTGCGCCCAAACCGATTGCCATATCCGAATATCCCGAAAAATCAAAATAAATCTGCAATGTAAACGCCACTACACCAAGCCATGCCATCGCAGTCGTCAACTCACTGTCCGGCATCGCCGCAATCTGGCTCCAAAGGGCCCCCACTTGATTCGCGATCAACACTTTCTTTCCGAGTCCCACCATAAATCGAAGGATTCCTTTACTAAACTGCGAAATCGTCTCTTTTCGATGATCCAATTGTTCTGCGACATCCTTAAAACGGACGATCGGCCCCGCGATCAACTGTGGAAACAGCGCAACATAGGCTCCAAACGTAATAAAATTCTTTTGCATTTTAGCATCCCCGCGATACACATCGATCGTATAGGACATCGTCTGAAAGGTATAAAAAGAAATACCGATTGGCAATGCAAGATGCAGCTCAGGCATCGCCAAACCGGTCAATTGATGAACGATCTGAAGAAAAAAACCGGCATATTTAAAAAAGCCAAGAAGTGCCAGATTTATGACTGCCGAACAGGCAACCATAACTTTGGCACCACTCATTTTCCCCTTTTCTTTAAAATAATGCACCGCAAGTCCCGCCGCATAGTCTACACATGTAGAAAGCAGGATGAGTACCACATATACCGGTTCGCCCCACGCATAAAAAACAAGACTCGACAAAAATAATACGAAATTCCGGCATTTCTTTGGCAGGATGTAGTATGCCAAAAGAACAATCGGCAGGAAGCGGAACAAAAACAATAAACTGCTGAAAACCATGTCTTAACTCCTCTTATAACTTCTTCTTAAGAGCAGTCTGACCTTTCATATTCACATCTTTTTTCGGTGACATGGCAATGTACCAGACATACTTCCCTTTTTGACCGCAAACTGCATTTTGAAATACCTGCTTTTCTGCCGCCGTATAATCACTGAGATAATCGCTCTTGCAATTTCTCTTTTTATAGCTCTTCAATGTGCCAAGAAGGCTCTTTGCCTGAGACGCATTTTTTGCTTGCATCACACACAAACTATAAGCTTCTTTTGCATCAAATACATACTGCATTGTCTTTACTTTCTTTCTGGCTGCGGAAGAAAGTGCGCCAAAATCCAATGCACTTTTCGACGCATATTTCAAATTTGCACTGCCGCCTGTCGCCTTTAATGCCGCAGAGCAGAGTGACTTGCAATTTGCCTTTGGCTTCGCCTGCGCCGGCTCTGCCACCAGTCCGATCAAAAGTGTCATTGCTAATATAGTACAAATTATTTTTCTGAATTTCGTCATTTTTCAATCTCCTTTTACTGATCCAATGATTTATCATATTTCCCAATTACCGTTCCAAATTTAGCATACGCAGGCGGCTTCCAATGATAACCATCGCCTGTCGCATATCCGGCTTTCAAAAATCCACCGGAGTCTTTTAAAAAGTCTGTATAATCGAGATATTTCAATCCCATTTTTTTCGCAAGTTTTTTCAGACGCCGATTAAAAATAGGAATTTGTTTCATGCCCGGATGCCTTGCTTTTTCGGCTCTTGTGACAGGTGAAACAGCGCACAATACAATATCCGTATTCGGATCTGCCTGCTGAATCGCCTCGATCATATCTTTGTATTCCGAGATCATCTGCGATGCCGGCCGATAATGAATTTCGTTCATTCCAAGCATCATATAAACGCGGTACGGATTCTCTGCGATCAGCTTCTGCAGTCCCGTTCTTCCCTTAAAAATCCTTTTGGTATGGAACGTCACGGTATTCAGGCCACGGTAAGCAACTACTTTTTTCTTTGCGTCCAGATGCATCGTCGGAAATCCGCCCTCATAAGCAATGCCCTCGCAGATGGAATCTCCGGCAAATACCACTTTCCGCTGATACTTTTTCATCGTCATTTTCTTTTTTGCCGAAGGCTGGCTGTCCGATGACGATTCTTTTTTTGTTTTGCCCGCCGTCACATAAAATAAATACGTTTTCTTATTCTTCAGTTTTTTCACAAGAAAATGATCGTTCTGTGTCGTCCCTGCGAGTTTGTATTTTCTATTTTTTTCCAATTTATAGTAGACGTGATAATATTCTGCCTGCTTCGTCTGCTTCCAGGAAACCTTGACAGCGGTCGTCGAATACCGCACAGCCTTAACTTTGGTAACTTTTTTCAATGGTTTCACACGAGGAACCGGCGCCAGTGTTACCGGTGGTGCTGTCGGCGCTGGTGTGACAACTGTCGGCACTGCACTAACTTCCGGCGTAACCTGCGGAGCTGCACTTTCAATCGGGGGAACCGTTTCCGGTGTCCCTTCCGCTTTCACCGAAGTCTCTGCAAATATTCCGCACGCAAATACTGCAACACCCATAATCAAGGCGTTGCAGCAATATCTTATCGTTGCTTTTTTCATCTTGATCCTTCTTTCATCTTTCCTTCATATACACTAACGAATTTAGTATATAGTTTTTGACGAAAAAAGTCAAGATTTGTCGGCGGAATTAGCAGTTAAGATCATCCCTCATGCAGTGATATTTCTTCAAACCCTCCGTTGCCAAGTTTTACATCAAAACTGGCTTTTTCCCCGGCTGCACTTTGTACCGTAACAACTTTATGCGAACTCACCGCTTTCGCGGGTTCTTCGATATCCAGGTAGATCCAGGCCTTCTTTCCGTTGTCCATCTCCCTATCTTCCACGATGATCAAATGTCCAAGATTGATCTTGCGGTAATCCTCAAGCGACATATTAATTCCCTTCTGCCAGACACCACCAAGCGAATCTGCTGTCTTTTGGAGTTTTGTCAGAAAGTCCTCGGACATTTTTTCTGCCTGTTGTGGCTCTGGTGTTAATTGACTGCGGATTCCCCAAATCTGGTCCTCCACCGACTCTGTTTTGTCAATTTCCAAAGTCCATGTCCGCGACTGTTTTTCTCCATTTTCACCATTGCAATCTATGTCAATCACCTTTACCGTATGATCCTTATCTCCCTGTGTCTCAGATTCGTATGCCGAATCTTTGTCGTGATACGACATTCTGAAATCGCCATTCTCTTTTACTTCGTTTTCCACGTGCTTTTTCTCGCCATTCACATAATATTCCGCTTTGTATTTATGCCCGGCAGAATTGAAAATGTAGCCATTGGATGCTGCATAACCAACTCCTCCAAGCCCAACTGCACAAATGGCAAATAGAATTACCGCTGCACGGCGCAAGTTGTGTTTGCTGCCATTTTTTTCCACATTCGGCAGGTCAAACAATTTTTGTTTTGCCTCTTCCGACATCTTAATTTCCGGATAATTTTTCTTAAATAAATCTCTTTCTCTCATAAGTCATTCCTCCCTCGAGTTTTTCTTTTAACATTTTTCTCGCCCTCATCAGGCGGGTCTGAATTGTAGAAACATTCATCTTTAATATATCCGCGATCTCTTTAACGGAGTAATCTTCATAATAGTATAAATCGATCAAAACCCGGTATTTTGCCGGCAGTTCCATCACCGCATCATACAGATCACTCGGTTCTTCCATACTCGTTTGTGTACTGCATTCAATCTGTTCCATCGGCTGTACCCTGCTCTTCCAGACCGAACGGAATAACGTATGACATTCATTTACCGTCACCCGGATAAGCCAGCTTTTCTTGTGTTCCTCAGAAGTAAACGGCTTTTTATGCTGAAATAATTTGATAAATACATTTTGCACCATATCTTCCGCATCCATTTGATTTCCACAAGCATGCAGCGCAACTCGGTATATGAGATCCGAATACTCATTTACGCTTTGGATATATTCGTTATTGTCCAAATCTGTTTCCCCTTTCTGTTGTATTTGAAAAGCCTTTCACTTATTACACGCTTTTAACTATAAAAATATCTCATATGTGTACAAAAAAGAAGAGGTTTTGTCCCTATTTGGTTCAACCTCTTCTCTCTCTTTCATAAATTCGAAATCGTTGCCGTTATCGGATAAAGTTGTCAATCAGTCTCGTCTTTCCAATGTATACAGCGACCGCACAAAGCACTTCTCCGCTGACAGTTTCTACCGGTTTCAGTGTATTCCAGTCTACTAATTCGACATAATCAATCTTCGCCAATGGCTCATTTTCGATAACTTTGCGAATCTCTGCCACTACTTTTGCTGCGTTTTTTTCGCCGGATCTGAGAAGTTCTTCTCCCGCTGTCAAGCCTTTGTGGAGTACCGTTGCGGCCGTTCTTTCTTCTGCACTCAGATAGGTGTTTCTGGAACTTTTTGCCAGTCCGTCTGCCTCACGCACGATTGGGCAGCCGACGATCTCAATGTCAAAATTCAGGTCGCGCACCATGCGGCGGATAACTGCTAATTGCTGGGCATCTTTCTGTCCAAAATAGGCGCGGTCCGGTGCAACAATATGGAACAATTTGGAAACCACCGTACATACTCCGCGGAAATGTGTCGGTCTTGTCTTTCCGCAAAGTCCCTTGGTCAGATCGTCCATATCCACATAGGTGCAGAAATCATCAAAGTACATTTCGCTGTCTTCCGGATGGAAAATGACATTTGCGCCGGCCTTCTCACAAAGCTCAGCATCGCGGTCAAGATCTCTTGGATAACTTGCCAGATCCTCTGTCGGTCCAAACTGGATCGGATTGACAAATACGCTGACAACCACGCGGTCATTTTCAGCAAC
>OLWA01001864.1_pt1 | contig 20369 bp, 20 predicted proteins | sample 1673251 | NCBI WGS metagenome assembly OLWA01 (sample SAMEA3178937, study PRJEB25190) | human gut metagenome | biome: human gut; feature: human-associated habitat; material: faeces | place: Austria | collected 2013 | reverse complement strand
TCAAATCCCCTTACGGGCGCACGAGGTACTCCTCGGTCGAGACCTCCGTAGCGTAGACCGCCGACTGCACGCCTCCGAGTCCGATCCAAACCTCTTTGTAGGTGCGGCGGGGATCGTTCGCCTGGTTGATCGAGAGGATCTGCGCCCGCTCCTTCTCCGAAAGGCCGAGCAGCGTCTGGATCTGGTCGAACTTGTTCATGTACTTGCGCTGGTCGAGGAGGATCTTGCAGTCGGCATTGTTGATGATCGACTCCTTGACGATCGGCGAGGAGATGATGTCGTCGACCTCCTGCGTAACGACGACCGCCTCGCCGAAATACTTGCGCACCGTCTTGTAGAGGTAGCGGATGTAGGTCGACATGTTGGCCGAGGTGAGGGCCTTCCAGCACTCTTCGATAAGGATCATCTTGCGGATGCCCTTCAGCCGCCGCATCTTGTTGATGAAGACCTCCATGATGATGATCGTCACCACGGGAAGTAGCGTTTTGTTCGAAGAAATGTTATCCAGCTCGAAGACGATGAATCGCTTCGAGAGCAGGTCCAACTGCCGGTCGGAATTGAGCAGGTAGTCGTACTCGCCGCCCCGGTAGTAGGGCTCCAGCACATTGAGCAGGTTTGCCAGGTCGAAATCCTTCTCGCGGACGTGCTTCTGCTCCAGCAGCCGACGGTAGTCTGAGGTGAGAAACTCGTAGAAGGTGTTGAACGAGGGCTGGATCGAATCGTCCGTCTTGAGCTTCGAGAGGTAGAGGTTCACGGCGTTCGACAGGGCCACCTCCTCCGCGCGCGTCGGCTCCTCGGATTCGCGTTTCCAGAGCGTCAGCAGCAGAGTCTTGATCGACTCGCGCTTCTCGATGTCGTAGACCCCGTCCTCGACGTAGAAGGGGTTGAAGGCGATGGGCTCCTGCTCGGTATAGGTGAAGTAGATGCCGTCGCGTCCCCGCGTCGTGCGGTGGATCAGCGAGCAGAGCCCCTCGTAGGAGTTTCCCGTATCGACGAGCAGGATATGCGCCCCCTGTTCGTAATACTGGCGGACCATGTGGTTCGTGAAGAAGGACTTCCCGCTGCCCGAGGGCCCCAGGATGAATTTGTTGCGGTTGGTGGTGATGCCGCGCTTCATCAGAAGGTCCGAGATGTCCAGATGGAGCGGAACCCCCGTGAGCCGGTCGGCCATCTTGATGCCGAAGGGTGAGAGCGACGAGCGGTAGTTCGTTTCGCCGTTGAAGAGGCAGACCCCCTGTTCGAGGAAGGTCAGAAAACTCTCCTCGGCGGGGAAGTCGGCCTCGTTGCCGGGAATCGCCGCCCAGAACAGCACCGGCACGTCCACCGTGTTGTGGTGGGGCGTGCAGCCCATCGTGGCGAGCTGCGATCCTACGTCGTTGCGTAGCCGCTTGAGCTCCGCCTCGCTCTCGGCCCAGACCACGACGTTGCAGTGACATCGTACGGAGCGCAGCCCCTGCGAATGGGCTTCGTTCAGGTAGAGGTCAATCCACTCCTTGTTCAGGGCGTTGCCGCGCGAGTAGTTTGCCAGCGAGTTCATGTTGCGGGCCCGGGCTTCGAGCCGCTTGAGGGTCTCGTCGTGGTTGTCCAGAAAGAGATACTGGTTGTAGATGTGCGAGCATCCGAGCAGCAGCCCCGCGGGGGCCGCGAACGAGAGCCGGCACTCCGAGCGGTCGGTCGAGAGCCGCTCGTAGCGGAAGTCCGTCGCGACGCTCTGCGGCAGGAGATCCAGATCCGAGAGCGTGTGCATCGAGAGCAGTTTGTCGCCGATGCGCATCATGCCCGGGTCGAGGCGGATGTCCTCGTTGACCGTGGGCTGCCGCTCGTCCGTGAGGGCGAAGTAGCGGGCCAGCAGCCCCGCATCGGAATCCGTGCCGACGATCTCCGCCTCCGTGAGGCGGTCGACCCGCAGCAGCCCCGAATCGTTCAGAATGCGCTCCATCTGGGCGACATTCTCCAGAAAACGGGTCACGGCCTCCCCGTCGCGGATCTCCTGCGGGATGATGAAGCCCCGGCACAGCACGGACGCGGCACTCGTCTGCCGCAGCCGCTCGGGAGTGCTCTTCGTGATGAAGAGGTGGCAGGTGTGGTGCAGAAAGGGACGCTCGTTGAAGTGGCGTTCATAGGCCCGGGAGAGAAACGTGCGCTCGGCCTCGGGATCGGGTGTTTCGTAACACTCCTCGATGAAGAGGTCCTGCTTGTGGACGACGGTGTGGTCCGGGAGGACCTTCAGGGCCTTGACCCAGGTGGCGTGTAGCGCCTCGTACTCCTCGGCCGTCAGGGTGAAGAGCTCCGGGAGCGTCACGCGGAAGGCGGCCGTCACGTCGGCGAACTTCGAGAGGATGCAGTTGCCCTCGACGGCCAGCAGCGGGAATTTCGACTCGAGGGTCGAAGTTTTCAGGGTTCCTCGCATGGCATCAGCGTTTGGGTAAGGTTCGACGTTCGAGCAGGCGGCGCACACTCCGGCGGTGGATGATGCGCCGCGGATGCTGCCGCAGGGCGAGGAGCTTCATCAGACCGTGGGGTCCGAAGCGGCGATTCAGATAGAAGGTCGCCCAGGTGAGGCCGCTGCCGCCCGCGACGGCGAAGAGGATGCAGATACCCTGCGGAACCCCTCCGGCGTAGAGGATGACAAAGAGCAGGAAGATGCCCAGCAGCCCGGCGACAAAGAGGAGCAGATAGTGCGAGGTCAGCCCCTGGAACTCGACCTGTCGGTCGACGCCCTTGTGGATGGTGTACTGTGCCATGTCAGAGGAAGAAGGAGCGTAAGACGGTGCCGACGATAACCAGAAAGACGCACGAGAGGAAGAGCGCCGTGGCGGACTTCGAGGCGTCGGGATCGCCGCTGTTGAACTTCGAGTAGACGCGGACGCCGCCCACCAGTCCCAGCACGGCAGCCACGGCGAAGATCAGTTTGGTGAGCGGATCGAAATAGGAGGTGACCATGTTGGTCGCCTCGCTGATTCCGGCCATGCCGTTGCCCTGTGCGAAGGAGACAAGCGATGCAGGTAGCATCAGAATCAAGAAGATTGCGCTTTTTTTCATCGGTTTTGCAGTTTGGTAATGGGTGTGAAAAAGGCCGCAGCCCGCCTTTTGAGGCAGTCCGCGACCGGACGGAAGCAACCAGTTGCTTCCCGTAGCAAATCATCAGGGCGTCAGCCGTAATCCCGATTCCAGTTCATCATGCATTCGTTTTTTTGAGGGTCAGACATAGTTTCGCAGGTCAAAATTCTCGATTTCGCGGCGCTCCTCCTCCGTAACATCCGGCGCGAGGATGCGCTCACCCGCTTCGGCGCTCCGGAGCAGCGCCTGTACTTCCGGATCGTGCAGTTCGCCGTTGTTCTGCAGGGACGGGAACCGCAGCGGCGGCCGGGGCTCCTGCGGATCATCGGTCTCGCCGTTCTCGCGGATCGGACCCTGGAGGACCAGCTCGCCCCAGCCCTGCATCGAGGCCGGCTTTTCGGCCGGGGGCGGAACAAATGTAGCAGCATCTTCGGGCTTTGATTCCGCAGGTGTCGGAATGACCTTCCGAGGCCGCAGATGGCCGGTAACAGCATAGTGTTTCGGGATTATCAGTGAGGGTGGTTCTCCCCGGCAGGGCTCGACGGCCTGTTCCGAATCGACCTTGCTGCCCGGCCTGTTAGCCCGGGATTCTGCAGACTTTCGCCACCGCTGCGGAAGCCACCGCCAATGCCATCGTGCAATTCGCTCGAAAAGGGAACTCGGGAAGCCCATTTTCAAAACAGATCTTTCTTGCCGCGTTCCTCGTAGATACGGTTGATCTCCTCTTTGTACTGGGCAAGGTGTTGCCGCAGGATGTGTTCAGCATAGGAGGTGACGGTCATTCGTTCGCCACCGACCTTCCGGACAATCTCCAGAATCTTCTGCTTGGTGGCTCCACTGACGTAAATGGCGCTCCGTGCCCGAATGGTGAGCGGCGTCATGAAAATCCGCTCAAACTCGGTTGCGGCCTTTGGCTGGTCGGAGTCTTCCTGATTGGAATCGGGAATCCGAGCTTTTCGCTTCGTTCGCCAGAAATACCCCATTTGGATAGCAAGAGCAATTCCGAGGAAAATGATCGCAAGTACAAGATAAGATGGGTTGTAAAACATAACTGTAAAATTTTTAGGTTAAACAATGGTTTCCTTATTGCGGGTTTTGTAGATCCGGTTGATCTCGTCCCGGAAGGTGGTGATGTGGTGGCGCAGAATGTTGTCCACGAAAGAGGTGGCCGTAAGACGCTCGTTACCGATCTTTTTAACAATCTCCAGAATCTTGAGTTTGGTGGCACGACTCACATAGAGGGAGGCCCTGAGATCGTAGTTCACGGGTTGCAGGAATGTCTGCTCGTAATCGGGAAGAGGCATGGTGCGCCGACGGCGATTCTCAACTGCGAGACTCTGCGGCAATTCATCCACGGCTGGAGTATCTGCAGTTGCTGTCTCCGGTTCGAGAACCGGCTCCGCAAGGTCGGGAAGTTCCGGGGACTCTTTTGTAGAGGCATCGTCCTGGATACTCTTTTCGCGGGGTGGGGCCTCGCCTGCAATCATCTTTCGGATCAGTCCTTCGTCGATTTCCGTTTTCTGTCGCTTGGCCATATCTTACAGGGTTTGAAGCAGGGTGAGCATCTCATGAGCCAGATCTCCAATCCGGGAGTCAGCAGTAAATGCCTTTTCCGGGGCCAGCAGGGTCGAACGTCCTACGCCCGTGCCGTCGGGCAACAGTTCTTTGTTGAATTTTGATCGGTATGGAAGACGGGTCTCCATCAGTGGCAGTCCAAGTTGGCGGATAATGTCATCATACAAGTCGTAGAGCGACGTCTTTTCACGACGGTCGACCATCGTCCAGAAAAGGAAGATGCGCTTGAGCCGGATTGCCGGATCGTCGACAAGTTGCCGCGAAAGGATACGGGCAAAGGAGAGTGCGCTCTCCATGACAATCTTGTCGGCCTTCATCGGAAGGAACAGGCAGTCCATCTTCGAGAATGTCTCAATGACACCTTCGGTGTTGACCGTCCCGGGCAGATCGTAGAGTGTGATCTGCGGCGCATATTCCTTCTCCGATTTGAAACGCTCTGCCTCATCGACTGCTTTGTCCGGGGTGGTACGGACAACAGGCCAGAGCTTTTGTCCCGAGACTTTGTACTGCCGCGTCATCAGCAGCTTGTAATAATCATTCGAATCGAGGATCTCCAACTCGCGGGTGCGTTGCGTATAGATCGACCATTGGGGATAGTCGCAGTCGACGACCAGCACCTTGCATTTGCAGATGTAGTGCAGATAGCTGGCAAGAAGCGTCGAAAGAGCCGACTTGCCGACACCTCCCTTCTGATTGCAGATGGAGATGTTCCAGGAACCGGATGTTTGTTGATCGGAAATTTTCATTGTTTGAAGATTTGAGTGGCTGATGATCTGTCGTGTTGGATTTTCATCTCTATATCCATGAATGTGCATGAATCTCCTTTTGAATGGATAATTCCAGAATTTCAGAAATCTGTAAATCTGGAAATATTTATTTGGAGAAATCTCTTTTTAATCGAATATCCATGCTATCATGTGTTGGTTTGAATCCATCTGCCCACCAGGTAATGCGGTTTTTGAGGATTGGTTCCCAATGTCCTCCGGAGGCCTTGCATGGCCGACAACCGCGCTTTTTAATTCCTGAAGATCCTCGTAATATTGCAGCGGAGAATCCGCCCGATATTTTTCGTTCCGAAGCTGCTTTTTCGGGAGAGGAATTGCCCTCTGCTAATGCCGGAACTGTACCCGTCGCCTGACGGGAGCGAGGTGTACCTTTGTCCGACAACCGGCGGTTTGTCCGACACAGGTCCTCGCTCTGCGAGGCGGGCGGTGTTCTCCCAAGTCGAACCCCAAATCTTCTATCGAATGACTCGTCAGCGAAAACACAACCCTCTATTTCAAACTCCGAGTTACAAATACTCGTTCCGGCTCAACGAGGAGCAGGAGATCCGCTTCCGGCAGATGCTTGCAGCCGCCGGATTGGAACACAACCGCAGCCAGTTCATCGTCAAACGACTCTTTGCCGAGCGTTTCGAGGTTATCCGCCGTGACCCTTCAAAGGTGGAGTTTCTGACACGTCTCAACGACCTTTATTTCCAGTTTCAGCGCGTCGGGAACAACTACAATCAGGTGGCCCGAGCCATCAACAGCCACTTCTCCAATGTCTCGATTCCGCGCCAGATCGCTGCGTTGGAACAGCATACCCGCGAACTGAAAGTGTTGAGTATCGAGATTCTCAATCTTACCAAACAGGCCGAAGGATGGTTGCGAATATAAGGACGGGAGCAACCGTCGGCGGTGCCATCCGCTACAATGAGGAGAAGGTCAACCGCGGGCAGGCCGAGGTGCTCTTCTGGCATCGGATGCTCGACCCGTTCGATACTGCAGGCCGCATGAGCCACGAGCGGTGCATGGCCAGCTTCGAACCCTTTCTACAGGCCAATCGGCGCACGACCAACACGGTCTTCCACGTCTCGCTGAACCCCTCGCCCGAGGATCGTCTGACCGATGAGCAACTGGGCGAGATCGCCCGTGAATACATGGAGCGGATGGGATACGGCGAACAGCCCTATATCGTCTTCAAACATGGAGACATTGCGCGCGAACATCTGCACATTGTCTCATTAAGGGTCAATTCGACGGGCCGGAAGATCTCCGACTCGCACGAGTATGATCGTTCGATGTCGATTCTGCGGGACCTCGAGCAAAAATGTGGGCTACACCCGAGTATCAAAGGCCAGGAACTGCAGGACCGGGAAGGATTGCGCAAGGTGGATTATCAGAAGGGCGATGTCAAGCAGCAGGTTTCATCCACCGTAAGGTCGTGCCTGCGGTATTACCGATGCGCCTCTTTTGGGGAGTGGCGGACGCTGCTTGAAGCCTTTAATGTCTCGGCTGAGGAACGGACCGGAACCATTGATGTACGTGATTATGCCGGAATGATCTACGGGGCGCTGACTGATGACGGCTATGGCATCGGCACGCCGTTCAAGTCAAGCCGCATCGGGAAGGATGTAGGCTATGAGGCCCTGCAACGCTATTATGAACGTTCGAAAACGGCCTTGAAGGAGTCCGGAACACTGGACGGGTTGCGGAAAAAGATTGCGGATGTCATGGCGCAGTGTTCAAACCGGACGAAGTTCTGCGAGCGGCTGCACGACAAGGGTGTTGATACGGTATTCCGCCTCAATGCTGCGGGACGAATCTACGGTGTGACCTTTATCGACCACGAGCAGGGAATCGTAGCCAACGGCTCCCTATTGGGTCGGAGTTTCTCCGCCAATGCTTTCGAACAGCAGTTCCATGCTGAAGCAAAGGGTGGGGGCGTTTTTCAGGAATCCTCGGGGCAGACGCAATCTTCCTCAAAAGAATCTTTCCGGCCGGGGTTGTCCATCCATCCGTTGGCCGCGATTCTGGAATTGGCGGACGTGCAAACCTACGAGGAGCAACAACAGCAGATTCGGAAAAGGAAGAAAAAGTCCATGAATCGGCACTGATCCAACCTCATTTTATACTACACAAGCACAATGAATACCCGTCACTGCCGCCCGGTCCAGCAAGATAGCCACCCCATGCAAAGATGCCAAGAGAACTGCTCTTGTCCTCGTTTGCACAGGGCGGCCTTATCTCTTTTGCTGTCCGGGCGTTCCGAAAATTCCTCAAATGTTCCGACGGGCTACAACGCCATATTTTCAGCAACGACCTCCATGTCGCGCATGATTGACGAGTCGAGAACCTTCGCATAGCGGCGCGTCATGTTGACATTGGCATGGCCGAGCATCTTGGCGACGTTGTCGATCGTCGCGCCGCTGGCCAGCGTCAGGGTTGCGAACGTATGGCGCGCGCAATGAGTCGACAGATTTTTGGGGATGCCGCAGATGTCGGCCAGCTCCTTCAAGTAGGAGTTCATCTTCTGATTGCTGCATACGGGAAGCAGTACGCCGTGCGTCTGGCAGTAGGGGTGATCCTTGTAACGGTCGAGGATCTTTTGTGCCTCATCGAGCAGCGGGATGTTGCACATGTTCTTGGTCTTCTGCCGCGCCTTGCGAATCCAGATCTTGCCGTGGATGTCCACCACGAGATGCTCCGCCTTGAGCTGTTGCACGTCCGTAAAGGCCAGGCCCGTCAGACAGCAGAAACAGAAGATGTCGCGGACCTGCGCCAATCGAGGGATCGAGATCTCCTTGTGGAGCATCGACAAAAACTCCTGTTTCTCCAAAAAAGGTCGGTCGACCGGCTCCATGTGGATATGTTTGCCGTGAAACGGGTCCTTCGGAACCCAGCCGTTGCTTTGCGCGATGCGGATGATCTTCTTGAAGTTTTTCAGATTCTTCATCACCGTATTGTGAACACATCGCCTTACGGTCTTCATGTAGAACTCATAATCCTCGACCAAATGGACCGGCAATTCGTCCAGATAGAGATCCTCGGAGCCATACTCCTTTAGCAGAAACTCCCCCGTGATGCGCATCAGACTCTCGTAACGCTGCACGGTCGAAGCGGTGAAGTCGATTCCGATCAAAGCCCGGCACCGTTTGTTGTGTTCCCGAAAGACCTCCATCAGGGTATGGCGTTCGGGAAGGTCCTTGCCCAGGTAGCGATCCATAATCCCCGTAGCCGTAATCTCTTTCCCTTCTGCCTCCAGCGTGCGTCGCGTTTGCGCAATATTGAACGAGATGGCCTCCAGCAGCCGGTTAATCTCACGGCCTTCCCGGTTGTTTTCCACAGCCTTGCCTCGGGATTGATTCCAATACCGGGGCAAGATGCGGGCCCGGGCACAAACTTCGGCGCGTTGGCCGTTGACTGTGAGGCGTACATAAATCGGCGCTTTTCCCTCCTTGTCGATCCGGGTTTTGCGCAGGTAGTAAATCAGCGTGCAGGTTGTCCTTTCCATAACATCGTATTTACAGGTTGCAAAATTACTTTCAAGAGCCTTTTGCGTCAAGATGAAATACGATGCAAATCAATGAATTAAATGCTTATTCGGTGGACGATTCGGCCCTCGGAAAAAGTCCACCGATTTGGACACCCGAAACCGGTTGTTTTTGCTTTCTCATGCAGATAATCTAAAAACAAAAAGCCTCGTAAACTACTCGTTTACAAGGCTTTTGCTTTATTTAGCCCGACTCTTCGTCGGACTCTGGCGGTGCGTAGGGGACTCGAACCCCTGACCCCGTGCGTGACAGGCACGTATTCTAACCAGCTGAACTAACGCACCCCTTTTCGGTATTGCGATTGCAAAGGTAATACTTTTTTTTGATCCGGCAAATTTTTCAGTCCTTTTTGAAAAAAGAAAATTGAACGCTTCCGTAACTTCTTAATTGCCAGAATCCCTTGTAAGTCGAAAAATCCATCTTTTTGGAGTGCTCGAAGATCAGCATCCCCTCCGTACGCAGCAGATTCCGTGCAAATACTTCGCGAATGACCTCTTCACTGCCCTCCAGATCGTACGGGGCATCCGAGAAAATCACGTCAAACTGCTTCGGACAACTCTTCAGGTAGAGAAAAACATTGGCCTTGACCGGATGAAGATTGGCAATGCCCAACTGTTGTGCGGTCTGACGGATAAAATTGTAGTGTACCGGATTGATCTCGACCGAGGTGACGCTGCGTGCCCCGCGCGATGCAAACTCGTAACTGATCGATCCTGTGCCCGAAAAGAGATCCAACACGTCGCATGCTTCGAAATCGAGCAGATTGTTCAGCACGTTGAACAGATTCTCCTTGGCAAAGTCGGTCGTCGGTCTGGCCTTGAGGTTCCGTGGGGGATTGATCGTGCGCCCCTTGTATTTACCGCTGATTATTCGCATACCGTTTTTCCGAATTCGTTACCGATCCATTTGCGGAGTTGTTTGGTGTCGTCGCCTGTCAGTCGCAGTTCGTATTCACGAAGGGGAAACAGCTTTCCAAGCCTTTCGACGAAGTAGCGGACCTCGGCTTCCGATGTGGCCGGAATCACTTCGGCGAATTGCAGTTTGCCGTCATCATACACCTTAGTATATAACAACTCTCCCCGTTTGCCGGTCCAGACGCTTTTCCGGGTGTTTTGCGGAACATGTTCCAGCGGGGTCGTGAAGATGATCGCGGAGAACTTGTTGACGAGTTGCTGCAGGATCTTTGCATTGACTGCAGCCACGGCCACACATCCATTTTTCGGCATGCAGGCCACGACGCGCTCCTCATCCGTGGCCGGAGTTCCGTTCGCGGCAAGCAGCTCCTCTTTTCGTTCATTGCTGTAGAGCGGTTCTGGAATGAGGGCAGTGTGCGGCACGATGAGTTCTACCTCGACGGTCCCCGTGGATGGGGGGCATTGCGCAAGCTCCGGGCGTGAAAAAGAGTGTCCATCCAACGACTGCTGAATGGACACTCTGAATTGCGACGGAGAGGTACTATTCCCAGTTACCTGCTTCATTGTTACCGGTATCCATGGAACCGAACTTCAGTCCGGCATAACGGTTGTAGTTGTTCTCCTCATCATCGATCAGGTTGATGACCTCCTGGCGATAAGCGACCGTATCGAGGAAGAGTTTGTAGGGAGCGCGGCACTCCACGACGGGGATCACGACTTTGGATTCGGTCGTGATGATGCCGGCTTCCATGATGAACTGAGCCTTGTTGTCGGTCCCGGGGATATAGCGGAAGTTCTCGACATCCTCACGCGAAAGTTTCTTGGGGGCGAAGATGGTGTCGATAACGGCAATCTTGAACTTTTCGACATTCTTGCGGCCGGATTTCTTCAGCATGGCCATGGCCACGGAGTCGTCCTCGTCGACGATCTTGCGCTCGAGCTCGAGGGTGTCGTTCAGAACGAAATTCTCCAGCGTATCGAAGCTGGCGGTAAAGCGCTGATACTTGGTTTTGAAGGCGCGTTCTGCGGTACGGATGTCCTGGAGACGCTCGATGACCTTGGCTTTTTTCTCCTTGGTATCCGCTTCGAACCGGATCGGTGTCGAGATCTGGACATAGATGACGTAAACCAGAGCGATGATGGCTACGGCAAGAATGATTTGAAAGAGTTTTTTCATTTTATAAAATATTTGTTGTTAATTTTGCACTGTTAAAATCCGACACATGTTCAGCACACGTATTGCGACCCAAATTTACGGTAAAATTTGTTTCGAAACAACTTCCGGACAAAAAAAAATCATAGAAAAGTTGTCGGAATACCTTGCTGACAGCGATTTCTCGAAGATTTTCGTTTTGAACGGATATGCCGGAACGGGTAAGACAACGTTGGTTGCGGCGCTTGTCGGGGCGCTCAAGGAACTGGGTATCAAACCCGTATTGCTGGCCCCTACGGGACGGGCCGCAAAGGTGCTGGCTCAATATGCTCAGGAGAAGGCACTTACCATTCATAAGAGGATCTATCGTCAGCGTACGAATGCCGATTACGAATCGAAATTCTCGCTGAATCTGAATCCCGAGCGGGGAGCTGTATTCATCGTCGACGAGGCCTCGATGTTGTCGGATACGACCTCCGCAGGTTCGATTTTCGGCAGTGGATCCCTGCTTTCGGATTTGATCGATTATGTGCGTTCGGGGCGGGGCTGTCGGCTGATTCTGGTGGGTGACAGCGCCCAGCTGCCTCCCGTCGGAAGCGATTTCAGCCCGGCGCTGGATCCCGCGACGATGTCGTCCTATGGAGAAATTGTCTATGGGACGATGGATGAAGTGGTGCGCCAGGAGGCTCAGTCGGGGATTCTGTTCAATGCCACACTGGTGCGCTGCATGCTCGAAAACGGAATCTGCGAGACACCCCGTTTCGAAATGGATTTTCCGGACATCGAGGCGGTTGAAGGGGGTGAGTTCCTCGAGAAACTGCAGGATTGCTACGACCGCTACGGGCGGGACGAGACGATTGTCATCACACGGTCGAACAAGCGGGCGAACCGTTATAATGAAGGTATCCGCCGCAACGTGCTCTACGCCGAGGAGGAGATCGAGAGCAACGACATGCTGATGGTGGTCAAGAACAACTACTACTTCCCGGAACATACCGAAAATTGTCCGATGAACTTCATCGCCAACGGCGATATCGCGCAGTTGAAGCGCCTGCGGCGTTTCGAGAATTTCTACGGATTTCGCTTTGCGGAGGCGCTTCTTTCGTTCCCGGATTACGACGATGCGGAGCTCGAATGCAAGATTCTGCTCGATACCTTGTCGTCGGAATCGCCGTCGTTGACGCGCGAGGAATCGACGCGTCTGTTTTACGAGGTGGAGAAGGATTACACGGATATCCGAAGCAAACTGAAACGATTTCAGGAAATTCGTGAAAATCCGCACTTTAATGCACTTCAGGTGAAGTTTTCCTACGCTGTGACGTGTCACAAGGCGCAGGGTGGTCAGTGGCGGGCCGTGTTCGTGGACCGGTGTCTGTTTGGCGACGAGCCGATGACGCGCGATCTGCTGCGGTGGCTCTATACGGCTCTCACGCGGGCGACGGACAAACTCTATCTGGTCAATTTCGACAAATCGTTTTATGAATAGCGAAAAACACCCTTTGGAACCTTTTCTCCCTGCAAATGCGCGTTTGCTCATGCTGGGGAGTTTCCCGCCGCAGCGCAAGCGCTGGTCGATGGAGTTTTACTACCCGAACTTTCAAAACGACATGTGGCGGGTTGTGGGGTACCTGGCGCGGGGGGACAAACGCTTTTTCGAGGCAGCCTCCGGCCGTCGTTTCGATCAGCCGCGCATCGAGGCCTTCTGCCGGGAGCACGGGATCGCGATGTATGATACGTCGGAAGAGGTGATACGATTGAATGACAATGCTTCGGATGCTTCACTTCAAGTTGTTCGAGAGGTGGATCTGGAGGCCTTGCTCGCTCGGATTCCGGAGTGTCGGACGATCGTCGTCACGGGCGGAAAGGCGGCCGATACTCTATGTCGCATTACGGGTTGCGAACTCCCGGCCGTCGGTGAATGGAGCTCTGTGCGTTTTGCCGGCCGCGATCTCAAGATCTGGCGCATGCCCTCCACATCGCGGGCTTTTCCACGGCCCCTGGAGTGGAAGGCCGAGTTTTACAGGCGTCCGTTTGCCGAGGCCGGAGTCCTCTGAAACCGGGGCTCCGGAACCTGATTGCCGGTCGTCAAACCGATTGCCGGAATCCTCGTCCGTTGTCGAAAAAAATCGCCCGGCGACTTTGCACGCGAGCCGAAAAAGAGCTATCTTTGTCTCTGCTTTAGATCCTTTTTTACTTTGGCCACAGAAAAGAAAACCGATAAAAAATACGTCGAGACCCCCTTGATGAAGCAGTATTATTCGATCAAGGCGGTGCATCCCGACGCTGTTCTGCTCTTCCGCGTAGGCGATTTCTACGAGACCTTCGGCGAGGACGCCATCAAGGCGAGTGGTATTCTGGGCATCACGCTCACACGCCGCGCCAACGGTGCCGCGTCGTATGTCGAACTGGCGGGCTTTCCCTACCATGCGATCGACACCTACCTGCCGAAACTGGTCCGGGCCGGCGAACGGGTTGCCATCTGCGAGCAACTCGAAGATCCGAAACTGGTCAAGGGCCTTGTCAAACGTGGAGTAATCGAACTGGTGACACCGGGCATCGTGCTTGGTGACAATATCTTAGCCAATAAGGAGAACAATTTCATCGCCTCGGTCTGCTTTGGCCGGCAAAAGACCGGAGTCGCCTTCCTCGATATTTCGACCGGAGAATTTTATGTGGCCGAGGGTACGGACAGCTATGTCGACAAACTGATCTCGAATCTGCAGCCGAAAGAGGTTGTCTATCAGAGAGGTTATGAGGATCGTTTCACCTCTTCCTTCGGGTCGCGGCTCTATACCTACCGCCTCGACGAATGGGTCTTCTCGGAGGAGGTCAACCGCGAGAAACTCTGCAAGCAGTTCGGTACGAAGTCGCTCAAGGGGTTCGGAATTGACCACTTCACGGCGGGCATCTCGGCCGCCGGAGCCATTCTCTATTACCTGGACTTCACCGAACACCATGAAACAGGCCATATCACCTCGATTTCACGGATCGATCAGGACGATTATGTCTGGGTGGACAAGTTCACGATCCGCAACCTCGAACTTTTTTCGTCGAACGGAGCGCGTGAAAAATGCAGTTTCGCCGACGTGATCGACCGCACGTTGACCCCGATGGGCGGACGATTGCTCAAGCGCTGGATCGCCATGCCGATCAAGGATCCCGAACGGATCAATCAGCGGCTGGATGTCGTCGAACGCTTCACAAAGGATTCGGAACTGGCAGATGCCATTCGTGAGCAGGTATCGCTGGTCGGCGACCTGGAGCGGATTGCCGGGCGGATCTCGGCCCAGCGGGTCACTCCGCGCGAGTTGGTTCAGTTGAAGAATTCGCTCACGGCAATCGAAACCCTGAAGGCGGCGCTCGAGTCGACTGATGACGGGAGGCTTCATGCCCTGGCCGCGCAGATCGATCTGCTGACCGAGGTGCGTGACCGTATCGCCCGCGAGATCTATCCCGATCCGCTGAACAATCAGATCCAGAAGGGTGGCGTCATTGCCGACGGTGTGAACCCGGAATTGGATGACCTGCGACGCATCGCGCTCCATGGCAAGGATTACCTGGCCCACATCCAGCAGCGTGAGAGCGAAGCTACGGGAATTCCTTCGCTGAAAATCAGTTACAACAATGTCTTCGGTTACTATATCGAGGTCCGCAATGCCCACAAGGACAAGGTGCCGCCGACCTGGATCCGCAAACAGACCCTGACCAACGCCGAGCGTTATATCACCGAGGAGCTGAAGGAGTATGAGGAGAAAATCCTCGGTGCCGAGGAGAAGATGCTGCTGCTCGAGCAGCAGATCTATGCCGAACTGATGGCTTTTATCTGTCGCTCGCTGAGCCCGATGTTGCGCGATGCAGCCGTCGTGGCGCGGATCGACTGCCTGCAGTCGTTCGCACGGCTGGCGGTCGAGCGTCATTATGTGCGGCCGGAGCTCGACGAAGGCAAGCGGATCGACATCCGCCAGGGACGCCATCCGGTGATCGAAACCCTGATGCCCGTCGGCGAGGAGTACATTCCCAACGACGTGATGCTCGACGATCAGAAGCAGCAGATCATGATGATCACCGGTCCGAACATGTCGGGTAAATCGGCTCTGCTGCGACAGACGGCACTCATTATCCTGATGGCCCAGATGGGATCGTTCGTGCCGGCCAAGTCGGCACATATCGGCGTGGTGGACAAGATCTTCACGCGTGTCGGGGCCTCGGACAACATCTCGCAGGGCGAATCGACCTTCATGGTCGAGATGCTCGAATCGGCCAGCATTCTGAATAACATTTCGGACCGGAGCATCGTGCTGCTGGACGAGATTGGCCGCGGTACGAGTACCTACGACGGCATCTCGATTGCCTGGGCGATGGTCGAATACCTCCACAACCATCCGACGGCGCGAGCCAAGACGCTCTTTGCCACGCATTACCACGAGTTGAACGAGATGGAACAGATGTGTCCCCGCGTGAAGAACTACCATGTGGCCGTGAAGGAGGTTGGCAATCAGATCGTCTTCCTCCGCAAACTGGAGCGGGGCGGTACGGAGCACTCGTTCGGTATTCATGTGGCGCGCATGGCCGGCATGCCGGCGTCGGTGGTGGCCCGGGCCGACGAGATCCTGCGCAATCTGGAGCTTGTCTACGGCAACAATGAGATTGTCCCGAGCCGCAGTTTGAAGGATCGCGGCAAGAAATCGGCTGCTCAGGCCGTGAAGGAGGCGGCCGAAAACAGCCTGCCGCAGACCATGCAGCTCTCGATGTTCCAACTGGACGATCCCGTGCTGATTCAGATCCGTGATCAGATCAAGGGGATCGATATCAATGCCTTGACGCCGCTCGAGGCGTTGAACAAACTCAATGAAATCAAGAAGATCACCGGGCTATGATTGCTTGCCGGAGTCCGTTGTTCATACGAAAAAGCCCCTCTTCCGAGACCGGAAGAGGGGCTTTTGACAGGATTGTACGGTCGCATATCGGGGAGGGGTCAGACACGGCAGAAGAAGGTGATGAGCAGAGGAACGCTGATCTCCAGGGCAATGCCGTGCAGAATGGCCAGCGGAACCAGTTGAGAACTGCCGTTTGAATAGCGGACGATTCCGGGCAGACAGACGTCCATCGAGTTGATTCCCGCCGCCGAGATCGGAGCGATGCGTCCGCACCAGCGGGCGAAGAGCGGCAGGCAGAACAACACGCACATTTCGCGGGCCACGTTGGCCAGCAGAGCGACGGTAGCCAGTTCGGCGGCTCCGTCGGCACCGAGAGCCGGAGTGCCCACGTTGGCGATCAGGACGGATGAAAGCGAGTAGTATCCGAATCCGCTGCCGACGGCCAGACATTCCGACAGGGAGCGGCCTCCAGGCAGGAGTGTGGCAACGGCGGCAAAAAGCAGTGTCCCGGCGATGGTGAAGAGCGGCAGAAGCAGCATCCGCGGGTTGAACGAACGGATGATCTGTTTCAGATTGTCGTTGGCACCCAATCCGATACCGACCTGAAGTATCAACACCGAAAGCAGCAGCATGGAGAGATCCGGGTGGTGCATCCATTGGGGTTCCAGTCCGCTCAAGCCGAGCAGAATGCCGGCGGCGAAGCAGCCGAAAATCAGAAGATTGGCTTTCATGACCGACCTCCTTTCCCGAAGATGAAACGCTGTGCGGCCCAGCCGGCCAGCAGACTTCCGGCCGTAGCCAGTCCGGCGATCAGAAGAGCTTGTCCGCCGTGTTGGCCCAGGCTGCCGATCAGTTCGTGATTCGAACCAATGGTGCATCCGAAGACAAAGAGCAGGGTAGCGATAGTGACTTGTACCCCGATTTCGGTTTTATGGACGATCGGGAGACGACGCATGGCGTAGCCGATCCCGATTCCTGCAATCAGCAGAAACAGAATTCGAAACATGACAATTCAGATTTTGAGCCCGCGCACGATGACGACCGTTGCGGTGTTATCCATACGATCGGGCTGATGTTAAACGGGTAGAGTGGAAGGGCCGGATTGGGGATCCGGATGATGCGATACCCGCATCAGAGTCTGTTTCGAAGTTCAGATGAACCCGCTGAACCAGTGGACATGCACGGTCTGCAAAGCCCGGATCGGGCCTCGCTGAACGCCTTTCAGAGTATGTCTGCCGCGCATTTCCATAATTGGTCGGTTCTCGCTTTCGCCCGCAAAGTTAGAGCGTCCAAACCGAATTTCCAAATCCGGCGGTCGATTTTTTGGCTGTAGGACGTTCAATCGATTGAACGTCAGAGCGTCCCGGCTCATCGAACCGGAACGCTCTCAGTTTCTGGGCTCTTACGGGGTTACTTGTTGCGCTCGATGAGCGAACGGATGCTCTGAATCAGCATCGTAACGGCCACGGAGTTGAATCCGCCTTCGGGGATGATGACGTCGGCGTACTTCTTCGACGGCTCGACAAATTCGTCGTGCATGGGTTTTACGGTCGATGTGTACTGCGTGATGACCGACTGCATCGTACGTCCGCGTTCGCAGACGTCGCGCAGGATGCGTCGGGCCAGCCGGATGTCGGCGTCCGTATCGACGTAGACCTTGATGTCCATCAGGTCCCGCAACTCCTTGTTTTCGAAGATGAGAATACCGTCGACGATGATCACCTTCGAGGGCTTGACGCAAACGGTTTCCGGCATCCGGTCGTGTTCGACGAACGAATAGACGGGGTGTTCGATCGGGACGTTGTTTTTCAGCGCCTTGATGTGTTCGACGAGCATTTCGGTATCGAATGCCTGCGGGTGGTCGTAGTTGAGTTTGGTGCGCTCCTCGTAGGTGAGTTCGGGATGAGCCTTGTAGTAGTAGTCGTGGCAGAGCGTGGCGACATCGTCACCGACGAATGCCTCCTGGAGGCGCTTGACGAGGGTCGATTTTCCCGAACCGGTACCGCCGGCAACGCCGATAACCGTAACTTTCATACTCTATCTGTCGTTTTTAGATCGGTTTGCAAAGTGGCCGTTATGCCGAAAACAAAAGGACCGCCCACAGCGTGGGCAGTCCTTTTGTCGTATCAGGCGTCAATGTTCGCGTAATGTGCGTTGCGTTCGATGAATTCGCGTCGAGGCGGCACGTCGTCACCCATCAGCATCGAGAAGATGCGGTCGGCTTCGGCGGCATTTTCGATATTGACCTGACGCAGAATACGCGTATCGGGGTTCATCGTGGTTTCCCACAGTTGGTGGGCGTTCATCTCGCCCAAACCTTTATAGCGCTGTACGTGAGCACCTTTGCCGAATTCGGCGGTGATTTCGTCGCGCTCCTTTTCGGTCCAGCAGTAACGCTCCTGCTTGCCCTTCTTGACCAGATAGAGGGGCGGGGTGGCGATGTAGACGTGGCCGTTTTCGATCAGCTCCTTCATCTTGCGGAAGAAGAAGGTCAGCATCAGCGTGGCAATATGGCTTCCGTCGACATCGGCATCGGTCATGATGATGATCTTGTTGTATCGCAGTCCCTCGAGGTTCAGCGCCTTGGAGTCCTCCTCGGTGCCGATCTTGACGCCCAGTGCGAGGAACATGTTCTTGATCTCCTCGTTTTCCCACATCTTGTGTTCCTGGGCCTTTTCGATGTTCAGGATCTTGCCTCGCAGCGGCATGATGGCCTGGAAGTTGCGGTCGCGGCCCGATTTGGCCGTACCGCCTGCGGAGTCACCCTCGACGAAGAAGATTTCAGCTTCCGAACGGTCGCGGCTCGTACAGTCGGCGAGTTTGCCGGGCAGTCCGGCACCCGAGAGGACGGTTTTGCGCTGTACGAGTTCGCGGGCGTGGCGGGCGGCATGACGGGCCGTAGCGGCGAGGATCACCTTCTGCACGATGGCTTTGGCATCCTTGGGGTTCTCCTCGAGGTAGTCGCCCAGCGCAGCAGCCATGGCCTGATCGACGGCTGCGGCAACTTCGTCGTTGCCGAGTTTGGTCTTGGTCTGGCCTTCGAACTGGGGTTCGGCCACCTTGACCGAAACTACGGCCGTAAGACCTTCGCGGAAGTCGTCGCCGTTGATGTCGAACTTCAGTTTGGAGAGCATGCCCGAGTCTTCGGCGTACTTCTTGAGGGTGCGGGTCAGTGCACGGCGGAATCCCGTCAGATGCGTACCGCCCTCGATCGTATTGATGTTGTTGACGTACGAGTGAACGTTCTCCGAGAAGGAGTCGTTGTACTGCATGGCCACCTCGACCGGCACACCGTTCTTTTCGGTGTCGAGATAGATGATCTGATCGATGATCGGGGTTCCGCGCGTGGCGTCGAGGTACTTCACGAACTCCTTGAGGCCCTCCTCCGAATGGAAGTGATCCTCACGGAGTTTACCCTCCTCGTCGGGACGACGGTCGTAGAGGTTCAACCGGATTCCCTTGTTCAGAAAGGCCAGCTCGCGCAGTCGGTTGGCCAGAATGTCATACTTGTATTCGGTCGTATGGGTAAAGATCTCGGCATCGGGCTTGAAGGTGATGGTGGTTCCGCGGTCGGAGCACTCGCCGATGATCTCGACCTGGGAGGTCGGCTTGCCTTTGGAGTAGGTCTGGCGGAAGATCTTGCCTTCCCGGTGAATCTCGGCGATCAGCAGCGTCGAAAGGGCGTTGACGCACGAGACGCCGACACCGTGCAGACCGCCCGACACCTTGTAGCTGCCCTTGTCGAACTTACCTCCGGCGTGGAGTACCGTCAGAACGACTTCCAGTGCGGATTTGCCCTCCTTTTCGTGGAAGCCGGTCGGGATACCGCGGCCGTTGTCCTTGACGGTGATGGAGTTGTCCTCATTGATGGTCACGTCGATGTCGGTGCAGTAACCGGCAAGGGCTTCGTCGATCGAGTTGTCGACGACCTCGTAGACGAGGTGATGGAGACCTTTTTCGCCGATATCGCCGATATACATGGCGGGACGTTTCCGCACGGCCTCCAGTCCTTCGAGAACCTGGATGTTCGATGCGGAGTATTCTTCTTCCTGTTTCTTAACGATTTCTGGTTCGGTGCTCATCTCTTGTATTAAATATCGTACAAATGTACGAAAAATTTTCGGAATCGCCAAGGCGTCCGGGTGTTATTTGGGCGGTTTCCGGACCGTCCCCGACGGGTGGATGAAGACGTACCACCGGGGCGCGGTGCGCCTGTCGGATGCCGTTTTGTGCCTCTTTTCGATGCGACTTTTACGGGATCAGGCCAGTTCGGCCTTGAGATCGACTTCGCGGATGTGTCCCTGCGAGAAGAGGATGGCCCGGGCCGGATAGTTTTCGATCAGCGAGGTGTTGTGCGTGGACATCACCACGGCGCAGCCGTTTTCGGCAATCTTGTGGAAGAGTTTCATGATACCGTCGGCCGTCACCGGATCGAGATTGCCCGTAGGCTCGTCGGCCAGCAGCACCTTCGGACG
>OLWA01001863.1_pt1 | contig 20379 bp, 17 predicted proteins | sample 1673251 | NCBI WGS metagenome assembly OLWA01 (sample SAMEA3178937, study PRJEB25190) | human gut metagenome | biome: human gut; feature: human-associated habitat; material: faeces | place: Austria | collected 2013 | reverse complement strand
AGCGAGGGAGGGCATAATATGAACCTTGATAGCGGTTTGGGGGAAACGCAATTCACAAATCTCATCAATTACGCGCAGGAACAGCTTCGGCGAGCGGAACAGGATGTCGATATGCAAAAGGTCGTCCGTGCGGCAAGAGAACTGTTCAGAGCCGTGAAAAAATTGGACGAGCCACGTAAACAGCAGGCTTTTTATGCATGCCTTGCAGTAGCCGCGGTTGAGTGGGGCTGGAATGGGAATGGTGGCTGAACGTAGTACAGTGCCAAGCCGTAAATCATTCCAATTGAGTTTACTGTCGAAACACTGTTACATAAGCACGTAACTTCATCAAAATAAAAGGAGGATGTCAACATGAACCACGAAAAAGCCGGTGGATATATCTCCAGAATCACATTCAACAACGGAGAGTCTCTAGATATTTCAAGAGACGATATTGTCATATTCGTAGGTCCGAATAACGCCGGAAAAAGTCAATCTCTAAAAGATATTTATGCAGTTTATCACCGAATCACGGAATTCATTGAATCCATGGAGCTGTAAGTCTGACACGAAATCGCGAATTATTACAAATACCCTTCCCAATTCTATCTTACCGTATCACCAGGCCGCAGCTCCGCGCTGCGGCCTTTCACACATCTCCACACATATTTTCTGCTTTCCCCTTGCGCATTTCCGCCGTTTGCGTTATAATTAAATAGGAAAATAGTCATTTCTCATACCATTTTCTCCAGAGTATGACGAATTACAAAGATTTTTGAGGTTCCCTTGCCATCGGCGGGGTTGATAGGAACGGAATTGCATGTATAAAAGATTTGGAAAACGATTGATTGATACAGTTCTCTCACTGATTGCTTTCATTATTCTTTCACCCCTGCTTCTGATAACCGCACTCGCAGTCAAGTTTTCTTCTCCGGGGCCGGTGCTGTTCAAGCAGCAGCGGCTGGGGCTGCATGGAAAGGTCTTCACCATCTATAAGTTCCGCTCCATGACGGACGGTGCGGAGCATACCGGCAGCGGTGTTTACAGTGGAAAGGGCGACGCGCGCGTGACAAAGGTGGGAAAGTTGATTCGGGCAACCAGCATTGATGAGCTTCCGCAGTTCATTAATGTTCTTAAGGGAGATATGAGTCTTGTTGGTACAAGACCACCAACGGTTGGAGAGTTCAAGCAGTATGAAGGTCATCATAAGAGAAGACTTTCCATGAAGCCGGGTATTACAGGAATGTGGCAGGCTTATGGAAGAAAGACGGTTAGCGATTTTGAAGAAATTGTTAAGATGGATCTGGATTATATTGATAACTGGAGCATTATGCTTGATATTAAGATTTTGTTTAAGACAGTTCAGTCAGTATTAACAACTGGTGGACAGTAGAATAATTACCCCCTGTAGTATCGCCAGATACTACAGGGGGTAATTTTATCTAGACATTATGTACATTAACATAGAATGATTATAGTAAAGTTGCACAAAATCAGTTGATTATATAGAAAATATACATAAAAATTAACTATAATGCTTATTGACGCAAATCGGCGGTTGGGTTAAAATGATAATAACTTTTGGTATAGGGGACATGTTGTAGTGCAACATGTCGAAAAGAACATGTTATATGCTGTTAATAACAGGAACTTTACTATGCCTACAATATAATAAGGAGGATTTTATGAAAAAGGGTAAAAGAATTTTAGCCGCTTTTTTAGCAGTGCTTATGGTTGTTGCTATTATGCCATTTACTATGTTTAGTGGTATGTTTACAAGCAAAGCTAAAGCTGCAGAAAGTGGTAAGAAGTACACTTTTGAAGGTACTGAGTTAGAGGCAGCTACAACTGCTGGAAAATATACAGATGGTCAGGCTGTTACAGCAGGAACAGATGGATATTTTACTTTCTATATGAGTGCAAAGACTAAGATTGATGGAAGTGAAAAGACTTGGTCAGACGGATATATATGTGCTCAGAGAGTTAACTTTGGTGGCAAAGCAGATGTTACTAATATGAAGAATCTTGTTTCTTTCAAGACATCTAATGCAGCAAAGGTAAAGGTTTACTGGGTAGAAGGTGGAGCAGACAATCGACAGATTGCAATCTTTGGTTCTAAAGGAGATGTAGTAACTAAGACAGAGGTAACAGCAGCGAAGAATGAAGCAGTAGTTTCTACATTAGAATTAGCAGATGCAGGAACATATTACCTTGGTGGTCTTGAGAATAACAATTATATCTTCAAGGTAGTTGTTACAGATACAGTTGGAGGTGGAAATACTCCAGTTGTTCCTAGAAAAGACTGGTCAGAAGTTGCAGCTCCAGTAATTGGAGAGGTAGCTCAGGATGGAGCAGATGTTGTAGTTCCATTTACAATGGTTCTTGGTAATGACGGCGCTGATAAGGTAAGCGTTGTTATGACAGATGCTTTAGGTAATACAGAAACAAAGGGATATGCTCTTGAGGGTGAAGGTGGACAGGTTAAATTTACTCCAGCTTCTTCAGGAGAATATACATTTACAATTACAGCTTCTAGAGAGGGCGAGAATGACAAGGCTGGTAACACAGTTAAGTTTAATTTTGAATACCCACTCTCAGCACCATCTATCAGCAGTGCAACAAGCATGGGTAATGGTACAGTAAGTCTTGTATGGCAGTCAGTTAAGGAAGCTACATCATACAATGTTTATGTTGGTGGAACAAAGGTTGGTTCAACATCTGCTACATCTTATGATGTTACAGGATTAACTGTTGGAACAAAGTATGATTTTGCAGTTGAAGCAGTTAGAGAGACACCAGCTGCTGTATCTGAAAAGGCAACAATATCTGCAACAGCAACATCTGATGCTAAGCAGGTATGGGGCTATATCGTATATGGTAATGGTGCAAGCGAGTCTAATTCAGCATATGAAGGAAACATTAATGAGACTGGTTCAGTTACATTAAGATCTGGAGCAGTAGATGCTAATGGAGTTCTTAAGGGAAGCGGTAATAACGGAAAATTAGTTCCAGCATCATTTGATGGTCTTAATTTCTATTATACAGCAGTACCTACATCACTTAACTTTACATTAAGAGCTAAAGTAACTGTAGATCAGTGGAGTTTATCAAACGGTCAGGAAGGCTTCGGTCTTATGGCAGCAGACAGACTTGGTGGTTCTGGATGGAACAATTCTTATATGGCTGTAGTTTCTAAGACAGAATATTACTGGAATGAAGAAGCTGGTAAAGTTACTAATGATACAACAGCACTTAAGGTATCTCAGAAGATCGGTATTGCTTCACAGGAGAAGAAGGGTCTTACTAAGGATAACATTGCAGCAATAGAGGCTAATGATACTGAAACAGTAAAACAGTTCCAGAGTGCTATGTATCCTCTTGAGCAGAGATATGCACAGAATGTAAATGTTATTGGTAATGCTGTTAAACCAGTTGATGCAACAATAGAGAATCCTGTTACTGAGATGTATCTTACAATTCAGAAGAATAACACAGGATATTTTGTATCATACGAATCAGTAGATGGAACATATTCAACAACTAAGAAGTATTATGACACTGAAACATTATCACAGCTTGATTCTGATAATGTATATGTAGGTTTCTTCACAAGTAGATATGCACAGGCAACATTCTCAGATGTAACATTTACAACAATTAACCCATCTGATGATGCTCCAGCAGAAGAGAAGCCAATTGAAGAATTAGTAACTAATGCAGCATTTAATTCTAAGACTGCAACAGGTTCAAGTGATTATGAATTCAGATTCACAGCTAACTGTGATGGTGTTCTTTCTATCTGGGATAGTGAGAATAATGAAATTGCTACAGATGTAGCTGTTGCAGCTAATACAGTTGTTAAGCCTGCAACAACAACACTTAATGTTGGTAAGAATTCATTTAGATATGTATTTACACCAGATGCTGGCTATATTCCAGAAAAGGATATGGTTATGTCATCATATGAGCCTATTGAAGGTACATTTACTGTAACATACAGAACATATGGCGTTGAAGGACAGTCAATTTATGTAGCACCAGGTAAGTATGGTGTTGGTACTAAGGAAGATCCAATGAGCATCTATGATGCTGTTAAGTATGTACAGCCAGGACAGACTATTGTTGTTATGGAAGGTACATATTACCTTGATAAGACAGTTAAGGTTGAGAGAGGTGTTAATGGTACAGCAGATAAGCCTATTCAGATGGTAGCTGATACAGAAGCTTCTTCAAGACCAGTATTTGATTTCCAGGGATTATGTGCAGGTATGGTACTTGCAGGTGATTACTGGTACTTCCAGGGATTTGATGTAACTAATTCAGCTAATGCACAGAAGGGTATCCAGCTTTCTGGTAAGTACAATACAATGGATAACATTATGACTTACCACAATGGTAATACAGGTCTTCAGGTTAGCAGATATCTTACAACAGATGAATTTGATATGTGGCCAGCATATAACTTAATTCTTAACTGTACATCATATGGTAACGCCGATGCAGGTTATGAAGATGCCGATGGTTTTGCAGCTAAGTTAACAGTTGGTGATGGTAATGTATTTGATGGTTGTATCTCATACAACAACGCTGATGATGGATGGGATCTTTTTGCTAAGGTTCAGTCAGGTTCAATTGGCGCTGTAACAATTAAGAATTCAGTTGCTTATGGCAATGGTTACCTTGAAGATGGTACAAATGCTGGTAACGGTAATGGATTTAAGCTTGGTGGCGACAGCATGTTCTTGAGAACTGCGTAGCATTTGATAACAAGGCTAAGGGTATTGATTCTAACTCTTGTCCAGATATTAATGTAATTAACTGTACAACATTCAATAATGAGTCTTATAATATTGCTCTTTATACAAATTCAGCTAAGAATACAGATTTCTCAGCAACAGGTGTACTTTCATACAGAACATATATGAAAGATAATGTTGAGCAGTTTAAGTTACTTGGAACACAGGACAAGACAAAGGTTGATAACGATACTAACTACTTCTGGAATTATGAAGGAACAGCTAAGAATTCAGCTAAAACTGTAACAGATGACTGGTTTGAATCAGTTGATACAGCAATGGATCATGCAACACATGTATATGCATCACATAAGGTAACAAGAAATGCTGATAACACAATCAACATGAATGGTCTTCTTGTACTTACAGACAAGGCAGCAGCTAATACAGGTGCAAGAATGACAGGTACTCCATCAGCTAAGATTGAAGTTCCTGAGGGAATTAAGGGACATAAGACAATATCTATAACAGGTAAAGATGTTGTTAAAGGTAATACAACAGATGTTGCAGTTATTCAGGGAACATCTACAGATATTGTGTGGACAATCGATGCAGATGCATCTACATTTGATTATATTATGGTTGATGATGTAGTTCTTGATGCTTCTAAGTACACAGTAGTAGCTAATGGTAACACAACAGTTGTTACATTCAAGGCTTCTTACATTAAGAGCTTAAAAGCAGCAGAGCATACATTCAGAGCATGCTTTACAGATGGTTATATTGCAGAGACTAAGCTTGAGGTTCTTCCTAAGACAGGTGATTTCTCTAGAAATATGATAGCTGTATATGCAGGAATTATGCTTATGGCATTACTTGCAGCAGCCGTAGTTCTTTTCGAAAAGAAGAGAAAGAGAGTTTAGTGTAAGCAAATAGTATAATAAAACATATGAATGAGGTCTGGTTATCCAGACCTCATTTTTGTATATAGATATATGATAATTATTGTACAATTATTACAAAGTAATATCTAGTTTTAACGACTTTCAGAAAAACATTTACTAAAAGTGTTATTGACTATTTGTTCTATTAGATGGTACTCTTATTACAGATTTATGAAAAGGAAAAGGAGGCTTTTTTCATGAGAAAAAGAACTAAAAGAATGTTGTCTGTTCTTATGGCAGCTTTAATGGTTGTTAGTATTATGCCGGTTACCGGCTCTAATAACATTGTTGCTAAAGCATCGACAGCAAGTGCAGAGTCTTCTGTTGTGACATGGTCAGCAGCAGATATTCTTGCAGCACAAGAAGGAGACTCAGGATTAGTGTTATGTGGCTCAGGCTGGGCTAATAATAATGCTACAGATGACAAGACATTTGAAGACGGTTTTAGTGCATTAGGAGACAATGCCAAGGCAGGATCTACAAAGGCACAGACAGATGGAAAGACAGCAGCAGGAACAGTACCAGATAATGGATGCTATGTAAAATATACAGCACCTGTTAATGGAACTTTAGCTATTAATACTAAGATAGGAAAGAACAAGACTTTCTATGTAATAGCAGAAGATGGAACTAAGGTAGCAGAAGTAAAAAATGGAACTTCTGGAAGTACATATAATACTGTTAAGGCAGAAGTAGAAGCAGGAAAGACATACTATGCATACCTTGGAGGAGCAACAGCTCAGATTTGGCAGGTATACTTTACACCTGCAGAAGCAGAGTGGTTAGCTGCAGATATATTGGCTTCAACAACATATAATAATGGTTTAACATTATGTGGAACAGGCTGGGCTAATAATAATGCCACAGATGACAAGACATTTGATGATGGGTTCAGTGCATTAGGAGATAATGCTAAGGCAGGATCAGCAAAGGCACAGACTAATGGAAAGAATTCAGCAGGAACAGTACCAGATAGTGGTTGTTATATAAAGTATACAGCAGCAGCTAATGGAGAGTTAGCAATTGATACTAAGATAGGAAAGGGCAAGACTTTCTATATAGTAGCGGAAGATGGAACTAAGGCAGCAGAGGTGAAAAATTCCACAGATGCAAGTACATATAATACTGTTAAAGCAAAGGTAGAAGCTGGCAAGACATATTATGCATACCTTGGAGGAGCAACAGCTCAGATCTGGAAAGTATATTATTCACAGTTAAATAAGAAGACTGTAGTTGACTGGGAATCAGTAGCAAAGCCAGTTATCAGTAAAGTAGAAGCAGGCGCAGATGGTTTTACTGTTACTGTTGAAGGAATTGTGGATGAGTATAATGGGGCTGAAGATATTGTGGTAACAATGCTTCATAATGATGGACAGGCTGGAGAAGCTGTTATAAAGAGATCAGAAGGAACAGCAACAGTTAATTTTACAGCTCATGAAAGTGGTGATTATACATTTGTAGCAACAGCACAGAGATTAGGTTGTGCAGATAAAGCTTCAGATGTTTATGAAGTAAAAGATTTCATACTCGGTGTTAAGATGCCAACTATTACATGGGCTGAAAACAAGGGTAATGGAGAAGTATATCTTGACTGGGTTAATATAAGCGATGCAAAGGATTATACTTTAACATATAAGGTTAAAGGTTCTGATGAAAGCACAGCAGTTAAGATTGATGGAATCACAGAAGGTGATTATACAGTTAAGAATTTAACAGTTGGAAGTACATATGAATTCAGTGTTGTTGCAAATAGAGCAGATGGATATTGTTCAGCTGTTTCAGAAAAAGAGTTATCAGTAACTGCAGATACACAGAAGAACTGGTATGTGTCAACTGTTGGTTCAGCTCAGGAGACTAAGGCAACTATCACAGAGGCTGATGGTAATGCACAGGTTATAAATATTGCTAATGGTGATACAGCATCTAAGAAAGTTGCTACAGTTGAAGCAAAAGATATTACTAATACAACAGGAAGTATGGAAATTCAGGCTAAGGCTTCAGGAAAGATTTCTGATGATGAAGATGGATTCTCATATTACTACACTAAGGTTAATCCAGAGAAAGAGAACTTTGAATTAACTGCAACATTTACAATAACAGATGCATCTCTTACCCCTGATAATCAGACAGGTTTTGGTGTTGTAGTTGCAGATACATTAGGTGTTAATAACTGGGGTACACCAAGTTATGTACATAAATATTTTAACTACTTCTCATCAATGATGTACAGCTCTAAGATTAATGCACCAACAATGCGTTATATCACAGGTTATACATCAGCAGATACATCAAACAAAGATGGTGTAGACAGAGTTAATAATAATGTTAAGTTTAACCAGTTAACAGGAACAGATATGTTCAAGGTTGGAGCTGAGTATACATTTACAGTAAGAAAGACTAATGATGGATACGAAGCAGTTGCAACAACAGAGAATGGAACACAGACACAGAAGCTTACAGCTAATGATTTTACATCAGTACAGGAAGATGGAACAGTAGTTGTAGGTGTTATGGTAGCAAGAAAGATTGGTGTTAAGATTACTGATATCAAGTTTACTACATCAGAAAGTAAGGGACTTGCAACATCTGAGGCCGTAGAAGACAAGGTAACACCATCAATCAGAGTATATTCTTCTAACACATGTGGAGCAGGTGAGTATGAATACACGGTAGTTCCTAATTGTGCAGGAACTTTAAAGGTAACAGGAAGTGCTGACGGTAAGGCTATTTCTAAGGAAGTAACAGCTGATGAGGTTGTAAGAATTCCAGTTGCAGTTAATGTTGGAAGCAATACTATTAAGGCAGAATTTGAACCAGCAGCGGCAGCTAATATTACATCAACTAAGACAGTAGCAAGCGAAACAAATGTTACTCGTAAGGTATATGGTGAGGCTGGACAGACAATTATTGTAACTCCAGATGGTAAGACAACTGGTGACGGAACTGAAGAAAGTCCATTAGATATTAATACAGCAGTTTCATATGCACAGCCAGGACAGACTATTCTTATGAAGAATGGTGTATATGATAAATGGATTACAATTAACAGAAGTGTATGCGGAACAGCAGATAAGCCAATTAATCTTGTTGCAGAATCAATCTCAACAGATGGAACTGATGGTGTTGTATTGTCAGGCGCAGGTCTTACAGTAATCGGAAGTTATTGGCATGTATATGGTTTATATGTAAAGGATTCATCAGGGGTAGGTATTCAGGTAAGCGGTAACTATAATACAATAGATATGTGTACAGTAAATCATGCGGCAAACAGCGGTATTCAGATAAGCAGAAATGGTGGAGCTGATAACTATGCAGGAATTCAGGGTAAGTTATGGCCAACAGGAAATCTTATCAAGAACTGTGAGTCATTTGATAACTGTGATGCAGGAAGAAATGATGCAGATGGATTTGCAGCAAAATTAACATGTGGTGAAGGCAACAGATTCTATGGTTGTATATCACATAACAATATTGATGATGGCTGGGATCTCTATGCTAAGTCAGTATCTGGTACAATTGGTTCAGTTACAATTGAAAATTGTGTAGCATACAACAATGGATGGCTTACAACAGATGATGTAACTGCTGCAGGTTATAACTATGGTGAAGGTAACGGATTTAAGTTAGGTGGAGGATATCTTAAGGGAGGACATAAGCTTATTAACTGTGTTTCATTTGGAAATCATGCAAAGGGAATAACAAGTAACAGCTGTCCTGATATCTCTATTACAAGATGTACAGCTTACAACAATGGTAATGCAAATTCATATAGCATAGGTCTTAATACAATGGATTCTATGCTTAAGGAGTGGAAGGTTAGCGGCCTTATATCTATGTCTAAGGCAGATTTAACTGCTAAGGCAGACCTTATTCCATTCTCACAGCACGGAGATGATAACTACATTTATAATGGTTCAGAATCATACAATAATCTTGGTCAGAAGGCTACAGATGAGTGGTTCGAAAGTGTAGATACAACAATTAGACCATCAAGAAATGCAGATGGAACAATTGATATGCATAATCTCTTAGTTATTAAGAGCGGTGTATTAAGCGATAATGTTGGTGCAAGACTTGATACAACAAGTGAAGAAGCAATAAGCGTTAAGCCACAGGCTGGTGAAGTTGTATCTCATGTATTTGAGTGGACAACAACTAAGGAAGCAACATGTACAGAAAAGGGTGAAAAGCATGGAATATGTACAGTATGTGGACATGAAGAAACAAGAGAAATCGAAGCCCTTGGACATGAATTTGCCAACGAGTTCACAGTAGATAAGGAAGCTACTACTACAGAAGAAGGCTCTAAGTCACAGCACTGCTTACATGCAGGTTGTACAGAGAAGACTAATGTAACAGTTATTCCTAAGCTTACAGCAGGCAGCGAAGAGGTTAATCCAACACCTTCAACACCTGATAATAAGGATGATGCAAATGTTCCATCAACAGGAACAGATTCATCAGAGAAAGCACCTGCAGCACAGACAGGAGATACAATGCATGCAGTACCATTTGCATTGGCAATGATTATCTCTGCAGGAGTAGTTGTGATGGTTGTTTCATCAAAGAAGAAAGTTGTAAAATAATAATTGAATAAATAATAATGGCGGCTGATAGATTTTCATATCAGCCGCCAATTTTTATTGTGTAAAGATAGTGATTAATATCATCTATCTGTAGTTCTGTAATGTAGGTGTTGAATTAACACCAAGTGGGTTAGTAACACCAGAAGCAGTAGTAATTTTGTATGTTACTGTTATGCTTGAACCAGGAGCAATTGAATTGCCAAATCTGTAGGCAACCTGAAGATTGTTGTAATTGCCAGTGTACATTGTATCTCCATTGCTCATCTCTATATCAGAGATAGAGCCGCCAGCAGGGGCAAATATATGGATATAACCAGTAATTGTACCACCATAACTTCCAAGGATGTATCTACCGGCATTGATTTTGTCATTATCACTTAATGTATTGCTATATGTAGCAGTTACTTCATAAGTGCTTGAACCATTACTGTTAACAACAGGCTCACTTATCTGTGTGTCTATATTGAGGAACCATCCTAACTTACATGGATCAGAGATACTAAAGTATACTCCGGTTTCAGGATTCTCAGAGTCATCATTAAGTCCACCGGAACATCCGGCATTTTTAACAAGTGCCTGTTCAGCCTCATCTTCCATCCACATCATAACTGTACGGTTCTTAGCTCCATCCGAGAATACTTTATAATAATCACCGGCTTTTTTTACATCAAAGTCAGATACCAGCTTTGCCATGGTAACCTTAGCTGTTTCTGCAAATAAATTATCAACGTAATCGCCCGCAGAAGAAGAAGCATTTGCATTAAGGTACTTGTAATAAAGGTCATATTGTAAAACCTGTGTAGCATTATCTCCAGTTAACTCTGTGCCATCGGAAAGTGTTACATTGCCGATGTATCCAAGCATGTTCTGAATAATTGCAGGGGTAAGGGAAACAACACCATTAACGTGCTCAAAATTCTTCTGCTCGTAGGCAAGTGCCCATATATAAGCAACTCTTTCAAAGGCAGGATCAAAACATGCATCTCTTGGTGCATTCATCCATGAACCAAAAAGCTCTTTTTCCTCATCTGTTATACCGGCAGCAGAAGGAGTGTGAGTTGAAAGAACATTATATACACTGCTGAAATCACCTATTGAAAGAATTCCATCGCGGATTCTTATGGTTCCAACTGAACCAGGGAAACCGCCAGAAGCACGGATTTCTGATGAATTCTGTGCAGCAAGCAGATATGTTCTGTCAGAGCCGTCTCCTATAAATGTTTTGAATAGAGGAAGGAACTCTTTGAGATTATCATATGAACCTGTCATTGAAGCAATCTGTACAGAATAGTCTGAAATCATGCTGTTGAGTCCCATTGGGAGATCAACCTGATTCATTGCTGTAACTATATGGTCTATCTTAGGCTCTATATCTTCAAGAAGTGAAAGATATGCGTTGATAGTGGTTATGCTGAAGCCATCATCAACTTTAAGTCCTGAAAGCGGATAGTCATTAAGTACAGCAACTGTTGGACGTGCAATATCTGAGGAAGCTTCCTGAACGAGATCAAGAAGTTCTTTGACAGAATCAATATATCCTTTGAATTTAGGGATTTTGTAAGCTGTCTTCCATATTTTTTTGTCAAATGTTTTATTAATATCTTCAATTGCTACATCAAGCTGGTCACATGCAGTTTCTGTGGCAACAGGGTCCTGTGCTTTAAGTCCAGCCATAACATTTTTAAGGTCAGCCTTAAGAGTGTAAGCCTGTTGTTTAACATCAGCGACCTCGCGTTTAGCAATCTTGTAGCCATAAGCACCGCCAACACCAATGGCAATCAGCAGACATGCGACAATGCTCAAAGTAATTATAAGTATGCGTTTTCTGCGCTTGCGTTGCTTAGAGTGTCTATGTGAACCATGATGATGTGAACTGTGGTGTGATTCATCAGAGTGGTGATGCGAACTGTGATGTTCTCCATCAGAATGGTGATGTGAATGATGTGAACCAGATTCTTTAGAATCAGAATATAAAATTTCGAAATCTTCTGACATGGAATCCTCCTTTTGTTTGGATTATTTTGTAAATATGTGTATACAAACACAACTCCACATTTTAACAGATGTTTAAGGTATTTACAATAATAGCCATAATATCTTATAATATTTTAATAAATTTATTAAAGAAAAGGATATCAGATATGAGTTTACTTACAGTAACCGGACTTACACACGGATTTGGCGACAGAGCGATATTTAACAATGTGTCTTTCCAGCTTAACAGGCTTGATAAGATTGGATTAGTGGGAGCCAACGGCGAAGGTAAATCCACATTTATGAATATAATAACAGGCAAGCTTATGCCTGACGAGGGAAAGGTTGAGTGGGCAAAGAATGTCAGAGTTGGATATCTCGACCAGCATGCTGTGCTTGAGAAGGGCATGACAATCCAGTCAGTGCTTGCATCAGCATTTGACTTTCTGTATGACATGGAGAATCAGATGAATGAGATATATGCCGGGCTTGGCGACGCATCACCAGAAGAAATGGACAAGCTGATGGCGGAAGCGGGAACTATTCAGGACCTTCTTACAATGCATGATTTCTATATGATAGATGCGAAGGTTGAGGAAGTTGCAAGAGCATTGGGACTATCGGAACTTGGACTTGATAAAGATGTAACTGAGCTTTCAGGCGGACAGAGAACTAAGGTACTGCTTGGAAAGCTGCTTCTTGAAAAACCGGACATCCTTCTTCTTGATGAGCCTACTAACTATCTTGATAAGGAGCATATTGAGTGGCTTAAGAGATATCTGCAGGACTATGAGAACGCATTTATACTGATATCGCACGATATTCCATTCCTTAACAGTGTTATAAATGTTATTTATCATATGGATAATCAGGAACTGAACCGTTATACGGGTGATTATGATAATTTCCAGAAGGTGTATGCTGTGAAGAAGGCGCAGCTTGAGGCAGCTTACAATAAGCAGCAGCAGGAGATTGCGGAGCTTAAGGATTTCGTTGCAAGAAATAAAGCGCGAGTTGCCACAAGAAATATGGCGATGTCAAGACAGAAGAAGCTTGATAATATGGATATTATTGAGCTGGCAGCAGAGAAGCCAAAGCCAGAGTTTAATTTCAAGACAGCGAGAACACCTGGAAGATATATTTTCCAGACACACGACCTTGTAATTGGTTATGATGAGCCGCTTTCAAGTCCGCTTAACTTAGAGATGGAGCGAGGCCAGAAGATTGTGCTTACAGGTGCTAACGGTATCGGTAAATCTACATTGCTAAAGAGCATATTAGGACTTATTAAGCCTCTGTCAGGTGATGTTGAGCAGGGAGATTATCTTGAGATAGGATATTTCGAGCAGGAGACTCCGGCTGGAATTGAAACTACATGTCTTGAGGAGATATGGCAGGAATTTCCAGGATATACACAGTATGAGGTTCGTTCAGCCCTTGCCAAATGTGGTCTTACAACCAAGCATATCGAGAGCAAGGTTAAGGTTCTTTCTGGTGGAGAGCAGGCAAAGGTGCGTCTGTGCAAGCTGATTAACCGGGAGAGTAACATTCTTGTACTTGATGAGCCTACTAACCACCTTGATGTGGATGCCAAGGATGAATTAAAAAGAGCCCTTATGGCATATAAGGGCAGCATACTTATGGTCTGCCACGAACCAGAGTTCTACGATGGTCTTGCGACTGATGTGTGGGACTGCGGAAAGTGGACAACACGTATTTAATCATTAAAGTACTCAGGGAACATTTTCCTGATTGCATCAATATTTTCAGAATATCTGCTCATATGTCTCTGTGATATATGGGCAGCTTTTTCTTTATCTTTTTTTTCAATTGCTGATACAAGTTCTCCATGGTCTTTCAGGATTCTACCTGTTTCTTTGCATCTGAAACTTAATATTGTAGTTCTGTCAAAATGTGGTGCCATGCTTTCTACAAGGTTGTACCATACAGTTTTGCCACACATTTTATACAGACTTCCGTGAAATTCTTTATCAAGTGTGAAAATCTTTTCTTCATCACCGCGTTTGATATACATTTCCCATAAAGCTACATTTTCATATAATGAATCAAGCTGGTTCTTTGTCAGTATATCGCATGCTTCAACTGCACAGCGTAAGTCGCGGAGCTGTTCTACAATATCTGAATTAACATATGATACAAATGCTCCAATCTTAGGCTTTATCTCTATCAGTTTTGACTGTGCAAGTTCTAATTCTGCTTCGCGTAAAGGATTATTGCTGACATTCATAAGTGAGCAGAGTTCAGGTGCTTCAAGCTTCTGACCTGGCAGCAGGTTAGTGTGGACAATGTTGTAAATAAGCTGTCTGAGTACATAATCTTTAGCTGCTTCACCTTCTGATTTTTCTGTAATATTTAACATAAATACCCCCAAAAAAATGTTAATGATATAAATTTTATAGCACATTTTTATTAAACTGTCTATTTTTTAACACTTGACATTTTGTAATATGTCAGTTGTTAAGGCTACGCTTATATTTTCAATTGCGACATATCTTGATGTAATTCTTAATCCTTTGATGGGTTTTATTACAGACAGTTTTTACAGAACTAAGCTTGGAAGGAAGTTTGGACGAAGAAGATTCTTTATACTTACAGGTATTCCGCTTATGCTTCTTCATCGGAATGCTTGGCAAGGATTCACCACTGCCATTCTTCTATACAGGTGGTAGAAAAGGAGATGTTTCTGAGGAAACAAGAAATGTAATTGAGAAATTAACAGGTATTTCATATGACAAATGTTTTGGTAACAATAATATTGGTTATAAGGAATGAGAAATTGAATAATAATTGATAGGAAAGCCCATAGAAGCAGATTCTATGGGCTTTTGTGTTAAAAAATCATATCAGCATCATAATTAGATATAATCCGACACATATGGAATTCTATGGAAAAGTATGTCATCCAGATGTTCAACAGCTTCATCTGATGCCTGTATCTTGTCCATGACGTGAAGCTTTTCAGCAGTCTTGTAACCAAGCATTAATGTAGTTAATGTGCCGATTGACATAGATACTTCGTAATCAGGCTGCTGTTCGGTTTCAATACATCTGCCATTATCAAAAAGGTATGTAAAGTAACCGTTGTTCCATGCGAGAAGGTCATCTTCAATGTAGAAGCGTATGCATACAGATGGTTCGTCCGGGTCGCAGGCATATTTGGCAAAGAACTGTCTGATATCAATAATTCGCCCCATTGTGTATGGGCGGATTGTCTCTTTAATATCGCTGTCATCGAGTTCAAATGCGATTGGCTCACTGTAGTAATTGTTTCCACGGACCTCGTCAATCATTGAATCGTGGGCATGTATGAATTCCCACAAGCCAAGCTGTGCCTCGCGGTTAAGATAAATCATTTCTTTAACATGCATGACATCAGAACTTATCATGTATACCATATATCCGTAAGGAACATCGTCCTTAGAATAATAGATGGCAACAGAAGTGTCGTCCTCGTCCCAGCGCCAGTATTCTTCCCATGCAAGGTTATTTCTATATAGACAGCCATGAGTCTTTTCAGCAAATTTGGTATGAAGTTCTTTAAATTCTTTGTCGTCCCATGAAACTCGTCTGACATAACCGGGCTCATTAAGCTTTCTTGGAATCTGTGTATCCTTGATTGTATAAGTCATCTTGTTAGAAATAATTTCCCAGCCAAGACCACGGTATAATGGAATTGAATATGGATACAGTAAAGCAAATGATTTGTGAGCATCTCTCATTCGTATAAGGCTCTGAATCATCAGTCTTTTCATAATTCCATGTCCTGTGTATTCAGGATAAGTACATACGCTTGTAACGAAGCCTACGCTGTATTTCACACCATATATATTCATATCAAGAGGGTATACTGCAAACTGTGCAATCAGATCATTACCATTGAAGCAGCCAAGCTCTTTGAAGAACTGGGAATTTGGACTGGGTAATCTCATCATCCTTCCAGCCTGTCTCAGCAAGCTCCTGTTCTGTTACCTGAAAGGCATATCTTAAGAGTGCATTGTATTCTTCAGCGTCATCTATAGTAAGAGGACGCAGTGTATAATTGTTTTCATCATTTCTGCTCATTGCGTTTGTTCCTTTTCTGTATGCGCGTTTTTGTACATAATATAGCACTGGGGGCGGTTGTGGTCAAATACGGATGGATACTATACTTAATAAAATATTTATATATGATATATTGAATATGATATAAAATAATGATAATATACATATACAATTACATAAGATAATTTTGAAATAGATTGACACCGTATATGACACCATATATAATATAGATAGGGGGTATTTGTAATGTCCAAATGGGATAAATTATTAATGAGAATATCTAATTTATCAAAGGATATTCGTTTTGATAAATTAAGAAAAGTAATGGAAAGCTATGGTTATAAAATGAATGCGCCGAGGAGTGGAAGCAGTCATTATACATTTAGGAAACCAGGCTGTCAGCCAATTACAATACCCAGACACGAACCAATTAAAAAAGTATATGTAGAGATGGTAAAAGAGATTGTTGAAAGTGAGGCAATGAATAATGAAAACGCTTAACGATTATATGGCAATGAATTATCGTATGGAAATTATAGAGGATAGAGAAGAAGGCGGATATGTAGTTTCGTATCCAGAACTTCCGGGATGTCTTACATGTGGTGAAACTATTGAGTCAGCAGTAGCAAATGCTATTGATGCCAAAAAGGCATGGTTAGAGGCAGCTTTGGAAGAAGGAATAGAGATACATGAACCGGATAGCTTAGACGAATATTCAGGGCAGTTTAAACTTAGAATACCTCGAAGTCTGCATCGTTCTCTTGTAGAACATTCTAAGAAAGAAGGAATAAGTATGAATCAATATTGTGTATATCTTCTTTCTAGAAATGATGCATTATATTCTAAGTAAAAAGGAGGCACACATGGCAATAAAATCAGAAGCAAAGCTCACCACATTTGAGGCGATTAGCATGATTGTAGGAAACAGCATTGGAACGGGAATAATAGCAGTTCCGTATCTTGCAACGAAGAACAGTATGATTGATGTTATCTGGATGGTAGGAGCAGCTTACATCATTAATGTAATTCTACATCTTATAATTGCGGAACTTTCGTATAACAACGGTGGTGTACAGCTTGTAAAAAGCTTTGAGGGGGAATTGTTCCACGGAGTTATGAAGAAGGTATTCAGCTGGATTGTTTTTGTGGTGTATGGGCTTGCGATTATGATAGGAGTGAGCGGCAATATTAACGGTGGGGCACAGATATTTGTTAACTGGTTCGGACTGCCACTATGGGCAGCGCAGATAATATATTATGTGATTGCCGGAATTGTTGTATTTATGGGAATGAAGGCGGTAGGAATTGCACAGAAATACGCTGTAATACTTCTTATGGGAATAGTTGCAGTTATGACAGTAGGAACATTTACACATCCAGTTAATGGATTCTATACAGCACCTTTCCATTGGAATAATCTGCTTGCACTGTATAGTATGGTTGTATTTGCGACATCAGCTAATCAGGCGGTTATTCAGGTCGTTAAAGGGCTTGACGGCAATCCGGGTAAGATAAGGAAATCAATATTCATAGGGTTTGGATTATCGTCTGCATTTGTACTGGTTGTGACACTGACTGTTCTTCTTGGAACTAAGGGAACAATAGATAAGGAACTTGCTTATATGCAGCTTGGAGAAAGCATCGGAAAATGGGCAGTTATTCTTGCAGGTATCTTTTCGCTTTTTGCACTGCTTACAACATTCTGGAGTAACACACTTGCTTTAAGAGATGTCGTGCATGAGCAGGTTGGAATCGGCAACCGTGTAAGCTGGCTTATAGCGACAGTTCCATGTATATTATTTGCAATATTCGGAGTGAGCAGCTTTATAATACTTACAAGAATCATGAGCGGTGTAGTTGTACTGGTGAGCATAATGCTTGTTCTGACATATGGTAAATCAAGAAAGAAAGCAGGAGCAAGTCCTATATGCGGAGTGATAGGAACGCTGCCATTTCAGATCCTTATGGTAGTATCGACGATAGTTTCGGCTATAGGAGCATTAATACCGCTCAGCTAAACATATAACTGGTATTAATTTTAGTGCCGGAAAGAAAGGCGTGAAAGTATGTATAAATCGGACAATTTAAAGCAGACAGACAATGAAACATTTACATATATAATAGATAAACATAAAGATTTTAAGATATTGCAGCTTACAGACCTTCATCTAGGATTTGGTTTTATATCAAGAAAGAAGGATAAGCTGGCGCTAAATGCAGTAACAAAGATTATTCATAAAGCAAAGCCTGATATGATAGTGCTAACTGGGGATTCTATATTTCCATTTCTGCCAAAGGCGGGGACGCTTAATAACAGAAAGCAGGCGTACAAGCTGATGAAATTCATGGACAGTTTTGCAATTCCGTATACACTTGTATTTGGTAATCACGATTGCGAGATGGGTTCGACTTGCAATAAAGAAGAGCTTGCACAGATTTATAAGAAAGGGAAATACTGCATATTTACAGAAGGTAGGAAAGAGCTTACAGGTGTAGGAAACTTCTTTATTAATCTTACCAGCTCAGATGAAAATGTTTTATTGCCACTTGTTATGCTTGATTCTAATATGTATGGTGAAGGAGGCTGGTTTTACAGCGGATTTGACCGGATACATGATGATCAGGTGGAGTGGTGCATGAACAGGCTTAATGACTTGAAAAAATGTAATCCGGATATTAAGGCGATGGCGTTTTTTCACATGCCGCCTGCGGAATTTAAGGAAGCATACCGTAAGATGAAGCTTGGTGATAAAAGCGTTTTATATCAGCACGGCAGTATTGCTGAGAAGAATGAGCATTTTGGAATTTCAAAGTTTGAAGGAACATTTTTTAACAAAGCAGTGGAGAATGGTGTTATTAAATGGATGTTTTGCGGACATGACCATCTGAATACACTTTCACTTATATATAAGGGAATCCAGATGACATATGGAATGTCGATAGATTATCTTGGATATAAAGATATTGATAAGAGTTATATACAGAGAGGTGGTACACTGATTACGCGAAAAGCTGATGGTCAGGTGACTGTAAATATGGTTCCTTTAGGAGCTGTAGTATCTACAAGGGTAAGAGGTGTAAATACACCCCAAAATGACGAGAAATAAAAAAGGCCTACCCAAGGAAGAGGGTAAGCCCTGCAATGATTTGAGCAAAAACCATTTACATGTCTAATATAACACACGGATTATAACAAAACAAGCAATACTTTGATTGTATTAGAACTTTACAATTCTACTAAAAAGGTCACAAAGTCAGTGTTTATCAGCTATTCAGATAGTTGGACACTGGCTTTGTTGTGATTGTGCTTTTTGAAGTACAATTTTAATGATTAAGTAAAAAGCATTAAATATTAGAATTAAGTGCTACATAATCTTCATTCATATCAATAACGATATCCTTGCCGCTGTTAATCATGAACAGCTTAACATAGTTGGTAACAAATGCATATCCAACGGAAGTAATGAAACTATAGTCATTATCGAAGCCCTGCTCGTTAGCAGCATACTGTTTGTGGTTAGTTATGAGATAATCTAACATTCTGTCAGCAGACACACCGCGACCATTATTAGATATCAGAGGTTTGTTAATATCGTTCTTGTTTTCTCTTATATAATTCATGAACTTAATTTCATATAACACATGCTCAGACATCGGTTCTGGATACCATGAGTTATGTGGAAATGTAAAGTAATCTTCTATGTAATGTAAGGCATAGCCTAAAGACAAAAAAGAAAAACAGTTCATTCTGCCATGTCTTTCAAGACGCTGCAGCCTTCTTGAAACTTTATTGTAGGAAGAATCCCATGTATGTCCCTTAATATATGTATGCAGAAGAATATCCGGCATAATACTTCCAAGTCTCAAAGCAAAATCATGTCTTTTCTTAAGCTTAGGGGTAAGTCTTTTGGTTACGGTTACATGTCCGTACTTGTTCATTAATTTTCCTTTCATAAATGCTTTATATCCGAATAATAAATCCGAATATAAATAGTCCTTTAGTCCTATAAGAAAGTAACACCTTTTAATACATTTGTCTAGCACATTATGGAAAAGAATGCATGAAATTTATGTGAATTTATTTTGATAGTCAGGTAA
>OLWA01001862.1_pt1 | contig 20393 bp, 15 predicted proteins | sample 1673251 | NCBI WGS metagenome assembly OLWA01 (sample SAMEA3178937, study PRJEB25190) | human gut metagenome | biome: human gut; feature: human-associated habitat; material: faeces | place: Austria | collected 2013 | reverse complement strand
GCTCCAATATTTACCTCATCTATAGTCTTACGGAACTTAGATACGGCAACATCAGTTGGCTCACCATCACCTGGAAACAGGATATAACCGCCTATTACTTCTTTTTTCAAAGCATCCGATTGACAATCTTTATAATAGATGGCATCACGGTATCTGTGCATTTGGTTGATTGCATCTTCGGGTGGAACATCTACTCCACTTCTATCTTTTCCATCAATACGGTATTTTGCATCAAACAAGTAAGTCATTTTCATTCCTTCTTGCAAATCGTTTTTGGTAAGCTGCAACACAATATCCGGTTTTTGGGGCACAGTTGGTACTACCAAATCAGTTATACCGACAGAGTTATTTTCACGGTCTGAACTCTTTGGATTATAGATTAGTTCCGCCAGTTCCACATTATCTTTCTTAAAAAGAATACGCGAATGTTCACCTTTGCCTAAATCCCATGTAAACAGACCATTCATTTCCATGCGGTTTCTGTGATCTATGTCTTCATCAGATAAGTGCAGTTTTTCTTTTACTATATGGCTTACTTCTATGAAACACCAGATTTCATAAAGCGTTGCAATATCTTTGGTTTGCAAGCGATATATGCCATCATTCAGTGAATAGGAGTGTTGGAGCAGACTCCATGTACGATATACTTGACAATATCCGGTAGCCTTTTGTAAAACTAAACTTTCTTGATTCATTCCTTTGTAATTTCCTACAGTTCGGAAAAAGGGATTTCGTTGTAGATGTTTCAGTGTCGTTAACGTGGCTTGCATATCATCCTTCATTACATCAGAGGCATTCTTCACTGCTTCTATACGCTTCTTCAAGACCTCATATTTGTCGGTAATTTGTCCAAGCGCAAATTTCAAGAACCTGTTTTCCTGCGTATCGTTTGTCCAAACATGTTCCTCTACACGGTATAAATGAGCACAGTCATTTCTGTGTTCTGCCAATTCGTTTTCTATGTAAGAGGGGATAAATGTCAGCTTGTCAGCACGTTTGTAGGCATCCTTTCCATGTAATCGATGTCGTGGGCGGTCAATGATATTTTTACAAGCCTTTATGAATTTCTGTTGCTCATTGGCAAATACGCTCCACCAGATTATTTCCGGAGTATCTCCGCTTGTATCGGGCGAAAAGCCATGAAAGGTTCTTCGCATATAATCAAGTGAAAGCATCCTGTACTCCTGTTCAATATCCTCAATAATCGTTTTCCAATGCTCGTGATAGTTGAGCTTTGTGCTTAATACTTCAAAGGAGAAGGCAAACCTACGGGTCTCTGTCCCTATTTGATATATGAGCTGTATTTCACTGCGCCCAATCTCATTGCCATAATTCAAGAAACCGGCTAATATCTGTCTGCGAAAAGTAAATTTCTCATTTTCATTTTGAAGAATGGAACCGAACTGCGCTTTTTTCACATAATCCTTGAATTCAATCCAAATAGGATAATCGACATTATCAAAAAATACGGCAGGGGCTTGTTGGCTATTCTCAATCGTAACTCTTTCTCCGATATGGTCTAGAGTAACAGATACGACTCCCTCCGACCAAGAATAAGTAGAGTGTAAGCCTTCTTCTCCCACATTGCTCTTAGCCTTGCGCCAAATGTCATCGAACTTTGTACATTCGACAATCATTTCAAAATCCTGATGTCTTATGATAAGCAGTTCCATCCTCTCTTGCAGAAGTCTGATAATCTTAACTCCAAAAACTTGTATAACCAGATGACAGCCGTCCTTGCATTTCTTTCAGTTTGGCTATGGAGACAGATTCTATTTTCTTATCTTCTCCAGTCAATGCCAACAACTGCGTTTCGATAGTGGCAATCAACTTTTCAAGAAATGAATGCTTGACTTTTGTATCGTCTCCTTCAATACGCGACAATATTTTCATGCTTGTTATTTGATCCAATGCTGTTGCTATAACTTCATTCTCACTGAACTTATTTCCGTTTTCATCCATGTTGTATGGCAAGTTGTTTACCACATAAAGCAAAAATTCGTTTCGCGTACGATAGGCGATTTTGAACGGTGTGCCATCAAGGATATCATTCACGGCTTGCAAATAGGTTAGTGCCTTGCTGCAAACCTCCTTATTGTCGGCATAAACATCCACACCTTCTACAGCTGTACCGATAAGCATATCGCTGTTTAATTTACCAATACGCTCATATTTACTGTCTAACCCGGCATACAAATCTACTTCATTCATTTCTATGGTCATGGCACGGTCAAGTACCTTTCGGGAGAAAGAGAAGGTCGTCTCGTCCATGTTTACCGTACCTACTACAATAAGATTTTGTGGGATGGTGATGCCTTCTTCCAAAAAGCGATTCCTTAAAGCTTCATTGTCTCCTGTCAGTTCGGCGGTCAGTACTCGATACCAATCTTCCGTACTTTTTTTTAAGATAGGATCTGTTATTATTGTACCATCTTCATTACTTTTGCGAGATTCTATTACGCTAAGAAATTCTGCAAAATATTGTTCCGCAGGAGCAAGATTCATTTCATCCAGACAGAGGAAGTAAGGTACATCTAAGTTTTCCCAAGCCTGTGTGATAAATCTTAAGAAATCACCAATCACATATATGGGGCTTCCGCTGACACGACTCACATATCCTATCAGTTCTGTAGAATCGTGCCAATTAGGCTTTATTTGAATCATCTCAAAATTCTTAGGCTTCTGGGCTTTGTATTCGGTGGAAGCTTCATCCCAATATGCACGGGCAAGTTCACGAACAATACGGCTCTTGCCTGTACCAGAAATACCGGCTAGCAAAAGGAAGGGCTTGGTTTTGATGGCGGTAATAATGTCTATATATTTGTAGTATTGAGGATTGGTATTGTCTTCTTTCTCTTTATCAAACATTTTGAAAATTTCCGATGCAGAAATTATTGCTTTTTCTTGGGACATTTCCAAACTCCCATATTTTACAACATATTCAGCGAAATCAGAACTCGTTGGCAATAGCTCGTTCAATAATTCAGTAGAATAGAATTTTGACAAGTTACTCTTAATTTCAAAAATCTCAATTTTTGAGACACTAAAATTATACATCCTACACAACCATATAGCAAGAGCTATTTTACAATCTTTATCTGTTACATATTTCTTGATGTTTTTATAAAAGGCTCTATTTATAGACAAAATTCCATTTTGAACGTTGAATAATGCCGCATCTTTAGTCCTACGTGGAAAATCATGTAAAACTGCAGGATTTGCAATAGACTCCTTAACTACATTTACAGAAAAGAAATTACTTCCGACTTTATAGTCTTTTTCGTTTTTTATGTCTGTAAAAAAGTTCGATGTATAATAAGAACCATCTATGCTTACAATATCTCCTACATAATTAATAAATAGTTCTCTATCTTCTTTCTCTTTTGTATCGCAATTCTTGTTATTTTTTAAAACAAAACGATCTAATGCAAATAAATACCTGATGGCACTTATAAATTGGGTGGCACCTTGGCTCGAAGGACTACTTGTATTGTGTGACAATACTTTATAAGCAGTCAATAGGGATTTTTTATCAATATAAGCCATATCTACTATTCATTAATTGGAAGAAATCTTAACAAAGCTGTTGCTGTAATCCAACCAAGTATTGGAGGAACGGCATTGCCAATAACTTTATATCTAGCAGCTAAAGGTATTGCGTTGAACAAGTAGTCATCTGGAAATGACTGAATTCTTGCGCATTCCCTTACAGAATATCTCCTGTTTTCAATAGGGTGAGTGATTCCACATTTGTCAGGTTGTGCAGAAGCTGTAATTGTACCACAAATTTCTCCAAAAGCAAATCGTCTGAAGAATTTTGGAGCATGATAACGCTTCGGATTATCATAAATATTCCTAAATCGTGGAGTCAGCATTTCATAAGGTATGTCTTTCCATGATCTCCCTTCCATACAAATTGCTGGTAAATGAGCATGAGAATATCCATCATGAAAATATTGAAATCCTTCAATACCATGAGCACAACTTCCGATTAAATTTACTGTTTGTTGTGTTCCTGGACTAAATTCCCATACTTCATTATCAGGTAAATTCTCCACACCTTGTAATATCCTACCTAATACCAGTTCCTCAATGTTTCCATAATGTTCGGACGGTATATTGTTTTCCCTGACAACTGTTTCCAATAAATTGAAATCGAAATGCCCAAGATTCAGTTCACGGTCTATTCCAACCATTAGAACACGATAACGTTTTTGGGGGACTCCATAGTCAGAAGCGCAAACTAATTTGTATGATACGTCATAACCTAAATCGCCCATAATTCTAACGATTTCTTCAGGTACGCTATTGCCATTTGCAACATGGGATGAAAGAATACCCCTAACATTCTCAAATAAAAATGCTTGAGGACGATGTCCAGTTTCAATCTTAGCTGCAATTATTCTATGACATTCTTCAAATAAAGTTCCTCTTCCATTTTCATCGTCTACTCCCTTCCTTTTACCTGCGTTGGAAAATGGTTGACATGGGAAACCTGCTAAAAGAATATCAAAATCTGGTATTTCGTTGGTATCAATATCTCTAATATCGGCTAAAAGGCAGTTAGCCCCATCGTTTGTTAATAATGGATTGGCATTATAACAAGATTGTGCATCTTGATCAAAATCATTAGCAAACAAAATCTCAGTATTTAATCTATCGTAATTCTGTCCTCTAAATGTAAATCCTCCTGTAAACCCTAAATCAAGGCCACCACATCCAGAAAACAGAGATGCTACTATTTTAGGCATTTGTATCTATTTAATTAAATGTTTCTTATTGACCATAATAAATCTTTCGTATCCACTTCAAGGACTTTTGCTATTTCAACCAATGTTTCTAAGTTCGGCTGCATGGTATTTGTACACCATTTTGAAACAGTGCCCGGATCTTTTCCTAACTGTTCTGCCAACCATTTATTGGTGCGTTTTTTTTCTGCTAACACCACCTTTAGCCGATTTATATCTTTACTCATATAACTTGTTATTGTAGATGTTTGAATGCAAAGTTAATCATTCTTTTTTTAATTTTCATCCTATAATAGGATTTATAGAATAAAAATATGTTGGAAAACAACTCTGTATTGACATATATTTCAATTATATAAGTACCTGTTGGCTGTGGTTTTCTCTAAAAAGAGTATTCGATATAGTTACATATACTTTATTTCGTGTAATTCTGTAGATTGGCTAAAGATATTTTTCCTGACAGGGCAGACGCATCTTAAATAAACTTAACGGCAGTTTACCAATATAAATAGTCTGACATCCGTTAATAGTGTATGATACCTACCAACTCTCCTATAGATTTTTCTCTTCCATCAGTGACCCACGCGTGGAACGTACACAGAAACACAGCCTTGATGCAATCCTGTTCATATCGCTTTGCGCAGTCATCTGCGGAGCCGAGGTATGGAACGAAATCTAGGACTACGGCAATGCCAAGATTGATTGGCTTGAGAAATTCCTTCATCTGCCCAACAGAATACCTTCGCATGATACTTTCAATCGGGTAATCAGCATGTTAGACCCAAAGGAATTGAATGATTCTTTTGTCACATGGGCCAAGAGCATAGCAGAACTTACAGATGGAGAGGTCGTGGCCATCGATGGAAAATGTATGCTCGGAAGCAGTGATGACGGCACTGGCACATACACACATCTTGTAAGCGCATGGGCATCGGCGAACAACCTGTTGCTCGCGCAGGAAAAGGTTGCAGGAAAGAGCAACGAGATTACTGCCATACCCCGGCTTCTCCGCATACTCGAGCTAAAAAACTGCATAGTCACAATCGATGCCATGGGCTGTCAGAAAGAGATTGCCAATACAATAATAGAGCGGGGAGCCGATTATATCCTTGCATTGAAAGGGAATCAGCCGGAAATACTCGACCGTGTCAGCGGTTCTTTCACATATATTAAGCCGTCATCGGAACACACCATGGACGGGAAGTCTCATGGACGGGAGGAGACAAGGACCTGCTCGGTAATAACCAATCTCGACAACATCATCGACAAGGACAGATGGGTCGGACTTAAAAGCATTGTGAGAATAGAATCCCGTACCCGCGATATCAAGTCCGGACTGGTCCACAAGGAGACCAGATATTACGCATCGAGCCTTGAAGCTGATGCTCAGTATATTAATCATTCCATAAGAACACACTGGAGTGTTGAAAATCAGCTACACTGGACTTTGAATGTCGCTTTCGGCGATGCATCATCGCTGAAACAAAAGGATAATGCCGCTCAGAATTTCTCCCTGCCCAACCGCATCGGACTGAACATAATCAAGAATGTCAAAGTATCATCAATGGGTGTAAAAGGTCATCGAAAAAAAGCCGGATGTGACAATTACTATCTGCTTTATGCATTAAAAAGTTTTGACGTTGTAAAAAATGTAAAAAATTAAGATGCGTAACCCGTGAATATAATCCTGTGAACACAGTGCTATTCCATGATTTTGCTTACCTTTGCAAAAAGATTTTTTTGACGAGATGAAAATTGCAATCGTTGGTACCGGATATGTAGGGCTCGTTTCGGGAGCCTGCTTTGCCGAAGTAGGCATTGACGTGACGTGTGTGGATGTAGACATCAACAAGATAGACAGGCTGCGCGCCGGAGAGATACCCATCTACGAGCCGGGGCTTGATGACCTGGTGAAGCGTAACGTCAGCGAAGGACGCCTGCATTTCACCACCGACCTCACGGCTTGTCTCGACGACGTGGAAGTCGTGTTTTGCGCTGTCGGCACCCCGCCCGACGAGGATGGAAGCGCCGACTTGAAATATGTGCTTGAGGTTGCACGCACTTTCGGACAGAATATCAAGCGCTACACCATTCTTGTCACAAAAAGCACCGTGCCTGTCGGCACATCACGCAAAATCAAAGAAGCCGTTGACGCTGAACTAGCCAAACGTGGTGTAGAAATACCATATGAAGTCGCCTCCAATCCGGAATTTCTCAAGGAAGGCGCGGCGATAAAAGACTTCATGTCGCCCGACAGAGTGGTGATAGGCATCGAGAGCGACCGCTCCCGCAAGGTGATGGAGCGTCTTTACCGCCCGTTCCTGCTCAACAACTTCCGGGTTATTTTCATGGACATCGCTTCGGCTGAGATGACAAAATATGCAGCAAACTCAATGCTTGCGACGCGCATCTCGTTTATGAACGACATCGCCAATCTCTGCGAACTCGTTGGAGCCGACGTGAACATGGTGCGCAAAGGCATCGGCACTGACGCCCGTATCGGAAACAAATTCCTTTATGCCGGATGTGGCTACGGAGGCTCTTGCTTCCCCAAGGATGTAAAGGCGCTGATTCACACCGGTAAGGAGCATGGCTACACCATGCGTATAATCGAAGCCGTGGAAGAGGTCAACAACAGGCAGAAATCAATTGTCTACGACAAGCTGGAAGCCACGCTCGGAGACCTTAAAGGAAAGCGTGTCGCAATATGGGGGCTTGCATTCAAGCCGGAGACCGACGACATGCGTGAGGCTCCGTCGCTCGTTGTCATAGAGCGCCTGCTTGCAGCCGGGGCAACAGTCGTAGCCTACGACCCGGTGAGCATACCCGAAGCGCAGCGACGTCTCGGCGACAAGATTGAATATGCCCGCGACATGTATGAGGCGGTGATTGATGCCGACGCTCTTGCCCTGCTTACAGAGTGGAAACAGTTTCGCGTACCATCATGGAATGTGCTCCACCGCGTCATGAAAGGCAATATCATCATTGACGGCAGAAACATATATGATCCCGATGAGATGGCAGAAGAGGGATTCCTCTACCATTGCATCGGTAAATAATACCCCGTTCCGTAACCGATACGGAATAATCGACGCCATTATTTGGTGTTTGTGAGTTATTTGATTATATTTGCATCAAATAACACTCTCGCCTCATGCAAATATCACGGACAACCCTTATCGCCCCTCTCGCCTTGACTATAATACTGACAGCGCAAGCCGATGTTGTAGACGATTATGCCCCGGGGCGAAGCGGTGAAGCGTTGAAAGCCACGCTCTCACGCCATTGCCGCCCGTCAGTTGCCATTGACAGCGACATCATCGCAGAGAGCCTTGTCATGTTGCAGGACAAAGGCGGCAACCCTCTTGACGGGCTTACCGGCAGACCGCTTCTCGACCTTGACTTCGCTGCCGTCACTTATATCGTGCCTCTTGAGTGGATGAATCCGGTCCCGACATTCCGGAAAGAAGCGTCGACCGACCTCAACAACATGCTTCTCACTGACGGCGCGACTGCAATCGACCGCGGACAGTTACCTCTCGGCGACAGCACTGACGACTTAGACTGCGTGACTCCGCCGCCGTCACTAAAAGGCGACATTGCAAGAGCCATCTTTTACATCGCCACTCTTTATCCCTGTGAACTTTGGGGAAGCTGGGGCAGATCCATATTTGACAACACCGCTTACCCCACCCTGCGGAAAGAATGGAGCGAAATGTACATGAGATGGCATCAAGACGACCCGGTTGACGAACAGGAGCGCCGACGCGACGAAATGACACGAACATTGCAAGGCAATTCCAATCCGTTTGTCACCCACCCCGACCTTGCCGACTATCTATGGGGAGAAAAAGCCGGTGCTGTCTACAAGCCGTCGACAAAGCCGGATAATCCCGACTCACCTGACACTCCCGGCGGAGCCACACCTCCCGGCGACATTGACGAGACGCCGACTCCACTGCGTGAATGTTACGACAGCAGCGACACTTATGTCTATCTTTATTCCCCCTACGTGCCTGACAATGTAAGCTGGACAGTCGACGGCGTCCCCGCGTCAGGCCGCATTGAAGTTGCGTCACTGTCAACAGGGCGTCACGAGCTGCGCTACTCCTCTCCGTCAGCAAAAGGCAAACTAATCATAACCGTAAGACAATGAAAAGCCGAATACTGTTGGCGGTGATACTGCTTGCCACCGTCGCCTGCAATAAATCCCGTCCCTACGACGATGTAGACCCGGAAACGCTGAAGCCATCGGGCAGCGAGGACACACGCCCCTCCTACTCCTTTGAGGGCGAGATTGCCGACGACAGATGCCGCTTTGTCTCGGAGCAGCTATCTTTGCACTATGATGACGCAGGCATAATATTCAGCACTGAAAAGAGCGCCGGCACCACCATATACCGCGCCGTAGGACTTGCGACCGGCAACTCCGCCGAGTTATTCATGAATGAAACCGACGAGCCACGCCTTTTAGTCAACGGGACAGAGATTAAAATAAAATCAGCCGTAAAAGAGCATGAAAACGAAAAAGGAGCCTGGATACATATCCAGACTCCCGATTACAAACATATTGTTTTCGTTGTCACTGATTTATGACCTATCGGCGTTTTGCCGGCTTTTCATCGGCGAAACGGTTGGGAAACGTCAGCTCCACCTTCGGACGAATCATCGCATATATCACAAGGAACACCCCAAGCAGGATAAACGGAATACTGAGCTGCTGCCCTATATTCAGTGTCATCGTAGCTTCGCGGGCAACCTGGTCATTTTTGATAAATTCGATAAGAAAGCGCGGAAGGAAAATACCGATGAAGAACACTCCGAGTATCAGTCCCGGACGAGCCTCAGCGTTTTTCTTCCAGTACATCCACATCAACAGTCCGAACAAGGCGAAATAGCACAGCGCCTCATAAATCTGAGTAGGATGCACAGCCTGACCCTCGTAAAGCTCATGCCACTCGCGTGAACGCACAAACATGAACCCCCAAGGAAGATCGGTCGCAGTACCGAAGATTTCAGAGTTAAACAGGTTTCCAAGACGTATCAGACCACCTACAAGAGCTATCGCTATGACAAGACGGTCAAAAGTCCACAACGGACTCTTCTTCGTGACAAAGATGGAAAACAGTATAACCGCCAAGATGATAGCTACTGTGCCGCCATGACTGGCAAGACCGCCTTCCCAGATATACAATATCCTTATCGGGTCAAGTCTATATACATCCCATTCATAGAAAAACACATGACCGAGACGGGCACCGACAATAGTCGCCACCACGACATAGATAAGCAGTATACCGAGCCAGCGCTCAGGCGCTCCCTCATGCTTGAACATACGCGCCACAAGCTCATATCCCACCAGAAATCCGATGGCAAACATAAGCCCGTACCACCTTACGGTGACAAAGCCGCTGAAAATCTCGGGATTGACGTTCCAGGTTATAAAATCAAGCATTTTTTACTTATACTAAATGACGGATTAAATCCTCGCGGTCACCGTAAAGCATGTCGATAACCGGAATTTCAATCATCGTGTATGCTCCGGGGCGCTCAATCATTGTGGCGCGTGCCACTCCTACGAGAATCTGAGCTGTCAGTGCAGGGTTGTTGATTGACATGTTGAACTCAAAACGCTGATTCTGGGTGACACCGGAAACTCCCTTTCTCACCATGTTCACGCCATGACCCATATCCTTTATGTCGTCGACCGACGGCACGGCAAATACATGGGTCTCATCGCTTGCAAAGTAGGGATCCTCCTTCACTGCCTTGGCGATATCCTCGATTTTGTAGCCATCCTCAACTTCAACATACACCATCCGGCGGTGAATGCCTGTCCCCAGCGGTATAGTCATCGAGAGGGCGTTTTTCACTCCCGGCTTTGACTTTACGGCAACTGTGTGACCCATGCTCATGCCCGGACCAAAATTGGTATAGGTCACGCCCTTGGGTGCGGCTGCCTGCATAAGGGCACGCACTACCGAGTCACTGCCCGGATCCCATCCTGCCGATATGATAGCCACTGAACCGTGAGCCTTCGCTATCGGGTCGAGGGTCGCGCGCAGGTCGGCGATACCGCCGTGAATATCGTAGCTGTCCACTGTGTTAATGCCTTCGGCAAGAAGTATACGGGCATACTTCTCGACCTCGCGGGTAGGCGTACATAGTATCGCCACCTGCACGTCATCGAGTTCAAGCACGTCACTTACCACCTTGTAGCCTTTCAGCTCAGCAGGCTGCTCTCCGGCAGGATTACGCCTTACAACACCTGCCACTTCAAAGTCAGGTGCCTCAAGGAGCGCATCCAGCACAAACTTTCCAATGTTACCATATCCAACTATGGCAGCTCTAATCTTCTTCATTTCTTTATTTCAATTAAAAAACAGAGTATAATCTTACTCAGGCTGACGTCCGTTCACGATAGCCTCTGTGTCGCGTGCTATCATAAGCTCCTCGTCAGTAGGTATGACAACAACCTTGACCTTGGAGTCGGCTGCTGAGATGAGCTTCTCTTCACCGCGTGACGAGAAGTTGACATCATCGTCAATCTTGACCCCGAGGTAGGACAGGTGGTCACACACGCGCTTGCGCAGAACCTGCTGGTTCTCGCCTACACCACCGGTAAACACGATTACATCCACTCCGTTAAGCACGGCGGCAAATGCGCCGACATACTTGATGATACGGTAGATATACATGTCAAGGGCGAGTTTTGCGCGCTCGTCGCCTTTTTCTATGGCGGCGTCAATGTCACGCATGTCTGACGAGATGCCTGAAATGCCGGCTACACCGCTCTTCTTATTGATAAGGTCGCTAAGCTGCTTCGTCGTCAGATGCTCCTTGTCCATGATAAAGGTGAGCGCTCCGGGATCCACGTCACCTACACGTGTACCCATCATCAGACCCTCCACGGGAGTGAGACCCATCGAGGTGTCAATGCTTTTTCCGTCAAGCACCGCTGTGATTGAACCTCCGTTACCGATATGGCAGGTGATGACACGCTGCTTGTCAAAAGGCAATCCGAGGAAGTCACACGCACGACGTGACACATAACGGTGGCTGGTGCCGTGGAAGCCGTAACGGCGTATCGCATACTTCTCATAAAGTTCATAAGGCAATGCATACATGTAAGCCTCCTTGGGCATAGTCTGGTGGAAGGCGGTGTCAAACACTGCTACCTGGGGCACTCCGGGCATAAGCTCGGTGATAGCCTCGATACCGGTCATGTTGGCGGGGTTGTGAAGCGGCGCCACATCGTAGCACTCCTTGATTTTCTCAATCACCTCATCGTCAATCTTGACACTCTTGTTGAACTTCTCGCCTCCATGCACTACGCGGTGACCTACAGCGTTGATTTCATCAAAGCTCTTGATACACCCGAAAGTGGGGTCGGTAAGTATGTTAAGAATATCATTGATTGCCTTCTTATGGTCGGGGATAGGCATCTCAATGGTCTTCTTGTCTCCGTCGGGAAGCTTGAACTTCAGGAATGAACCGGGAAGACCTACTTTCTCCACGCCTCCTTCGGCAAGAGTGGTCTTGCTGTCTACGTCAATTAATTTATATTTTACGGAGCTGCTTCCGCAGTTCAAAACTAATATATTCATTTTCAATATGGTATTAACGGCTATTAGTTGCGTGAAGCTTCACCTATAGCCTGATTGCAGGTAATAATGATTGTCTTGTAAATATCTTCAGGGAAACATCCGCGTGAGAGGTCGTTGACAGGAGCGGCAAGACCCTGGAGGATAGGACCTACAGCCTGCACTCCGGCAAGACGCTGCACAAGCTTGTAAGCGATATTTCCGGTTTCAAGCGACGGGAACACAAGCACGTCAGCCATTCCCTTCAGCGGGCTGTCGGGAGCTTTGCTCTTGGCAACACCAGGCACGAGCGCGGCATCAGCCTGAAGCTCGCCGTCACACATAAGCTCGGGATCGGCCTCATGCACAAGCTTTACAGCCTCGATCACCTTGTCAATACGCTCATGCTTTGCACTGCCCTTGGTAGAGAAGCTGAGCATGGCGATACGCGGCTCGATACCGGCGATGTCACGCGCGGTGTCGGCGGTAGAAAGCGCAATCTGGGCAAGCTCTTTAGCTGAGGGATCGGGAAGAACCGCGCAGTCGGCAAATACAAGTATGCCGTTTTCGCCGAAGGGCACTCCGTCGGGAAGAAGCATTACAAACGCTCCTGACACAACATCGATGCCGGGCTTGGTCTTGATTACCTGGAATGCGGCACGAAGCACATTGCCGGTAGTGTTAAGCGCTCCGGCAACCTGTCCGTCGGCATCGCCGTTCTTAATCATAAGACAGCCGAGATACAAAGGATTGGCTGCTGTCTTGCGGGCATCTTCCATGCTGATACCCTTGCTCTTTCTCAATTCATAGAAGAGTGGTGCATACTTGTCAATAACCTTCTCGTCCTTGGGATTGACAATACGTGCCTTGCATATATTGGTCAAGCTCAGCTCACGGGCTGCGTCGGCTATCTCAACGGGGTCTCCGATAAGAATGATGTCGGCTATACCTTCGGTAATGATGCGGTCGGCAGCCGTAAGTGTACGCGGCTCTGTTCCTTCGGGAAGGACAATGCGCTGGCGCTCTTCTTTTGCCTTTTTGGTCAATTTTTCAAATAGTCCCATAGTAATTGATTTTTAGTAAATTTATGATGTGATATTATTAATGTGCAAATTTAAGGTTTTTTGGGCTAAAACACATACGCCGATGTATAGTATTTTTCAAATCAGGCAACAAAAAAGGCGCGGAATGATTCCACGCCTTTGTTATCAAAACAAGCTTTGAGTTCAATTACATCGCCTCGATGCGCTTGAGGTTTGCCTCGTCGTCAAGAGTGTAGTAGACGCTGCGGAGCAGACGGCGGGCGTCGCTCTCGGTCTGGTCATTCTTGAGGGCGGTCTCAAGATAAGGTATAGCCTGTCTCAAGAGCGGGTCTATCTTTTCTTCACGAAGCTTGTTGTAAGCGGCATTGTCAATAGAGCCTGCACCCTCCTCAATAGCCACAGCCTTGGCATAAAGCACTCTTCCGAGGTCAAGCTGAGCCTTTACGTAATCGGGATTGAGTGATACAGCCTTTTCAAAGTCGGCCTGTGCCTCGTCATTTTTCTTCTGGCTCTGATAGAGGATACCGCGCACATCGTAAAGCTCTGCATTGGTGGGAGAAACGGCGATAGCCTGCTCAAGAAGAGTCATAGCCTCGTCATATTTCTCATGATTGATCTTATCGTTGATGATGATGGTAAGATACTTGCTTGTAGAGTCACCGTACACCTTGTTTGCCTCGTTTGCAAATTCCACTATAAGCGCCTCGTCCTGCTTCTGCGCTGCAACACCGATTGCATAGTCATAGAGAGCCTGCTCGTTGTAGCCGAGCTTGAGGGCTGAACGGAAAGCGCTGATAGCGTCGTCAAGACGCTCTGCCTGCCATGCGGCAAGACCCTGGAAATAACAAATCTGACCTACGATTGAATCGGGAGCAGCCTTGGGAGCGTCCTTTCCAAGAGAAGGATTCTCGGGAAGAGAGGTATAGATTGACCATGCCTTGTAAGCACCGGGATAGTCCTGTGCTTCCCAAAGGAACTGACCGCCCGACGCATAGTCATTGTAATGGGCGGCAAGTTTCTTTGCCATATCTTTAGAATATTTGGTCTTTACCTTGGGGCTTCCGTCCTTGTTAAGCTTGGGAGCTCCGGTCTTGTCGACCTCGGGAACTGTGTCAAGAGGGAAAGCGGTCATGAAATACTCATAGCCGTTTACGAGAGCCTGACCCATCGCCTTGTCATCGGCAGCCTGTCCTACGGCTTTCTTGCCGAGCTGGCTGTCATAGTCGCCAAACTCGATCGTTCCTGCTACATACCATGTCTGTGCGTCGTTCTTGGTCTCAGCATCGGTCAATGCGGGAGCAAGCTGTGTACGCGCCTTTGCAAAGTCGGCGTCAAATCCTTTAGACTTACCTTCAACCTCTTTTACAAGGCTCTTCTGGGCTGAAGCTCCTGCAACAGCCATGAAGCAAAGTCCTAACAAAAATAATTTTTTCATACTTGCTATTGATTACATTAATGAATTTAGTGTCTGTCAATTGTTAAGTTCGTCATCTTCAGTCAGCTCCTCGTCATCGTCGGCAGCAACTTCATCGATTTCCTCTTCAGGGGTCTCGTCGATTGCAAGCGGGGTCTGCTCCGACTCTTCCACAAGGATGTCGCTGTCAGTCTCCTCTTCCGGGTCAGACAGCACGCAGCACACGGATGCAATCTCATCGTTACGCTTCTCAAGGTTAATCAGACGTACACCCTGTGTCGCACGACCCTGAACGCGGATATCGGCAACCTTTATGCGGAGTGTGATGCCCGACTTGTTGATGATTACAAGGTCATTGTCATCGTTCACGCTCTCGATTGCGACAAGATTTCCGGTTTTCTCGGTGACATTGAGGGTCTTGACTCCCTTACCGCCACGGTTGGTCACGCGGTAGACGGGCTGACGCTCGATAACTCCGTCGACTTCTACATCTATGTCAAGCGGCGTACGCTTTCCGTAGCCTTTCTCTGATATAACCATAACGCTATTTGGGGTGTCAGCGTTCATGCATATCATGCCTACAACCTCATCATCTTCGCCATCAAGCATCATGCCGCGCACTCCCGTCGACACTCGGCCCATCTCTCTGACCTTGTTTTCCGGGAATCGTATCGCACGGCCCTTGCTGTTTGCCATGAGTATATCGCTGTTACCGTCGGTAAGCTCGACACCGATCAGGCTGTCATTCTCCCTGATGATAATAGCCTTCTTTCCCTTGGCGAGCACACGGGCATATTCTGACAACGCAGTGCGCTTGATAACACCGTTTTTAGTCGCAAACACAAGGTAATGTGACGTAGTGAATTCCTTGTCGTCAAGCTGTTTGCAGGCAATGTAAGCCCTGACTTTGTCGCCTTGCTCGATATTGAGCAGATTCTGTAGCGCGCGGCCCTTGCTGTTTTTAGCTCCCTCGGGAAGCTCATAGACTTTCATCTTGTAGACAAGACCGCGGTCGGTGAAGAAGAGCATGGTATTATGCATCGAAGCCGTGTAGACATGCTCGATAAAGTCTTCATCACGGGTGTTGCTGCCTCGCGAGCCTACACCACCGCGATTCTGAGCGCGGAACTCGCTAAGCGGAGTGCGCTTGATATATCCCATGTGGGAGATGGTGATGATCATGTCGTCATCAGCATAGAAGTCCTCGGCATTGAAATCGCCCGCCATGTAATTAATGTCGGTCTTGCGCTCGTCGCCATACTTGTCACGCACCTCGGCAAGCTCGCTCTTTATAAGCTCGCGGCACACATGCTCGTCGGTAAGGATAAGGTTAAGATGCTCGATAAGCTTGAGTATCTCCTCATATTGCGCATGAAGCTTGTCCTGCTCCAGTTTTGCAAGATTGCGGAGCCTCATCTCCACGATGGCGAGAGTCTGGGCGTCTGACAGTTCAAATCGAGCCGAGAGCTGTGCCCTTGCGTCTTCCACGGAGTCGGCACCGCGTATTATGCGTATCACCTCGTCAATGTTCTGCGAAGCGATTATAAGTCCTTTAAGAATGTGGGCACGCTCCTCAGCCTTGCGTAGCTCGAAGCGGGTGCGGCGTATCACGACCTCATGGCGATGTGCGATAAACGCCTCAAGTATCTGCTTGAGGTTAAGCGTCTTCGGGCGACCGTTGACGATAGCCACATTGTTGACGCTGAACGAAGCCTGCATCTGTGTGAGCTTGTAAAGCTTGTTGAGCACGACATTGGCGTTGGCGTCGCTTTTAAGGCGTATCACGATGCGCATTCCCTTGTAGTCACTCTCGTCATTCAGGTCGGCGATGCCGTCAATCTTCTTTTCATTTACGAGATCGGCGATATACTTGATAAGCTCTGCCTTGTTGACATTGTAAGGGATTTCGGTCACGATGATATCCTCATGATTGGAGTGAGTCTCGATCTCGGCCTTCGCGCGTATCACGATTCTGCCGCGTCCGGTCTCAAACGCCTCCTTTACTCCGTTGTAGCCGTAGATTGTACCGCCGGTGGGGAAATCGGGTGCTTTGATATGCTGCATCAGCTCGCTTATCGTAAGCTCCGGATTGTCGATGAGGGCAATCGTGGCATTGATTGACTCCGTGAGGTTATGGGGAGGCATGTTGGTTGCCATACCTACGGCAATACCTGACGTACCGTTGACCAGAAGGTTGGGGATTCTTGTCGGCAGCACGGTAGGCTCCATACGGGAGTTATCGTAGTTGGGCTGGAAATCCACTGTCTCCGACTCGATGTCGCTGAGCATTTCCTCGCCTATCTTTTCAAGACGCACCTCGGTATAACGCATTGCCGCGGGACCGTCGCCGTCGACCGAGCCGAAGTTTCCGTGTCCGTCGACAAGTGTATAACGCAACGCCCAAGGCTGTGCCATACGCACAACCGTACCATAAATAGATGAGTCACCGTGGGGGTGATACTTACCCATTACCTCGCCGACACAGTTTGCCGACTTCTTGTGGGGATTTGACGAGGTGTTGCCCATCTCGTTCATTCCGAACAGCACACGGCGCTGCACGGGTTTAAGTCCATCCCTGACATCAGGTAACGCACGTGACACAATCACCGACATGGAGTAGTCGATGTATGCCGACTTCATCTCGTTTTCAATATCAATCTTTAGGATTCTATCTTCTTCCAGCATATATGCAGTTTAAAGTAATAACGGTTTAATGTCGTGCTGTCAGCACGAAAACATTCACGCAAAGATAAATAAATTTTACGAAAAAGTGAGTAATTTTAATCTCTGTATTGTTTAAAATATGTTGAAGTACATTAAATGTGCCTTTCACCTTGTTTTTTGGCATAATTATTGTTATTATTGAAGTCACAAAGATTTTATGTAACTATATGGACACAAATTTTTCCAACGAACTAAAGACCGTCCTGGATCAAAGCCGGGTGGAGGCGAGCCGTCACAATGATAATGTGATACGTGCCGAACACCTCCTGCTCGCCATCCTGTCTAACAATGACAGCAACGCATTCAGGACTCTCCGCCAGTTGCTTGACGATGACACTATGTACCGATTACGAGATAACCTTGACAATAGCATCTACCGACAGCGTGAGGGAACGGAAGGAATGGGCGTGAGCGATCTCGCCAACCGCATAATAAAGCTTAGCGTGCTTGAGGCGAGGATGCTGAAGACCAATGTCGTGGACTCGGAGCATCTTCTTCTCGCCCTGTTTCACAATAACGAGGTGCAGAGCCTCGACATAATGGCGCAGTTTCATGAGGCAGGTGTCACCTACGAGGCGCTCTACAAGCTTCTTGCCAACGTGACCGACGCGCCGAAGATGGGTGCGTCATTCGGGGAAGACGAGGAAGATGAAGATGACGAAATCTTCCGCAACGAACCGAAAGAGCCGGCGTCGTCACAACAGCGTGCCGGAGCTCCAAAACGCGGCAACGACACTCCGGTACTTGACAAATTTGGCAATGACATGACCCGTGCCGCCGAAGAAGGCCGACTCGACCCGGTTATAGGTCGCGACGTGGAAATCGAGCGTCTTGCCCAGATTCTAAGCCGACGCAAGAAAAACAATCCGGTGCTCATAGGAGAGCCGGGAGTCGGCAAGTCGGCAATTGTAGAGGGGCTCGCGCTCCGCATCGTTCAGCGAAAGGTGTCACGAATCCTTTTCGGAAAGCGCGTCATCTCGCTCGACATGGCGTCGATTGTAGCCGGCACCAAATACCGCGGTCAATTCGAGGAGCGTATAAAAGCGATACTCAACGAGCTTTCTAAAAACAAGGATGTAATCCTCTTCATCGACGAATTGCACACCATCGTAGGCGCCGGAAACGCCTCCGGCTCCATGGATGCCGCCAATCTTCTCAAGCCGGCGCTTGCAAGGGGTGAAATCCAGTGCATAGGCGCGACTACCATTGATGAATACCGCAAGAACATCGAGAAGGACGGCGCTCTCGAACGCCGTTTCCAGAAAGTCATGGTGGAGCCCACATCGCCTGAAGAGACCCTTACCATCCTTAATAACATAAAGGACAAGTATGAGGACCACCACAATGTCAACTATACGCCTGAGGCGATTGAAGCCTGCGTAAAGCTGACCGACCGCTACGTAAGCGACCGCAATTTCCCCGACAAGGCAATCGACGCCCTTGACGAGGCGGGATCGCGCGTTCATGTCACCAACATAGTTGTCCCGAAAGAGATTGAGAGTATCGAGGCGCAGATTGCCGAGGCTAACGCCAACAAGCTGAAAGCGGCGCAGTCACAGAATTTCGAAAGCGCGGCCTCATTCCGCGACAAGGAACAGCGACTGAAACTTGAGCTCGACGATGCAAAACGCAAGTGGGAGGCGTCGCTTAACGAACACCGCGAGACGGTCGACGAGGATAAAGTAGCCGAGGTAGTGGCGATGATGACCGGTGTCCCGGTGCAGCGCATAGCCCAGGCTGAGGGTATGCGTCTCCGCGAAATGGCGCCGGAGCTGAAACACGCCATCATCGGTCAGGACGGTGCCATCGACAAGATCGTAAAGGCAATACAGCGTAACCGCGTAGGGTTGAAAGACCCCAACAAGCCCATCGGTACGTTCATGTTTCTCGGTCCTACAGGTGTCGGAAAAACCCATCTCGCAAAGAAGCTCGCTGAATATCTCTTTGACTCTGCCGACACGCTCATACGCGTCGACATGAGCGAATACATGGAGAAATTCACTGTATCGCGTCTTGTCGGGGCACCTCCGGGATATGTAGGATATGAGGAGGGCGGACAGCTTACCGAAAAGGTGCGCACCCACCCCTACTCCGTCGTGCTTCTTGACGAAATTGAGAAAGCTCATCCCGATGTGTTCAACCTGCTTCTGCAGGTACTCGACGAGGGTCGGCTTACCGACAGCCTCGGACGCAAGGTGGATTTCAAAAACACCATCATCATCATGACGTCCAATATCGGCAGCCGTCAGCTCAAGGATTTCGGCACCGGTGTAGGATTCGCCACCAAGCCCGCCGACAAGGAATACAGTCATAGCGTGATTCAGAAAGCCCTCAACAAGGCTTTCTCGCCGGAATTTCTCAACCGTGTCGACGACATAGTGATGTTTGACGCGCTTGACAAAGAGGCGATATTCAAGATTATCGACATCGAGCTTGCAGGATTCTACAAGCGCGTCGACGGACTTGGCTACAGGCTTACAATCACCGATGAGGCAAAAAATTTCATCGCAGAGCGAGGCTATGACGCTCAGTTCGGTGCCCGACCGCTGAAACGCGCCATCCAGAAATATCTGGAAGACGAGCTCGCGGAAATGATAATCAACGCCTCGATACAGCCCGGCAACCTTATCTTTGTCGATTATGACAAGGAGAAAGACAAGATTGTCACAGAAATCCGCACTGAATAGACATTATTTATATACCAACTACACGACAGGAGGCTCATCCCAGAGCCTCCTGTCGTCGCTTTATCAGCCAAGCAACATAATCCGCAGTGCATATTGCCGATGCGCAATATGCAGGGGCATTTAGTCACGATGTATTCTGTTGATGTACAACATGCAATGTAGGGGCGAGTGGAAGCTCGCCCGCGGTGACAGCA
>OLWA01001859.1_pt1 | contig 20437 bp, 20 predicted proteins | sample 1673251 | NCBI WGS metagenome assembly OLWA01 (sample SAMEA3178937, study PRJEB25190) | human gut metagenome | biome: human gut; feature: human-associated habitat; material: faeces | place: Austria | collected 2013 | reverse complement strand
TCAGTTGGTAGAGCAGGGGACTGAAAATCCCCGTGTCAGTGGTTCGATTCCACTTGAAGCCACCAAATGAAGAACTAATTTTATTAGTTCTTTTTTTATAGAAAAACTTCTTCTTTTTCTTAAGTTGTTGACATTGCGTTGAACGGGTAGTTTTTTGTGTGTTTATATACTTTTGATCATAAAATAAATAAATAATAATAAAATTAAATAAAACAATAATTGAAAGGAAAAAGTAAGAAATGAGAAAAAAATATTGGGTAATAATATTGATTATAATTTTATGTTTGTTAGGAGGATTATTTTTTTATAAAAAAAGTATTAAAAATTCAAAAATAGGAAACAATAAAAATAGTCAAGAAATTATAGATTATATATTGAATCTTAGTTCATATGAAACAAAAATAGAAGTAGAAATTGTAAGCAATAAAAATAGGAATAAATATATAATAAAACAGAAATTTCAAGAACCAAATATAAATATGCAAGAAGTAATAGAACCAAGTAATATTGAAGGAATAAAGATAATCAATGATGGAACAAATTTGAAGATAGAAAATAGTATTTTAAATTTAGAAACAATGATAGAAAATTATACATATTTAGGTGATAATTGTTTGGATCTATCAACATTTATAGAAGAATATAAAAAAAATAATGAAAATAATTATGAAATAGATGAAGATAAAATAATAATGAAAGTTATGAATAATAGTAATAATCAATATACAAAGCAAAAAGTATTATATATAGATAAAAATACTCAACAACCAATAAAAATGGAAATAAAAGATAATAAACAAAAAAACAGAATTAACATATTATATAAAGAGGTAAAGATAAATATATAAAAATTATATTATCTTTACTTTGAACTAAGAAAAAATACAATATATAAACTTGATATATAGTAAACTTAGGAGTGAAGAATATGGTAATCAAAAGAGGAGATATGTTTTATGCTGATTTAAGTCCAGTTGTTGGTTCAGAACAGGGAGGAATTAGACCAGTAGTAATAATTCAAAATGATTTAGGAAATAAATATAGTCCAACAGTAATAGCAGCAGCAATAACTTCTCAAACTAATAAAACAAAATTGCCAACACATATAGAAATTGGAGAAAATACAAGTGGATTAAAAAGTAATTCTGTTGTATTAACAGAACAAATTCGTACAATAGATAAAAGCAGATTAAAAGAAAAAATTGGTCATATAGATGATAATGCAATAATAAATAAATTAAATAATGCTCTTGGAGTTAGTTTTGGATTAGATTGACAAATAAGGCTGTATATGGTATAATATTAGTGTACGTGGGGAAAATCCCCTTATAATGATCACAACGAAAAAACGGAGGAAAAATTATGCAAAACATCATCGTTGCAATCGTTATGTTCCTGCAGATTCTGCTTTCTGGTGGCAATGTCAACGGAAACCAGAATTACACCAACATGAACTGGCTTCAGCTCATGGCCCTGTTGGGCAACAACAACGCTTCGACCAGCTGGTATAAGGACAGTTGGAGCGAAATTGACCAAACCATTGACCTCGGTGATGGGCAGTGGGAACGGTATGGATATGGAAAGGGCTCAACGGTCCGAATCCATGGTAACCTGGACTCTGGCATGTACTTTGATTTTTCCATTAAGGGAAGTCAGTGGGATAGTCAGAAGCAGGTTACGAATCCTGTTGAAGGTATCACCATTACCCAGACGAGTTATAACTCTGGGGATTCGGGCTATTCGTTTAGCGTAGGCCCTGTTACTCTCCAGACGGCGCTGAACCTCTGGAACATGGCAACTAGTCAGATGGCTAGTTAAATGAAATCGCCACATTCAAAGTCTTTTGTACTTTGAGTGTGGCGATGTTTTTTATAATAAAAAAATAACAAGAATATCTTGATATTTTCACATTCATAGAGTAAAATATATACTAGTTAAAAGCAAAGTGTAAGGGAGGTTTACATGGAAAGCAAATTAAATAATATAGCAAAAGTACATTCAATAGAAAGTTTTGGAACAGTTGATGGTCCTGGAATAAGATTTGTATTGTTTTTACAAGGATGTACTTTAAGATGTAAATACTGTCATAATAGAGATACATGGGATATGGCATTAGGTGAAGAAAAAACATTAGAAGAAATAGTAGAAAAAGTAAATAGATATAAAACATATATGACGCTATCAGGAGGAGGAGTAACTGTTACAGGAGGAGAACCATTATTACAGGTTAAGTTTTTGATAGAATTTTTTAAAAAACTAAAAGAAGAAAATATAAATACATGTATAGATACATCAGGAATGTTTAATGTAACAGAAGATATAAAAGAGTTATTGAAATATACAGACTTAGTTTTATTAGATATAAAACATATAGATGATGAAAAATGTAAGGAATTAGTTGGATTTTCAAATAAAAAAGAATTAGAATTTGCTAGATATTTAAGTGATAATGGCAAAAAAATGTGGATCAGACAAGTATTAGTTCCAGGATATACTGATGATGAAAAAGATTTATTGAGATTGAAAGATTTTATTTCAACATTAAAAACTGTAGAAAAAGTTCAAATATTAAAATATCATAGTATGGGAAAATATAAATGGGAAAAACTTGGATTAAAATATGAATTAGAAGGAATAAGAGATGCAACACTAGAAGATGAAGAAAGAGCAAAAAAAATTTTAGGAATTCAATAAAAATATAATAAAAGGTGAGGAATAAGTATGCCATCAAATAAGAAAAGTGGTAGTTTTAATAAACAAAGAGAAATAGAAAAGAAAAGAAGAAAAAAAAGAAAGTCAAGGCTAATATTTTTTATAATACTAATAATAATTGTAAGTTCTGTTACATATTTGATGAATTCTCAAACATTTAAAATAAAAAATATTGAAGTTACAGGAAATTCACAACTTGATAAAAAAGAGATTATAGAACAATCGGAAATAAAACTTGGAGACAGTATATTTTCAAATATAAATATAATAACAAAAGTGAAAATAAAGCAAAACGGATATATTGAAGATGCAGTAGTAACCAAGAAGATGCCTGATACAATAAAAATAGAAGTTAAAGAAAGAAAAGCGAGTTTTCAAATAAAAACAGAAAATGATTATTATATATATATTGATGAACAAGGCTATATAATAGACTGTGTACAGGAAGCTAAAGAATTAGTGACAATAACAGGTATGGAAATAACAGAAGAAAACATTGAAAAGAAAAAGAGATTGGAGAATGATGATTTAAATATAAAATTGGAAAATATATTACATATACGAGAAGAATCAGACAAGATTGGAATATATGACAAAATATCAAAAATTCAAGTTGAGGAAAATGAATATATTTTAAAATTAGATGATTTAAATTTAACAATTAATTTAGGAAATGCAACAAATTTAAAAAATAGAATGGACTATGTAAAGTCTATTTTAGAAAAAGAAAGTGGAAAAACAGGAACAATAAATGTTAACGGAAATTTAAATGAGGGATTTGTGCCATATTTTACAGAAAATCAATGATTTTTAGAGAGGAAGAATGCTCATGAATAAAAAAATGAAAATTAGTTTAATATTAGGAGGAATGTGTGTTGCATTATCTTGTGGAATAGCAATACAAGTTAGAACAATCTCAAAGATTGGAACAACAACTAGCAGAAATTCAACAGAAAATGAGTTAAGAGATGCAATATTGCGAACAAAAGAAAATTATGATAACTTGTATGCTGATGAAGAAAAAGCAGAAAAATTACTAGAAAATGAAAGAAAAAACGCAACAGAAAATAATAGTGAGTTGGCAGAAATACAAGAAAACATAAAAAAATTAAGCACTGAATTAGGTGTAACAGAAGTTACAGGAAAAGGTGTAGTAATTAAAGTTGATGATGCAATAGTTCCATCTGTTATGGATCCTAATTCAGCAATTGTTCATGATACAGATCTTATAAGTATAGTTAATGAATTAAAAAATGCAGGAGCGGAAGCAATATCAGTTAATGAACAAAGAATTATGGCAAATACAGTCATAGAATGTATAGGAACAGTTATAAAAATTAATGGACAAAGAGTTGGAGCACCATTTACAATAAAGGCAATAGGAATGCCAGAATTATTAAAAAATACATATAGAAATGGTGGATATTTAAAAGTATTAGAAGGAGATAGAATCCAAGTGGATTTTAAAACATCTGACAATGTAACAATATCTAAATATACTGGAACATATAAATTTGAATATGCACAAACAATAAATAACAAATAAAGAAAAGAGAAATAAATATGAAGAAGATAAATATAAGCAAAGAAAAGATTGTTATGTCAATAACAATAGGGATAGCATGCTTAACCTTAATGTTAGTAATGTTTATGCAGTTTAAAGTTGTTAAGCAAACTGATATAACTTCAATAGAAAGCATGAGAGAAGAAGAGTTAAGAACGGAACTTTCTGATTATAGAAAGAAATATTCAGAAATACAAGAAAAATATGAAGAAACAATGAATAAAATATCAGAATATCAAACAGAAAAAGAATCAGATGAAAAAACAGCTAAACTATTACAAAATGAATTGGAAGAATTAAGTACTTATCTTGGATTAACAGATGTTCAAGGTGAAGGAATAACAATAATATTAACAGATAATGGTGGACAAGAACTGAATAATAGTTCTGATGAAAAAATAGTTTCAATTTCAAGCTTGGACTTATTAAGAGTAATTAGAGATCTATTTTCAGCAGGAGCAGAAGCTATTTCTATAAATGATCAAAGAATTGTTGGAATGAGTGATATATTTTTAATAGGGTCAAGTAGCACACCATTTATTCAAGTAAATGGTCAAAGAATAACATCTCCATATGTAATAAAAGCTATAGGAAATAAAGCATATCTTGAAAGTGCAGTAAGCATAAATACAAGTATGGTTCAAGCTTTAAAAGAAGAGGGACATGGAGTTGAAATTCAATCATCAGGATATAATAAGTTAGTAGTAATAAAAGCATATACAGGAACTATTAGTACTAAATATATGAAAGATAAGGAAGAGTAGAAAGGAAAATGTAAAATGATAATAATAGCAATTATTTTAGGATGTATTATAGGGGCAATTATAGGAATGAATGCTCCTATGATACCATATACATATTCAACATTTTTAGCAATAGCAGTTGTAGCAGCATTAGATTCTGTTTTTGGAGGAATCACATCTGTTTTAAAGAAAAACTTTGATTTGACAATTTTTATATCAGGATTTTTTTGTAATAGTATATTATCAATAGCATTAACATATTTAGGTCAAAAATTAAACATAGATATATATTTAGCAGCATTAGTAGTATTTGTAGGAAGAATGTTTACAAATTTGACAATAATTAGGAGATATTATATCGATTTATGGAGAGAAAAATCTAAAAATAAGACAATAAAAAAGAAAGAAAAACAAAATTAATGATATGTTACAAACATATTACATGAGTATCAAAAATATTACAAAATTATTTCAAAAATGTTTCAATTTATATTGACTTTTTTATAAAAATGTAATATATATAACAAAGAAGAAATCAATCTATATAATATAGAAATTTTAACAAAATAAATGGAGGAATCATTTTGGCAATAGGTGATATCATAGTTGGTATTGATATAGGTACATCTAAGGTTTGTACAGTTGTTGGAGAGGTTAACAACTTTGGACAAATTGAAACACTATGTAGCACATCTTGTAAATGTAATGGTATAAAAAAAGGCAAAATTATTAACGAAGAAGAAGTTAGTTTAAGTGTTGCAAAAACTATAAAAGATGCTGAGGAAGAAGCGGAATTTAAAATAAACTCAGCATATGTAACTATTCCAGGAAAAGAAGTTACAATAGTCCAAAATAGCATATTAAAAGAACTAAAAGATAAATTTGCAGGTATATCATTAAAAGATGTTCAAAGTGCAATTGTACAAGCTAAAGATATTGAGATACCAGAAGGGAAAACAATAATAGACATAGTACCATCAGAAGTAATACTTGATAACGGAAAAATTGTCGCAGATCCAGTTGGCAATTTAAGCTCAAATTTCACACTAAAAGCACAAGTTATCTTAGCAAATAAAGATTATGTAAGACAATTAACATCAATCTTTAAAAGAGTTGGAATTGAAATTGATGGAATAGTTCCAACAGCTTTAGCAGAAAAAAATTTAATGTTAGATACTAATGAATTATATGATAATGTAATGTTACTTGATATTGGGGCAGGAAATACAGAAATTGGTGTATTTGAAGGCAATAATTTTACTTATACAAATACAATTCCTCTAGGTGGAGATAATATTACAAATGATATATCATTAGTATTAAATATTTCAGAAGAAGAAGCAGAAAAACTAAAAAAACAATATGGACTTGCTTTAAAATCATTTATAGATAATGATAATGAAATAATGTTAAATACATGTAAGGATGAGAATAGAAATAAAATAATAAAAAGTTCAGAATTAATAGAAATAATTGAAGCAAGAATTGAAGAAATATTTACATTAATAAATAAAGATATAACAAATAATAATGTAAAGCAAAACATAAATACTGTTATATTAACAGGAAGAGGTATTACAACAATTAATAAAAGTGATGTTGCAGGTAAGATAAATTTGAATATACCTGTAAAAATGTCAACAGGAAGACTAATAAGCACAATAAAACCAGAGTTTAGAACTAGCTATGCTCTTGTTAGATATATTGCTGCAAGACCTTATGTAAAATCTGTATCAAGCAGTATAGATAGACAGCCAAATGAAAGCATATTTAAAACAATAATAGATAGAGTAAAAGAGTTCTTTTATTCTTAAAGAAAATATATTTTAGTTTTATGGGGAGGAAAACTTAATGAAAGAGTATGAAGAAGAAACAATGATGGATGGAGCTGCAACAATTAAAGTAATTGGTGTTGGTGGTGCCGGAAATAATGCAGTAAATAGAATGATTGAAGCGGGAATAAAAGGAGTAGACTTTATCGCAGTTAATACAGATAGACAAGCATTACAAAAGTCAAAAGCAAGTGCAAAAATTCAAATAGGAGAAAAAATAACAAGAGGTTTAGGTGCTGGTGCTAATCCAGATATAGGAGCACAATCAGCAGAAGAAAATAAATCAGAAATTGCAGAAACTTTACGCGGAGCAGATATGGTATTTGTTACAGCCGGAATGGGTGGAGGAACAGGTACAGGGGCTGCCCCAATAGTTGCACAATCAGCAAAAGAAATGGGAATATTAACAATAGGTGTTGTAACAAAACCATTTACATTTGAAGGAAAGAAAAGACTTTCACAAGCTGAACGCGGAATAGAAAGTTTAAAAGGTAAAGTAGATGCATTAGTAGTAATACCAAATGATAAATTATTACAAATAATAGATAGAAAAACATCAATAAATGATGCATTTAGAATGGCAGATGATGTATTAAGACAAGGTGTACAAGGTATATCAGATTTAATAGCTGTTACAGGAACAGTAAACTTGGACTTTGCAGATGTTAAAACAATAATGAAAGATACAGGAATGGCACATATGGGGATTGGTAGAGCATCAGGAGAAAACAGAGCGGAAGATGCTGCAAAACAAGCAGTACAAAGTCCATTACTAGAAACATCAATAGAAGGAGCAAGAGGAGTAATCATAAATATTACAGGTGGTGAAGATTTAGGATTACATGAAGTTAATACAGCAGCAGAACTTGTTCAACGCAGTGTAGACCCTGAAGCAAATATAATATTTGGTACAGTTACAGATCCAAATATGGGAGAAGATATCCAAATTACAGTTATTGCAACAGGATTTGAAAAACCAGAAGCAAGAGTTGCTTCAAGTGTAGATAGCTTTGTAAATAAACAATGGGATAAGAAAATAAATTCAATTCCAACATCTACAGACAATTCTAATTCAGGTGATTTAGATATACCAGCATTTTTACGTAAAAATAAAGGAAAAAATATGTAGTAAGAAAATTCATATACTAGAAATAGTATGTGGATTTTTTTGTTATAAAATTTTTAATGATTTTTTCATATAATGACAAAATTTTAGATTTAAATATAGTATAATAATTAGTTGAAAAAATATAATATATTTGGAGGTCATTATGACAATATATATTGATATAATATTTATTGAAAATATAATAATGAATGCAATTATTTTATATGCAACATCAATTATATTAAAGCAAAAGGTAAAAAGTAGTAGATTAATAATATCAGCATCAATTGGAGCAATTTATTCAATATTAATGTATATAACAAAGTTGACTATATATTCATCAATAATATCGAAATTTATATTATCAATAGTAATGATTTACATAGCATTTAAACCACAAAATTCAAAAAAAATGTTTAAACAAATCATAATATTTTATTTAACATCATTTGTATTTGGTGGAGTAGCATTAAATTTAATATATTTTTTAAGACCAGAAAATGTAAGTATAAAAAATGGATTATTTACTGGAGAATATGCATTAAAAGCAATAATGTTAGGTGCGATTATGGCATTTATAATAATAAAAATATCAATAAAAATAATAAAAACAAAATTTAATTCAAAAGATATGTATTGTAATATAAAATTAAAGATAAATGAAAAACAGATAGAAACAAAAGCAATGATAGATACGGGAAATCTTGTAAAAGAGCCAATTACAAATACTCCAGTTGTAATAGTGGAAGAGTCATTACTAGAAGGAATTATTCCAAAGGAAATATTAAGAAACTTAGAAAATATTTTATGTGGGAATTTAGAAAATTTGCCACAAGATATACAAGACAAATATCTTCCTAGATTAAGATGTATACCATTTTCATCATTAGGAAAAGAGAATGGAATGTTAGTTGGAATAAAGATATCTGAGATTGTAGTAAAAAGCGAAGATGAGGAGAAAAAAACTTCTAATATTATAATTGGTATATATGAAAGAAGTTTGACAAAAAAAGGCGAATATAGAGCCTTAGTTGGTGTAGATTTATTATAGATAATAAAAATACATAATATAATTAGAAGAAAAATAAATAAATAAAAGAGAAATAATCGAACAATAGCGATTATTTCTTTTTTTCTACAATAAGAAAAGACAGCTTTTTTTCTATTAGAGTTGTACAATAAAAATCAAGAAAGAGGTGATGAATTAAAATTAAAAGAAAGGAATGTAAAATGAATTTTTTAGAGATTATTAAAAATAGTATAAATAATTTATGTGCAAAATATATTGAAGGAAAACTAAATGATGAGATATTGCCGATATTTTATGTTGCAGGTAGTCAAACATTACCAGCACCTTTAGAACCAAAAGAGGAAGAGGAAATGATAAAAAAACTTGAAACAGATGAAAGAGAATATGCCAGAAAAACATTAGTAGAAAGGAATCTAAGACTTGTTGTTTATATAGCCAAAAAGTTTGAAAATACAGGAATTGGAATAGAAGATTTAGTTTCAATTGGAACAATAGGCTTGATGAAAAGTGTAAATACATTTAATTCAGAAAAAAAGATAAAATTAGCAACATATGCATCGAGATGTATTGAAAATGAAATATTAATGTATTTAAGGAGAAATAATAAAATAAAAACAGAAGTATCAATTGATGAACCATTAAATAAAGATAGTGATGGAAATGAACTTTTATTATCAGATATATTAGGAACAGATCCAGACATTACATATAGAAATTTGGAAGATGAAGTAGATATGAAACTTTTGAAAGAAGCAATAAGAAAATTAAATTCTAGAGAAAAAAATATAATGGAAATGAGATTTGGTTTTATTAGTGGTAGAGAAAAAACTCAAAAAGAGGTAGCAGATGAATTAGGAATTTCACAAAGTTATATATCAAGATTAGAAAAAAAGATAATAGGAAAAATGAGAAAAGATATAATGAGTAAAACAGGATAGATTACATAAATATACAATAAATAGTAGACTTATTAAAAAGAAAATGTTATAATAATTATGTGTTTATAGGCAGACACATAAAAAACCTAAATATTTATTATATAAGGATATTATTATATGTATCAGAAATTTGGAATAAAAAAAGAAATTTTAGATTTATCAGAAGAAGTTGAACAAGAAATACAACCAATATTTAAAAACATTGAGAAAATAGAAGAAATAAACAGTTTAAAAGTATTATCAGCATTTCAAGAATGTGGATTATCAGAAATGCATTTACATTCATCAACAGGATATGGAATTGATGAAATTGGAAGAAATAAAATAGAAGAGATTTACGCAAAAATATTTAATGCTGAAGATGCATTAGTAAGAGCACAATTAATATCAGGAACACAAGCTCTAGCTGTAACATTATTTGGAATTTTACGTCCAGGAGATACAATGTTAAGTATTTCAGGAGCACCTTATGATACATTACAAACTGCAATAGGAATAAGCAAAGAAGAAAGTAAGAGTTCATTAAAAGCATTTGGAGTAAAATATGAACAAATAGAATTAATTGATAATGATTTTGACATTAATTCAATAAAAGAAAGAGTATCAAAAAAAGATATAAAATTAATAGAAATTCAAAGATCAAAAGGATATTCAACAAGAAAAAGTTTAACAATTGACAAAATTGAAAAAACAATAAAAGCAATAAGAGAAGTAAATAAAGAAGTTATAATAATGGTGGATAATTGTTATGGAGAGTTTGTTGAAGAAAAAGAGCCAACAGATGTTGGAGCAGATATTATAGTTGGTTCTTTAATGAAAAATTTAGGAGCAGGTATTGCAACAAGTGGTGCATATATTGTAGGAAGAAAAGACTTAATAGAATTATGCGCAGAAAGACTTACTGCTCCTGGGGTAGGAAAAGAAATAGGACCATCATTAAATCAAAATATACCATTTATAAAAGGACTATTTTTTGCACCAAGTGTAGTGGCAAGTGCAGTAAAAACAGCAGTTTTTGCAAGTAGAATATTAGAAAAATTAGGATATAAAGTAGATCCTTTATACAATGAAAAAAGAGCAGATATTGTTCAAACAATAGAATTAGGGGATGCAGAAAAATTAGTAAAATTCTGTCAGGGAATTCAAATGGGGTCTCCAATAGATTCAAACGTAATTCCAGAACCAAGTGCAATGGGAGGATATGATGATCAAGTAATAATGGCCGCTGGGACATTTACAGAAGGATCAACAATAGAATTAAGCTGTGATGGACCAATTAGAGAACCATATATCGCATATATGCAAGGTGGGCTTACATATCAATATGGCAAGTTGGGTATAATGAAAGCATTATCAAATTTAAAATAATAAAGAAAGCTATGCAACAAAAATTTGCATAGCTTTCTTTATTATTGTTCAAAATTTGGAATATAATAACCAATTCCTCTTTTAGTAATTAAATATTTAGGATTAGAAGTATCTTTTTCAATTCTTTCTCTAATTCTTCTAACAGTAACATCAACAGTTCTAATATCTCCATAATATTCATATCCCCAAACTTGTTCAAGAAGTGATTCTCTTGTAACAACTTGTCCTTGTTGTTGTGCTAAATATTTTAAAACTTCAAATTCTCTTAAAGTTAAATTTACAATGGTTCCATTAACATTAACCTCATATTTTTCTAAGTCTAAAGTTAGGTCACCGATTTTTATATTATTTTGCTTTTTAGTTTCTCTCTGAGAGTTTGAATCATGTGAAGATTTTAAACTATCATAATGTGTTTCAGATTTTCTTAAATTAGCTTTTACTCTAGCTACAACTTCTCTTACACTAAATGGTTTTGTTATATAATCATCTGCACCAATTTCTAATCCTACAATTTTATCTAATTCATCATCTTTAGCAGAAACCATTAAAATAGGAACATTATAATAATTTTTTATTTTTTTACAAACAGTAAGACCATCAACACGAGGAATCATTACATCTAGTAAAATTAAATCAGGACGTTGAGAAATTGCCAAATCTATTGCAGTTTGACCATCATTTGCTTCAATTGTATTATAACCTTCTCTAGTTAAGTTATGAACAAGTAAATCTACAATTTTTTGTTCATCATCAACTATTAAAATTGTTTTCTTTTCATCATCAAAATTATTGTTTTCCATATAAGACCTCCGATTAAGTTATACATATTTTATATCACAATTTTTACCAATATACAAGGTAAATTAGTAAATAATTGCAAAAAAATGAATATTGTGATATACTTAACATAAGTGCAAAATAGCATTTGTTGTTTTGCGTAGTAAAAAAATTTATACGCACCAAAGGAGGTTTACTATGGGTGCAAATAACAGGACAGAAAAAGTGAAATTCTATATCAGGAATTTCATGAAGTGGCATGATAAGGGGTACAAAGTTCCTGAAATTGCTAAAATTTGTAAGATTTCTTGTGGACATGCATACGACGTTTTGCAGGAAGTCGCAGATTTAAACGGAGTAGAACGGGACGAGTTATTGCTAGTGAAAAGCTGGCATAAATCCCAATCTGGAAATTCTGATAGGGCAGTCAAACCATTAGTTGATGGAGAAGAATTAAATTTGCAGTTCCAAAAGACGGTTAATGATATTGATAATATCATTAAAAAAATTGACAGTATGATTGGAGAATAAAAAAATGAGAAAGCTGAAGGGCAAGGCTATTAGTGCAAAGACGGTAAAGATGAAGGTGAAGAACCATTGGACAGTTTCAGATTTCTTGGAGAATTATGGTATTTCTGAGGATGAGCTCATGGAGCTGCTTCGTGATTTATTTCACGGAGACATCGGAGAAATCAAACGGGACTTAAAGCAGAATGAAGTTTTGAAGAAGTCAGCTAAGAAAAAGGACAATACTGAGACGAATGAGCCTGAAGCAAAAATTGAAGCTGCAGAAATTCAGGGCGCAGAGGCAGTGGAAACTCAGGAAGAAAAAATTTCGGATAAAAACGAAAAAGCTGACATCGAAGAAGGAGCAGAGGTTAAAATGGTTCAGGAACAAGAAAAAAAGCTAAAGTTACTCACTGAAGAGCAAGAAAAGGCTGCCACACTGCAGCAGAACATAATTGCTCTTGAGGTGAATCATGACGAGTTAATTTCTCGCAAAAAGGTAATCCAGACTCAAGAACTTCCTAAATTAAAGGCAGTTTTGGAAGACTACAAAAATAAAATTCTGGAGACTCAAGTTCAGGTCATTAGCTTGAGTGACGAGTTGAATGAAATTGTAGAAAAAGTATCTGAAGCAAATGAGACTCTTGCCAAAAAGCGAGCAATGCTTCAGGCACTGGAAGAAGAAATTCAAGCCCTGAGTACTGTGGATATTTTCGTCTATGCTTCTGGGGATATTGAGGTAAGTGCTTGCACTGAAATTAAAATTCCTGAAGATAGTGCAGTTGATTGGATTGGGGTTGCGAGCAGCAATACTAGTCTATGTAAGGAAATGACCATTGGCCAAATTCAGTCGGTTGCGAAAGTAATTGAGATTGGAAAGGAGTTGAAGTCTTGGCAGACCGTATTCGAGAATGATGCATGTCAGAAACTGTTTGACAGCCTAATGGCAAAGCACCAGTAAATTAACCAAAAGGTTGTACAATCATGTAAATGGTTGTGCAACCTTTTGGGTTATAAAGATATAGCTTAAATATTTTATAATAATATTTATTTATTTTCACATTGAATAAAATATTTACAAAGCTATTGTTATTTTTAAGAAACTATGTTATATTTATTTTGTATTGCCACTATAGCTCAGTTGGTAGAGCGACGGATTCGTAACCCGTAGGCCAGCAGTTCGATTCTGCTTGGTGGCACCAACAATCTATTAAAAAGATATTTTAATAGTGTAATTAAAAAAAAATATTCTTTTTACTCTCTACAGAAATGTGGAGAGTTTTTTCTTTAAATTTTAATTATTAAAAAGCACTACATTGATTGATCAAATCAAATGTAGTGTTTTTTGTGTAATGACTGTACCATTTAAGTAATTTAAAATACCAGCATCTGTTATAAAATTAAATTCTAATTTAAAACTATTAAGTTGTTGATATTTATATCCAAATTGTTTATTTATTTGATTAATACCATATTTGCCATCACCAATAATAGGGTATCCTAAATGAGCTAAATGTGCTCTAATTTGATGAGTTCGTCCAGTTTCGATATTAACTTCTAATAAAGAGGTATTATTATTAAACTCTTTTATTACAGAATAAGAAGTTATAATTTTTTGGTAACCAGGTTTAAAATTATCAGAAATATATACAAGTGATTTTTTATTATCTTTAAATAAATAAGCTTCAAGTCTAGATTCTTTTATTTTAGGAATTCCATAAACTAGAGCTGTATAAGATTTTTTTATTTCATGTTTTTTAAACTTATCAAATAAAATATTTAAGGCAATGTCATTTTTCGCAAATAAAACTAATCCAGTTGTATTTCTATCAAGTCTATGGCAAGGCATTGGTTTTTGTTCTGGATATTTTTGATGTACTAAAGTTGTTAAACTATTTTCACCAACAACTTCAAGATTTATAGGTTTATTAATTACTAAAATATTATTATCTTCAAAAACAATATCTAGATGAATTTCTGGAAAAAGCAAAGAATCTGCAATAAATATATTTAATTCATCATTTTCAAAAATAATACAATCTTTATTAACCCTTTTTCCATTAATTTTTATGTCTTTTTGTCTAAGAGCTTTGTATAAAATATTTTGAGATAAATTCGGAAAAGATGTTAAAATAAAATTACAAAGTTTTTTTCCATTACATTTGTTAGGAACAATTAAAGTTTTCAAAATAACCTCCAAATTAAAATATATTAATATATTATCATAGTATAATTATTTTTTCAATACAAAAAAACGAGGAAAATAGAGAAAAAACGAATAAAATGCAGGAAAAATGAGTAATATATATAATAAGAAGCAATTTTTCAATGGATTAAAGAACTGAAAATACTTAAGAAACAAGAAATGAAAATTAAAAATTTGCAAAATGAGTAAAATTATGGTATAATAAATCTTGGTCGCTAAAAATTCAGCTTATAAGATAAGCAATAAAAAGGAGAGGATAAATTATTTTTAAGAAAAAGCTAAAATACTATACGAAAGAAAGCTGTAAGTTTTTTACAATAATGGCGTTAGGATTAGGCTTAATAATAGCGATTATTTTATTTAAGTATAAGCCAACATATGTAGTAAGTTTGTGTGGAGAACAAATAGGATATGTAAGTAATGCAGCAGAATTACAAAATAGAATTCAATCAGAAATAATTGATATGGATGGAGAAAATATAGATTTTGTTACATTAGATAATATGCCAAAATATGAATTAAAATTAGTAGAAAAAAGTTTAACAACAAATGAAGATGAAATAATGTTAGCATTAAAAGATGATGCAAAAGTAATGTATAAATATTATGCTGTAATTTTGAATGATGAAACAATAACTTATGTTGATAATATAGAAGAAGTTGAAGAAGCTGTTGAACAAATAAAAGAAGAGCATAAAGATGATACAATTCAATTAGATTTAGCAGTAACAACAAATTATACAGAAAATATTAATGAAATAGGAATACAATCAGTAGAAGTTGCCAAACAAGAAGTTGAACAAAAAGTAGATATATTAATAGAAGAAGATGAAAAAACGAAATTACCATCAATAAATGGGGTATTATTAGCTTCACTTCCTGTTAATGGATATGTAAGTTCAAGATTTGGAAATGTAAGTAGAATAAGATCTGGAGCACATACAGGAACAGATATAGCATGTGCATTTGGGACGAAAATAAAAGCAGTTGCAGATGGAACAGTTGTATTTGCACAATATAATGGCTCTTATGGAAATCTTATAAAAATAGATCATGGAAATGGTGTAGAAACATGGTATGCGCATTGTAATAAGTTGTATGCCAAAGTTGGTCAAAAAATATCATCAGGAGATATAATTGCAGAAGTTGGAATGACTGGAAACACAACAGGACCACATTTACATTTAGAAATAAGATTAAATGGAGTGGCAATTAATCCACAAAAATATCTATATAATTAAAAATGAACTATTAAGTAAATTTATTACTTAATAGTTCGTTTTTTGTTTAATATAAAAGATTAATTATTCAACAGTCACTGATTTGGCAAGGTTTCTTGGCTTATCAACATCTAATCCTTTTTCTTTAGAAATATAATAAGAAAGTAATTGTAATGGAACAATTGCAACAATAGGTGAAAGTAAAATATTTGTATCAGGAATTTTAACAATTTTGTCTATATTATTACTTGGTAATTCTTGATTTGTAATGACTAATGTTTTTGCACCACGAGTAATAACTTCTTGAATATTACTAATAGTTTTTTCAACTAAATTCTTATTTGTAATAATACTTATAACAGATATTCCATTTTCAATTAATGCAATAGGTCCATGTTTTAATTCACCAGCAGCATATGCTTCTGAATGTATATAAGAAATTTCTTTTAGCTTTAAAGAAGCTTCAAGAGCAGTGTTATAATCAATACCTCTACCTAAGAAGAAAACATCTTTTTCTTGATAAATATTTTTTGCATAATTTTTAATTTCTTCAGAAGATTTTAATGCTTCTTCAATTTTATCAGGAAGATTAAAGATATCTTTTTTTAAATTTGTTAATTCTGAAGATGTGGTAGTTCCTAATATTTCTGCAAAATAAATTGCTAAAATTATAAGTAACATAACTTGAGAAGTATAAGCTTTTGTTGAAGCAACAGCAATTTCTGGTCCAGCATGTGTATAAATAGAATAGTCGGCTTCTCTTGTAATAGAACTTCCAATGACATTTGATACAGCAAGTGTTGTAGCTCCTTTTGATTTTGCAAGTTTTAATGCAGCAATAGTATCAGCAGTTTCTCCAGATTGAGAGATATAAATACATAAAGTATTTTTATCAATAATTGGATTTCTATATCTAAATTCTGAAGCTATATCAACAGTAACTGGGATATTGCATAAGTTTTCAATTGCAATTTTTCCGGAAAGTCCAGCATGCATTGCAGTTCCGCAAGCTACTATATATATTTTATTTATTTTTGATAAAAATTCTTTGGTGAATTTTAAATCATCAAAATTACAAGGCTCATTTTCTGGTAAACGTGAACCAATAGTTTCTCTTATTGCTGTTGGTTGTTCAAATATTTCTTTTAACATATAATCATCAAAACCATTTTTATCTGCAGCACTAGCATTCCATTCTATACTTGTTAATTTTTTATCTATTTTATTTAAATCAATATCATAAAATTCAACATTGTCTCTTGAAAGAAGCGCAAATTCATTATCATTTAAAAGATAAAAATCTTTTGTAAATGATAGAATTGCAGGAATATCAGAAGAAATATAATTTTCTCCATCACCTTTTCCTATAACAAGAGGACTGTCCTTTCGAATAACAATCATGTTATCTGGCATATATTTAGATATGATTTGAAGTGCATAACTTCCTTTTAATGATTTACAAGCTTTCTGAACAGCACGTAAAACTTTTTTGTCATCATTTTGTTTATCTTTTGAATAATAATAATGTATAAGATTTGGTATAATTTCTGTATCTGTTTGAGAATGAAATGTATAACCATTATCTAATAACAATTTTTTTAAATCATTATAATTTTCAATAATTCCATTATGAACAACAGCAAAACTGTTACTATTATCTAAATGAGGATGTGCATTTTCTTTTGAAGGTTTTCCATGTGTTGCCCATCTTGTATGAGCAATTCCAATTGTTCCTTCAAGAGAATCAATTCCATCTAAATTATATAAATTTTTAACTCTTCCTTTATCTTTCATAACGGAAAGACCATTTTTCTCTATAGTTGATATTCCTGCAGAGTCATAACCTCTGTATTCAAGTCTTAAAAGACCATTAATTAAAATAGGACTTGCTTTTTTATGTCCTATATATCCAATAATTCCACACATTTGTGAATCCTCCTTAAAATAGCTTTTTCAGGATTTTTAAACATAAAAATCCATTATATGCGGAATTGAAATATGCTTATGTATTAATTTCTGTTATAACATTACATTATTTTTTGTTATAATACTTTGGCTTAAGCTAAGCCACTAGAGCATCCGCCGAAAATTCGATAAACTCTAGACCTCGTCAACAAAATTGTGCTCTGGCGCTTGATAAATAACTCCTTTCATAATATATTTTTTATATTTCAATTTCTATATTATATTATATTATATTATATTGTTAGTTTGTGCAAGTATTTTTTTGGAAAATATTCTAAGCGTTGATGAAAAAATATAAAATGAAAAAAACAAAAAACTACGGGAAATTTTTCTCGTAGTTTTTTGTTTTAATGTTAAACTGCAAGATGCAGATTAACATGGGAACTTATTTGTTATGCTAAATTTTCGTCCTCCTCATCATCTTCGTCATCACCAAAACTTTCATAAGAATCAAAATCGCTAACGGAAGTAATGGTAAATGCGGAATTGTTCTCAAACTCATTGGAGATCAGAGTCCAAAGTTCGCCTACCATATAAGTGGTAGGATTGTCAAGAGAGCCATACTGGACCCAAACAAGTTCAGAAGGAGACATCTTCGAATGGTCAAACTCTTCGAATTCCTTATCGGAAGTCAGCAGAGTCAAAACTGCATTCTTATTGTCTTCACGGCCCCATCTTGCACGAACTTTTTTCTTAGCCGGGAAAGTGGTAACTCCATTCGAATGAGGAATTGCCATAAGGGTGTCCAAATTGTTATCGACGATCTGGTAGTAAAGTTCCTGCGCGTACAAAGAAGTAGAGATCAACTTGGAGTTGGATTCACGCTTTACTTCCTTAAATGCTTTTTCCAGGAGTTCTGCCTGTTTTTCACTAGAAAGCTTTTTGAACATGGGGAAAACCATGATAGCTTTGCTCCAAACTGCAGAAATGGTCTGGTAAGAATTGGCATCGTGGTAACTACGAGGATAGCAGAAATTCAGAGCGTTGAACAAATTGCCACTTGCAATTTTGCAATTAGCCAAATATTTCTGAACTTCTTGCAGTGCAGTGTTGAAGCCACTGAGCATCTTGAGGTAAGTTTTGTTATACAAATCTTCAGACATGCGCAGAGTGGAATTTTCAAAAATGAAGTGTTTAACAACCCATTTCGATTTCCACTCCTTTGTCTTTTTATCAAATTCACCTTCGTCGAATTCCAGCGAGTCTTTAGGGGCAGAAACAACGTTGATAGTTTTCAACATCTCATGCTCAAGCTTAGCCGTATCGGAAGAATTGGTAGAAATTCCCTTTTTGAGCAATTCATAGCTTGAATTAGTCACAAGTTTAATGGTCTGCTCACTGTAGGAAGCAGAAACATTAATAGTGAATTTAATACTACCCAATTTCTTTTGACCAGATTTTTCAAAGATGTATCCGGACTTAAAGACCTTAGACAGCTCAAAACTATAAGCTTGAGTTGTAGAGGTATGTGCGATTCCAGTAGACATAGACCACTTATTGGCACAGTACCGGCGGAAAATAGAAATGATCTGGGGAGCAAATGCGGCACCATAAATTTCAGTACGAACGCGAGGACTTGCTTTGAAGCGCTTGTTGATTTTTTCAACATGTGCTCGTACAAGAGGGCAGTCGTAGAAATCAATGTTATGTGCCTGAGTGAGTGAAGTCATGGTGCTATCAGCCATGGGGATTTTGCAAATATTGTTGAAGTTTTCCATACTATTATTCTCCTCTTATATATCATATAAAAAATTTAAGAAATATAGGGGAAAATAGAACCTCCTTTAAGTTCCCTATATGTTTGTCAAAGTACAATACAATTCTATTATAACATAATTCATTTTAAAAGTCAATATGTTATGTAAATAAGAAAATAAAAAGTTATAAGAAATTATTCTTATAACTTTTTATTTTTACGATTTAACTTAGAGTTTAATCTAATAATGGAACTTAGATATAAAGAGAAATTTACTTAAGGTTTAATAATACAGTCAGAATTACAGTCAATATTAAATGGTGAGTTAGGTGTGAAAGACGAGTCAATCATATTCCAAATATCACCAACTAAATAAGTTGTAGGAGAATCTAATGTACCATACTGAACCCAAACTAATTCAGAAGGTGGAATTTTAGTTTTATAAAAACTATAGGAATGTTTACGACCCCATTTTTCTCGTACTTTCTTTTTTTGGGGATAATGCTGTGAATTATTTCCAGAAGGGATTGCCAAAATACCATCCAAAGTGTTATCGATAATCTGATAATAAAGTGCTTGGGCATATTCAGAAGATTCAATAGATTCAGATCCGATTTCGTGTTTTACATTTTTAAAAGCTTTTTCTAATAGTTCAATTTGTTTCTCAATTGATGTTTTTTTAAACAGAGGAAAGGCAATAATTGCTTTTCTCCATACTGCCGAAATAATTTGATAAGAATGAGCTGTATAGTAATAATAGGGATAACAAAA
>OLWA01001853.1_pt1 | contig 20469 bp, 18 predicted proteins | sample 1673251 | NCBI WGS metagenome assembly OLWA01 (sample SAMEA3178937, study PRJEB25190) | human gut metagenome | biome: human gut; feature: human-associated habitat; material: faeces | place: Austria | collected 2013 | reverse complement strand
CTTCATATCATTTTTTCCTTTTCATTCTTCTGAATAATTACATTTGCATCAATTACTCTCCCCACAAATAGAGCCAAACTAGAGCCATTCGATAAAACAAATGCCGGAAACCCGCATAAATACAGGTTTTCGGCATTTCTGTCCGTTATTCAAACTCGGCAAAGCCATCGTTTTTCTTAAACTATTTTGTTTAAGTTTCGATGTAGGATTACCCATAAATTACTTAATGTGCATATTTTATTTTGGTTTACTGATTAACTGTTGCCAAAGTGTTGCCACGACTTATAATGCCAAATTCGTGGAACAAAACAATATTATCTGGCAAAAAATGTATTATAAATTTTTTAACTTTTTAACATTTTATGTCATAAAATATTGTTACTTTATAGACTCTTTGTCTATAAATCAACTTCACTTATCAAATCCTCATCATCTATCTCCTCATCGATTTGCTCTTTAGCAACATTTTGAATTTTAATTCCTATTTGTATCAATTTTTTTCTTACACATTCTGCTCTTTGTTTCAAAAACTCTTCATATCTCTCTTGTTTCATATAATCATAACATTCTTCATCAATAATATGTTTTGATAAAATTTCTTTAAGTGTTGTAGTCGATATTTGACGCATCGAAATAATCTCGTTCAAATAATTATCAGTCGCTTTGTCACTAATAAAATTGTTAGCTTCATTAGTTAAAAACGTATAATTAAACACAGAATTAATTGATTCTCCAACTCGTAGCTTATATTCAGCTTCTGGAAATATATGATGTATTTGCGAAGATACTGTGTTTTCCCCAACGCCAACATTTTTATTTTCATAAAAATCACGTGGATTCTGAGAATTTATCAAACAAAGAACAGCCTTACCAAAAGCACTTTTCTTTGTACTTCCAATATATTTGTTTGTATTCCACAAAATGCCTTGAGATACCATTGCAGGAACCTGTTCACTTACAAGCCACTTAAGAACATAATAATAATCCTCTTTTAATTTATTGTCTGTTCCCTCTGAGTATCTGGATGTAATTGCGGAATAATAAAAAAATTCTTTAATTTTTTGTTCAATCTTTGCCCTAGCATCAACCCTCAAATTATCATAGTTCCTGTCTACTAAAACTGCAGCAATCAACGGAATCATTGGTTTGTATGGAAGCAGCGATAGATTCTTCCTAGTTCCTGCTCCAAAGTCATCCAACAACTGCATTGTCATACTGATTCCATTTATAACTCTATCCCAATAGCTTAAAATATCATTACCATCAAGATTATCTGCCAATTTATTTCTTTTAGGAGTTTTCCCAGACAAAAGCGCAATTGCTTGTAAAACTAATGTCTCATCATCATCTAAAACTATTTTGGCATAACTGTTTCTTTTAGCATCATCAACCATACTTTTTAGATCTATAGATTGTCTCATAAATTTTGCCACACAAATATCAAATGCTGACAATTTTAACCCTGTTGAATTAATGGTTTGAAATACTTTACAAACCGCATCTAATGTCATTTCCTTAGGAAGTATAACAACCGGAAATTCATACTCAAAGATAGTATCCACATAATCTCCTAATCTGCCATCTAAAAAATCATAAACATCTTCTTTTTCTTCATTTTTTCGAATACTATCTTTATACGGTTTTAACAGCTCCCTCATTGCCTTTGCATCTTTAATATACGATAATGGCATAAGACCTTTATCAAGCATCTGATCAGGGAAATCCATGTGCCTTTTATCTACAATTAATTCTTCAAATTCTAATTCTTCAACCACATTCCCCTTATCATATTCCATAAGTTTTTTATAATCTAAAAAATAGCTTTTATTTCCCAAATTATAGAAAGCACAATAACATGAGGTTAATCGTTGTTGACCATCTAATACAAGATACTCAACATTGGCATTTTGTTTCGCTTCAGTTGTATTTTCAAACGATTTATCAGGAATTAATGGATTATTATAATCAACTGCCAAAAACAACAATGTTCCTGCTGGATGATCACACTGAATTGAGTCTAACAATTTTTTCACCTTCGGAGCCGTCCACTTGTAATCTCTCTGAAAAGATGGCAACCGCAATTTTCCACAATCTATATCCGAAAGCAAATCTTTCAATTTCCATTTTGTTGGTGTAAAATTTCCCATAATATACCTCCACACATCAATATTAATATATACGATTATCTCAAGCAGTTACAAAACACCAAAATAATTTTAACACAAGAGCATAGAATTCTCTAGAGGAATTATAATAAATCATATTTTCTTATTTTACTTGTACAGTTTTCTCTCCACCTCCCCTTCCACACTCATCTTAATCCCATTCACTCGTCTCACCCATTCCATCGGATTCTCCGCTTTCAGCCGTTCATCCACGCCCTCCTTCTCCATGATCCGTTTCAACGCCAGCTCCACTTCCCGGTGACACTCCTCGTCCACCTCATGCAGATACCGGTTCCAAGTTCCATCCTGTAGCATCATCCGATATTCATGTGCTTTGTGTTCCCACATATATTCCGCACGGATCAATCCATACTTTCCAATGGGATAATCTGTTTCCTGCTCAAATGTCAGATCCGGATAGTAACAGCCATCCTCTGCCAAGTGATAGGTCAATCCGTTTTCCTCTATCACTTCCGGCAACACCTGCTCCCCTAAATCTCCTGTAGAAACTTCTTCCATCTGCCTCATATCCTGTAATTCTTCTCTCATCATAATTCTGCCATCCTTTCTTCATAACGAATAATAGAAAGAGAACTCTCCCCTATCCTGATCATCTAAACTAAATGCCTTTTATCGTCTGTGTAAATGTTCTTCTCCGTTACCCGGCAGTATATCGGCGATTCTCTCCTTAAAGGCATCCCACAGATTCCTACCATTGATCGTCAGCTCTCGCATAAATTCTTCGGCTTTATCAAGAATCTGCCGAAGCGTATTGTTTTCACTTTGAAGTTTCTGATTCTCGTACTCCAACTTCTCTTTTTCATAGCGCGTTTTCACTATCTCGTCGAAAAATTCTGCCTGCCGGTCTGTCACCGCCACACTGCTATATTTATAATACAAATTCTCCGCTGTTTTCAGATGAGAAGTAACTTGCCGTTTGGCTTCCTCCGTTTCTTCTATTACACGATCACGCTCCGCCCTGACAACACCTGTTTCTGCCTGCATCGTCTCCATCTCATCCTTAGCGGTAGCCAATGCCAGCTCCACACTTTTCTTATCTGTCAACAGCTTTTCAACTTCATCCTGCAACTTGCCGTGCTGATTTGTAAGCAGCTTGTAATCCCCTTGCAATAACCGATAGTCTCCCTGAAATTGATCACATTCCAAGCGAAGCGTTTCCTTGCTATTCTGCAAATTTCTGTGTTCTCTTTGCAATGCATCATACTTCTGTTTCAGTTCATTATTCAGCGACAAATAATGTAAATACCTATCCTCTGCTTCCTCCTGCTTAACCTCCCATCGTCTGTAAGATTGCTCTAATTCTTCCAGTCGCTTTCTCTGTGTACGCAACTTTTCCCAATTTGATTCCATACATCTTTCCTGCTGTTCCATAGTATCTGCCTTGTCCTGAAGTCTTCGTTCTAATTCTTCTACTTCCTGCTTTCGCATCTTTTTCTCATAGTTGTACACTGACAAATGCTTTTCATGAGTCCCCAGTTTCTTCCACCCAAAGCCACGTTGCTGCATTAGAGTTGCAAGATTTTCCTTTTCATTTCGTACCCATTGCATACTTTCCGTATCATTCCGTCCTGTTCCGGCAAAACCAAGTGCTTTCATAGCACCCTTTAAGGACACCTTTGTTGATATGCCTCGTTTATTTCCTTCGGAAAAGGGAACAAAATCGATATGAAGATGCGGAGTCTGTTCATCCATATGAAGAACTGCATTGAACACCCGCAGACTCGGATTTCTTCCTTCAAATCCCCTCATGTATTCTTCAAGGATCTGTCTGACCACTGCAGTCTCCTCCATCATACAGTTGGAATCCTTCATATTCCCAATCTGAACAATGACCTCCGTGAACAAATGCTCCTGATGACCATCCTTTATCTTATTGTAATAATCTTGAATTATTCGATCTTTCCGTTTCTGCTTAGCATTATATTCTTCCACAGCCTCGTCAAACAGTTCGTGATAAATTCCCCTGAGGTCTCTCTGCACAAATACAACATTTTGACTTATCCTGTCGGCATCTACATTCTCTGCCACAAATACCCTGTTATTATGTTTTAGGCATCCATTGCCTATCGTTACCGAAATCGTTCTCTCCATATGCGATCAGTCCTTTCTTTTTATCCGTTAATTGCTTCTGTAAAAATTCTCTGCTCATTGTTTTATTCCTCCAATCTGCTTTGCATTTTTTTAATCTCGATATCATCAATCAGCGCATTATTTCTGTGCATGGTAAAGTTTCGAAGAAGCCTCGCTTCCCTTAGTTGAATTTCTAAAGTAATTCTTTCTCTGGGATTTCATATTCCAGTCAAAGTCAAGCCGCTAGGCGATGACTGAGACGGAATATGTTTTGTTACTTTTGTCAAAAGTAACGCAAAGGCACTTTTGGCTGCGACGCCTCCAAAAATGCAACCTGCTCCGAACGGTAAACCGTTCTTCTCAGGCTTTGCGCCCTGCCGGGAGCCTAACTTCCGCATCCAGACAGTGAAAATACCGCTGCATTGCACCGATATTTTCCTGCCATCTGCTCGTAAGTCCTCCTCCAATCTCTTAGAAATACTACTTTTACCTCGTAAAGATGTCTTATCTTGTTTTCTCCCCATACTGCTTCAATCCCTTATATTCTCTAGCTTTCGCCACCTTGTCCATCACAGATAAAAGAGCATCCACCGTGCTTTCTTCCCACCCGGCTAACCATATCAGTGTCCGGATTTCTTCCTGCGACAGATCTACATCACGCAGAAATTTCAGTATCTTTTCCATCTGCCGGCTTTGATATTCCGTCAATCCAACCACCCCGTTTCATTCAGATGTGCTAGTGTAAAGTGATAGTTTTTCCCGCTTTTGCTAGTGTAAAGCTATATCAATTTCTGAAAATGATAGTGCAAAGTGATAGCACCGTCTACTCCTTCTCCGGCACATATATATTTTTTGATAGCAATTTTTTAAAAAGATATAGTTTTTTCTATCTTTTTCACTGAAAATATATAGAAACTGCTATCTATGCATCCATCTGTGACGGTCGTGACGATGGTGACGATATTTTCACTACACCCCGGCATCGAAAATACCGTCACAATCGTCGCATATCGTCACGCTTTCTAACTTGCAGGGGAATTTGTCGAATTCTTTACAAGTTCCTCATCTTTTGCAATATGGCCTTCCACATTATCTTTCTTCACAAGGGATATCACCCGACCATTGTGTCCACGGCTAGCAGCATAACGAATGCCATGATCCAGATACAACCTCTCCACACTGACATTCAATTTTCGTGTCAAAACATTGGGCTGCATATTCAAACCACTCAATTCCTGAAGCAGTTCTGTGGCTGTTCCCTGCCACGACTGCCGCAGGCTCATATAATCCACGACTTGTTCCAACACTTCATCCGGTGGCTCTTTCCAAAGCTCCGTTTCTGCTTTGACCAATTTCCAAATGCACTGTTCCCTGTCAAAATTCAGATACAGTCTCTGATCCGGCTGGTCCCGCCCGGCAATCTCCAATGTTGCTTTATTCTGCGTACGCTTTTCCTTCTGCATAACAAATGCTCCATCCGCCGCCCCAAGCAGACCGTTGGTACCGGAGATCATATCGAAACTATCCGAAGATTCCAGTTTTCTCGTATGATGAACCAGCAAAAGGCAAATTGCATGTTCATCGCTGAATTTCTTAAGCCGGGTAACAATATCGTAGTCACTGGCATAACTGTATTTGTCTCCACCAATCTCCCGGACTTTCTGCAACGTGTCAATAATGATCAGCCGTGCATCCTTATGTTCCGCCACAAACCGGCTCAATTGTTCTTCCAATCCCTGATTCAATGTCTTGGATCGTGTTGCCAAATGAAAAGCATCTGTACTTTCTACCCCAAACATTCTTGAAAGACGTTTCTGCAGTCTGCCATAATCGTCCTCCAATGCAAGATACAATACAGTTCCACCATTGACAGGATAATCCCACAACTGTATTCCCCGGCTCACATGATATCCAAGCTGTGCCATAAAAAATGACTTTCCAACCTTCGGTGCACCAACAAACAAATACGTCCCATTGTAGAGCAGCCCATCCACGATCGGCACTTTGGGCGGATAAACGGTATCGTATAGTTCTTCCATTGTAACCGTCTGCAGAATGTCCTGTCTGGGTTTCCCCGGATTGACTTTTTTGTCTGTTATCCCCACATTTCCTGTGGCTTGCAAATTGTTTTGTCTCTGATTATCTGTTATAATTTCGTTGTGTTTATTACATAACGGCTGCTTCCCATCTGCGCCAACAGATGATTCCGAAGCAGTCGCTTTTTTCTTATCCATCATTCCTCTTCCTCCTTCATTCCATCGAGAGTAATCGCCACAAGCTGTAAAGTATAAAGAAATTCCTCACTCAGTTCCCCTGCGTTCTCTATGCGTTTTAATTCCTGATAGATCTGTACCATCTGGTCCCTCAATGCTTTATATACCCGTGGATTTCCCTGCACGACAATGTCCTGGCACTGCAGCCTGCGGATAATATAATCCTGCTTGGTCAACCCGGATAATCGAACCATGCGGTCAATCTGTTCACTTTCCTCCTGCGACACTCGAAATGCCACTGTCTTATGTCTCCACCTTCCCTGATGATCTAATCTTCTTTCCATCGTAGTCCAACCTTCCTTTCTGTCACCGTAAAATGTTATCACCCTTTATAACCGGTATCCTCTTCTGCGTCCTTCTTGATCTGATCAGCAGATATTTCTTCCTCAATATTTCCAGTCAGGACAATATCTGTTGTCCTCTCAACATCTAGCCGGTTCGCCATTTCCGTCTGCTTATTCGGAAACAAATGTGCATAACGGTACGTGATATCAATACTCTCATGCCCTACCCGGTCAGCAATCGCCAATGCAGAAAATCCCATTTCTATCAGCAGTGAAATGTGCGAATGTCGCAAGTCATGAATGCGAATTCTTTTCACCCCCGCCTCTTTGGCACCACGGTCCATTTCATGATGCAGATACGACTTTGTGATCTGAAAGATCCGTTCGTTTTCGCCAATGTCATACAACATCCGAATATAATCCTGCATTTCCTCACAAAGAAACTTCGGCATCTTGATCGTGCGGTTGCTTTTAACCGTTTTTGGAGAAGTAATGACATCACGTCCTTTTAAACGCTGATATGATTTGTTGATCGTCACTGTCTGTCTTTCAAGATCAAAATCAGCCGGCGTCAGTGCCAGCAGTTCTCCCATCCGAACACCACACCAATACAACATTTCAAATGCATAGTATGACCTCGGCTTGTCCATCATAGCATCCGCAAACTTCAGATATTCTTCCTTCGTCCAAAAAAGCATTTCTTTATGTTCTTCACACCCCATCGTACCGGCTTTCTGTGCCGGATTACTCGGTAAGTGATAGAATCGCACCGCATGATTAAATATCGCACTAAGCTGGCTGTGAATCGTCTTTAAGTATGTGGGTGAATAGACTTCCCCATTCTCTCCCTGATATCCCAAAAGTTTACTCTGCCAGGCAATCACATCCTTCGGCTCTATCTCCGCAATCTTGCAGTTGCCAAAATACGGCAGTATCTTCGTCCGTATAATATGGCTCTTGGATTCCCATGTGTTTTCCTTTACCCGTTTCTTTTTATCCGCTTCATAGATTTCAAAAAAGCTGGCAAAGGTCATATCAAGCTTCGATTCGCTTTTCAGCATCACCTCCCGTTCCCACTGCAGCGCCTCCCTCTTCGTCTTAAAACCTCTTTTCTGCGTCTGCTTTCGTTCGCCCTGCCAGTTGGTATAACGATAGATCACACGCCATTTATCACCGTCTTTATACACAGCCATAGCATCATCTCCTTTCCGGCTGCACTAAGATCACTGTATCTACAGCAGTCAGCCTTCTTCGCCGTAGCATAACTTCTTGCGAAAGAAGCTGGTATTCACCCTTCCCGATATGGTCAAATAACCAAGCTCCCGCATCTCTGCATTAAGCTCCCGGACCACCTTGTACGCATAGGATTTGGACACCTTTAACTCTTCCGCCACTTCCTCAACTGTCATAAAATTCTTCTCCATCAGCATCACCTCCCTTCCAATGTTAAGGTTCATGCACTAACTTAATTTGTTTAAGTTGTTGTTTGACATAATACTAAACATTTTAATTTAAGTCAAGTGGTTTGCAGAAAAATATTAACTTTTTTTGTTTAGTTTTCTCTTGCTATCCTATTTCCCTCATGCTATACTCTACCTAAACAAAAATGTTTATTATTGTATTTATAACCACAAAATAGCAGCGAACAAGAAAATGGAGGAAATAAACATGGCAATCGGACAAAGGATCAAATTTTTCCGAAATCGAAAAGGCTTCACGCAAAAGCAGCTTGGCGAAATGCTAGGTTTTCACGGCAAATCATCCGATGTACGCATGGCACAGTACGAATCGGAAGCACGCATTCCAAAACAGGAACTGATAAAGGAAATGGCTGACCGGCTGGAAGTTGACACAAAAGCATTAACTGTACCAAACATTGACAACTATTTGGGACTCATGCACACATTCTTCGCATTAGAAGATATGTATGGGCTGACCATCGAAGATCATGACGGCAATATCTGCTTTAGCTTTGATCCGGCAATAACAGAACCTCACTCAACACTTAATGACTACCTCAAAACATGGCTCCGGCAGAAAAACAAACTGGAGCATGGGGAGATCACCAAAGAACAATATGATGAATGGCGGTATAAGTATCCGGCACTGGAAACTCTGCAGAAAAAGTAAAATTTTTCCTATGTTACCAAAAAAAGCATCGTGACAAATATGCTTTAATTTGATAAAATTAATTTGCACATTGATATAACTATGCTAATAATCATTATTATCTTATCCACGAAAGCAGGGCTTCCTGTTGATTATATTTCACTCCTGTTTACCTCGATTCAAACTTGGGTTGTTGTGAAAGGAGATATCAAAATGACGAATTTGTTTGATTGGATTGTGAGCGGTGCATGCGGAGTGGATTCTTCAACTACTCGGCATTTAAAGTGAACAAGATAAAAATGATTTGGGCATCGCTTGGAGGTTCAAATCCTCCCCGCTCCGTTTAGGACTTTCTTAACATGAAAGTCCTCTTTTTATTTATCTCATCTACTAAACCACAACAAAAAAACCTTACCGACTTCAGTCCTCACAACTGAAAATCAGTAAGGTTTTTATATGCAATAAAATAATTTACTCAATGAATAACGGAAAAAATGTTGCCAAATCGTTGCCACGTTCTAAACAAATTTGTTTGGAATAAGCATAAATTCTAGCTTCATTCAGACGCATAAATTACTCAAACTCTTCCCGAGTTTATTATCGGCAACTCATAAATGCTGATATTTCCTGCATTTGGGGCACATCTATTTCGCCAAATATCGCTCTTTTCGCATCGTTTTCAAAACTTTTAGTAGCAAATTAGTTGCAGTGTTTGCATCTAAACTTTTTCCATAGGAATGATATAATCTACTTTTTTATTACTCACAACGAATAATCAAATGTGGCTTACGGGTGCTTAACTGTGCCTGCTGCCACACCCACTATGAAAGGAGCTTTTCTATGAGCAATCAACACAAACATCCAACAATAAGTTTTAGAATCAGCGATGCTGAGCGCAGACAAATTGAAGCCCGCATCCTTGCCAGCGGCATGATGAAGAAAGATTACTTTGTCCGTTCCTGCATCTATAACCGCATCTGCGTTGTCGGCAAGAAAGAAACCATATATCCTCTTGTACAGACTGTTAATGCTCTGTATCTGCAATTACTTAAAATGCAGAAGGCATTTACCTTAACTGATGCCACGTCTGATACACTTCCTGCTTCGGATGAAATCAGGGAATTGCAAACAGAATACACCAATATGCTTACAGCTATTATTGACCTCTTGGATGGTGCCAAATATCTGTGGGAAGGAGACCGCTATGAACAACAATCTTAATTTTCAATTTGGTATGTATGAGCCTGCCACAGACTCCGTCATTATCAATATCGGTGAGAACTCTGTTCTTATTATCCGTTGTAAGGAATGTAATTTCTCCGTTACCTTTGATGACCCAAATGATATTGTTTATCTTTACCGGCTGGCAGAGGAAGCACCTCTTCTGTATGCCAAATTAGCATTAAAGGAAAGCGGATTGCAGGATTATGTGGATGCTATGAATGAATTTAATTAGTTGTTCCCCAAGTTGAGGATGCATTCTATTTGAGTTAGTCTCACCGGTCTCAAGAACATTTTGAGACTGGTGAGACTATTACATTTACAATCGCTTTCTTCCACTCTGTTAAATACTCCATTCACAGAGAAAGCATCTTCTACATTTTCCCTCTGGTGAAATAACTTGTATAACTCTACCAGTTAATACCTAAGTAAACGGAATTAAAACAACCGTTGAATACCATGTAGTTCCCTCATGTTGATTCGGACATTTATTCAGACATCAATTCGGACATTGGTACTTCTTAATTTCAATTTCCCCATGTGTCATTTTCTCTAGACCAAAGCGTTCATTACCGCCAAGCACCTTCGTCTACCTAACAAGACATTATATCACGCTCATTAGATTTCCCCTGATACTTCTTCACAATTTTTCATTCCCTTCATAAGGTCCTTGTACAAATCTGAATATTTTGATGTTTTTGAATCAAAGCATATTTTACCTAAAAAGCCATACTTTTTTCCAACATTGGCAAGTTTCTCATTATACTTTGATAAAAGCTGACTAAGCATTGCTTCTTTAAGTTTCATCTCCTCTATTTTAATATACAACAAGTAGGGTTCATTAACATAATAATTATCAAACTTTCTGCCCAACCACCTTACATTATGCCCTAATTTAAGAAGTTCGTAATCACGTTTCTTTTCATAAACATCCATTTCAAACCCTGATTTACTATCCATTGATAATTTCAAAAAATCTGTATCATATTTATGTAGTTTTCTAAATAACTTTTTAAAATAGCTTTTAGAATATCCTATATCTCGTAACTTAAATGAAATTACATTTTCTGTGTCTATTTTTCCAGTAACAATCTTCCCATCACATTTTCTCAAAATATAATATATCTTCTTCCCTATATGTACTTGAATATTATTTCTAAAGCGTATAAGTTTAATTCCTATAAGCTTCTTATCTTTATCAAATATTCTAACCAGTTCAACATAAGACTTACCATAATGTAGCAGATCTGCCAAATTATCTGCCAGAAGTTTATCTAAGTCATATTCCAAAAACATACCATTATCATATTCGAGCAAATTCAGTAGACGATTATCCGGAACATCTATTTTGTAAAAATATCGATAATCATTATTCTTTCGAAGTATAATAGAAAAATGCATACAAAAGTCTTGCAAGAGCATGTCTCCATATAAGCTTATTCTTCTTTTTCTTTTAAAAAAAGGGTAGGGCAAATAATCGGAAGTCTGACGAGAGCTAATTATCATATGTTCATCATCCATAATATTTTTCCTCCCATCCATCACGACTATGATATCTATTTTCTTCATCTACAAACTGATTTAAAATAACTATGGCATATATTTCATAGGCTTCGCATCGCAATAAATTATGAGAATTTTTATCATTTAAAACTATTTTCAATATTTTGCTTTTCCCATCATATACCTCATAAAACCTATTTCTTTTCCAAATTATATTACCACTATTTTTTAAAGCACTTTCTATTCGTTGCTTCCAACCAGTATGCAACACATCTCTATTATAAATCGCTGGCATTCTATACCGAACAGAACTTAATATTTCACAAAATCTTTTCGCCATATCGTCCTTAACAAGAATTCTTTTAGCATCCTCTAGTATTAATTCTTTCCAGCGTTCATCACATGATATCTCGCCCCATAAATATGCGTAACCTGAAATCATACAATATTCAATAATAGGATTGCTATATACCGCCACCACAGCACTTTGTCGAAATGTTTCTTTTATTCCAATTAACTCTTTTCTGCTATACTCCTGATATAGCAATAATATTCCCAATAAGTTTTTATAATTTGATGCAAATGTATCGATTTCATTATCAACTATTGCCTCTATTAATATGTCGCAAAGATATGTTGCACATGCACCCAATATATCCGGATAATTCTCATATATATCCCAATGATTAAGCACAAAATTACTAGTACATTTACACCACTCTGATGACATTGCTTTATAAATCGAATCAAAATTCTTCGCAACATCAATTTCGGGTTTATCATTCCAAGCAATTGATCGTTCTTTGTGATACCCCAATAGCCAATCCAATTTGTCGGCAATCAAAACATCAAGCATATTGACTTTTGATTTTACTTCGCTATATTTTGCAAAAACAACCATTGCCCCTGCATCTCGGTTTTGGTTAAGTAACTCTTTTGTCAGTTCAGGAATGTACTTATTTACTGAATCATTCACTTTTATGTATATTTGTAATAGTTCATCATAATAATGCTTTGCTACAACTTGATTAATATACCATTCTGGAGTTATTCTATGCTTTTCCAACCTGATTTCTGCTTTTACACCATCGTATATTTTATTTACATCAAAATAATTGTAAAATCTATTTGGATTTTTCCAAGACTTTCTTTCAAACAATTTAACATCACAAAAGCAGCTCTCTTCACTCCATTTTTCAATATATTTTCTTCCCCCTACTAACACTCCTAAATAACTTACAACTATATGCTCTGCCAAAGCCATTTCTTCTTCCAATGAGAACTTCTCTTTGCCTATTGTGTTTTGTAACTTCTTTTGAATTTTATACAAATAATCAACATAATAAACTGCATTCCCAGATTCTACAGCACGTTCAGACAAATTTTCCAATGTTCCTAACCATCTGATTAAGCCTGCAAAAGACTTTTGGTTTATAAGATATTGTAATCCATTATCATTTATCTGTTCTATATCTTCTTCTAACCACAAATAATTTTTCTCAGTATTATATCCTAATAATGTGCCCGTCTTTAGCGCCATTTCTATTTCTGTGTCAGACGCACTATACCATTTTTTATATACCACCTTATCATCATACCAATATGAGTCGTAAGAAATTTTACTCTTTTCTTGCCAATATGTATATATCAAGGCTACATTATGTTTCATAAAACTTTCTACTGAAGCACTTATCTTTTCCTCTTTTTCCAAATTATAATTGTTTATTTCGGCTAAAATTCCAACACATTTTTTTACCTGTTTTTTATAATGATTTTGGAAATTATTATCATGTGTAAACATCTTTCCCTTGTTAAGATGGAGTAAATTTCTGTATATTTCTTTATATACCGCATTCGTAACGTAATACATGTCTGAAAATTGATATGTTCTACGACTCATAAAAGCAAAGGAAACAATAATCTTAAGAGCCTTTACTCCTAACACTATAAGCATTATTATCCCTATATCTATTTGAATTATCTGCAAAAATAGTACTACTACTGAAAAAATCAAATAATTGGTAATTGCTTTTATACATTTATTGGACACAATGTCATTTTCAAACAATCGTGATATTGATTGCGGTGCATTCGCATATTTTTCTGCATACATTGACATTATATTCGCACAATACAAACCCAAAAATACACCTGCCACTCCAACAATTGCAGACAAAACATCTATAAGGAGACTCCTATCCTCTACAACTAACGCATTTGTTTTTATTATCCATTTTTGTAAGCCATAGGAAAATATACCATCGCACTTTTCGGAAACTAATATTTGTTCCAAAAACAAAATCAGTGCAATAATGCAAATATTTTTTATAAAGGCCTTTATAACTTCTTTCACTACGTTTTTTTCAAATAACAAATCATCTTTTTTAGATTCCAGTTCATCTCTTCTTTTATGAAAGAACGCCTTTATTTTAAATAGCACCGCATTTTTTATTTTTCTACCTTTCCAATACAACTTCTCCATTTTGTATTTTCTCCTCGCTGTAAATGCATTTTCTTAACTGTTCATGGACAACTATCATTTTTTTACATATTACTCTTTATCCGTAATTTCCCAGTGTCCACTGAACCCACGCCCAACATAACATATATTATCCATTTCTTTTATATGACGCTTGATTGTTTTAGAGCTTACGCCCAATGCAATTGCCATTTTCTCTGTACTAATTTTATTGTCTTTACGAATCAAGTCCAGAATCTGCATATCCAGTTTGTCTTGAGGGACATCTTGAGGGACATCTTGAGGGACATCTTGAGGGACATTGTAGTTCAAATTCGGCATCACAACAGTAAACTGATATCTATCTGAACGAAATGTTGGTCTTTTACCCTCACTATAATTAATTTGAAATTCATATCCACTAATAATCTTTCCAAATCCACTACCTTTACGCTCCATATATCCAAGCCTGTTGAACACATCTGCAAGAACCGGATTTCTTCTGGTAGAAGGTACTGTAAGCGGATCTCTGTCCTGAATCATGGACCCATCCGGCATTCCTCCCGGAGAATAGATTTCCATTCTGTCATCGTATATGTCAATATGAACTTCACTCCCATTTACCAGATAATCACGATGTGCTAGAGCATTTACGAGTGCTTCATGATAGCTTCGCTCTACATACTCCGGCATTTCTTCTCTTGAATTTGCTGTTTTACGCCATTTCATTTTGCAATTACGTTTGATAAAGGCTTCCCCATTTTCAATCAGTGAAATAACACTGCCTGAATACTCAGCATCATCTAATGCATCGACTGCACCACCACTTTTATTCAACCCATTCCATCTTGTACAAAACAGCCTTGAACAACGAATAGGACTTTCATCGGCAAGTAACGCTCCTGCATTAGTCAAGTTCCCCTGTTCATTTACCAGTCCAAAAGAAATCAAATCTTTATCATCGAAACTGTTTCCAGTCCACTTCTTATATCTTTCCTTAAGCTTTGAAAAAGCATAATCTTCCGCCTTATAGGTAGAATTCTGCGAATCATAGGAAGTATTCTTTCCTCTGAGGACAAGACGTTTTAATTCTGTTGCAGTTGCCTTTACACTTTCATTTCCAATTCGAACATAGGCTTCCAGTACTCCATCTCCCGAATAATAATATGGTGTTTCGTCTCCTTTATATACTTCAAGGATGACCAAAATCTTTCCATCATCCGTTTTATGGAATCTCAGCTTAAATTCCGGAATCGGAATTAATCTTGATTTTATGATTTCACTTATTTTTTCAGCATCCCCTTCCGGATCATTAAGTCCAACAACCTGTCCATCATTAGAAATGCCAAAAATTAAAGCACCACCAAACGTATTCGCAAACGCACTAACACTTTTACACCAGCTTTTTGGTTTCTTTTCCTCAAGTGCAAGTTTTTTATCATATTCAGTTGCTTCACCGATTAATTTTTTTATATCCATAGCAAACATTCACTTCCTGTTTAATTTATAGTCTTTACTATATTTATGTTTTCATACAATTTATCTGCCACATAAGCACCTTCACACACTTTTATAACAAGTCTCCCATAAAATCACTTGTCATTCTATCGCCTCCAAATTTATCCAAATATACATTTTTGAAACATACTAATCATTCACGAAACAATTTATTATAACAGTATTCACAATATATTGGTTCATCGACAATTGCATCTTCATCCAAAATTATCTGCTCATTACAATATATACATTGAAGCAGCTTATGTTGAACTCCACAATTTAAGCACATACCATATGGTGCATAATTATCCCGAATACAAATATACTTCTCACCACACTCAGTACATTCTAATTCCTCTGATGCAATTGTTGTTGGAATTCCAATTATATCTGCTAATTCTCGTTCCTGTTGGACATCATGTTTTGCTATTTTCAATGAATCTTCATCAAAATTTCTCTTTCTTCTCCATTTGTTCATCAACTTAATAGTATCACTCTCAACCTTTGTTTTAGAATCATCAAACTTAATTTGTACAATATTTGGCCTATTAAATGCTGTACCTGAGAAGATTGCTTGTCCGGGAGACAAAATACTAAGCATAGTAATACTCATTTCATCTATAAACGGAACCGTATTCTTCATAATCTCAATATCTCTTGGATTGACAAGTTTATGAATAACATAATTATGAGACTGTGACAATAATGTTGGTGTAATATCACTTGGACGCTGTGTTGCCATTGTAAGGAATACACCAAATTTCCTTCCTTCTTTTATAATACTTTCAAAAGTATCTATACATGTTTTTGCAATTGCATCTTCCTTATCCAAATTTTGAGCAGATAAATAATTATGTGCTTCATCAATTATTAAATGCATTGAAAATTTATTATTCTTAAAATTCACCGAATAATAATATAATTTCGCACATAAAAACGTAACCATTATCCTTCGTATATCTTTCTTTGCTCTACTCACATCGCATACAAGAATATGACTATCTTCAAATAAACATTCCATTACATTTTTCTTTTCCCCAACTTTATACGGCAAAAAGATGGTTTTAAAATCCTTTTTATTCGAATTGAATCTTCCAATTAACGGACTTGTATTATTTTCATTAATATTAAACTTGTAAGTTCGATGCAGATGTGTAATATTCAACAAAAATCCCATATCTTCTACTGTAAACGAATCCTTGATTTCTGTTGTAGTATATCTTTCTACTTCATCAACTATATATTGCGTATAATCTGTATAGTAATCAGTGCTACCAGAAATAATAAATTTATTACCATTAACCGTATATCTATCAAATATATCAAATACATCCTCAATTCTTCCATAATATTCATCTTCCATAAAAGAAAAATCTTCTTTTATACTAGTTATTGCGCCCAGTTTATTTGTTGTATTTGAATTCGAATTAAGTATTCCTATTATAGCTTTCTTCAATTCATCTAATAAATATTCTGCTATATTAGCATTTTCTTCCTTCGTAAATATATTTTTTATAACACTATTCCATACAGATTTGATTACCGGGTATTGTGTCTTTTCAGTTGCTTCTAATAGTAATCTCCAATCCTCACTCTCTAATAAATTCAAAGGAATATGTATGCTATTTTTTTCAGCATTTCTTGTATCCAATACCTTATTCAGTTTATCATCTGTAAACGCTTTTGAATACTCACCATTTGTATCTATAAACAAAAAGTAGCTTCCATTAGTATTTATGTTATCAAATAACTCCGTGAAAATCGTATTCAATGTATTCGATTTTCCACTTCCAGTATTTCCCACAATCAACGAATGACTAGCAAAAAATTTATTAATATCAATATAAAAATTCAAATCCTTTCTATACAAATATTTTCCCACACTAATAGATCCACTATGTGAGGTACCCGAATAAATTTTTAATAACTCCTCGTCAGAAACAGTATATGCATTGTCAAAAATATTTGGTGTTTCTCCTCCACTTCCCTGTTTAAATTCATTACTTTCAAAAAAGCCGATAACTTTACATAAAACTACACGATTACTTGTAATTTTATTCAATACTTCTTTTTTATCTGATTCGAGAACTGTTTTTTCACTTACGATTTCATATACACTTCTCTCTATCTTCAAAAAGCTACCCACTCCTGCTATTCTTACGGGATTAGAATTTATCACTATGTATGGTGTTTCCAATTCTTTATTGATTGCGACATTAATTAAGGTATTGGATACCTCAACTACTTTTCCAATGTACAATTCGAGCATATCAATCACCTCCTTGAAGATTTTGCATCAAATCAGCGACATCACAAAATTTATACTCTCTATCCACAACAATAACATTCCTATATGCTTTATACTTTTCCTGCAATTTTCTTATTTCCGCATCAGTTGCACAAAAAATAACCATATGAAAAGTATTTATTGTCAAAGCATTCTCAATTATTTTATTTATATGTTCATCACTCATAGACATTCCAGAAACAAACAATGTAGTATTCTCTTGACATAAGCGATTCGACAATTCCCGCATCAACGCCGAATAACTTATAATCAGATTAGTATTTTTAAACTTGTCCACTGAAGGATAAATTATTTCCGGCAAGAAATCCTGTTCATACGGGTTTCTTTCTATCAATTCTCCATCTTTCATACACCAAGATAACGAGCCGTGTATTTTAAATAGATTCATATGATTCGGTGTCACTTTTACATTTGCATGATTTACTTGAAAGCTATCAACAAAATCATAATTATAATATGCCAAATTAAATTTTCTATTAACAATGCCTTCAAACCCGGAATAATAGTGAATATTCTGACTTTCCATTGCCATTTCATTCATCATATCATAATTTGTAGTAAATATATTAAATATCTGATTTTTTAATCCGTTTACTTCCTTTACATTTTTTAAACCATTATAAAAAGAAATATAATTGTTTATAACGGTATCTTTATCTGAATTATTCAATCTATCCCTAATCAACATACGTATATGATTTCTTTGTTCTTCAACTATTTTTCTAAAATCTATATCTGTAATATACAAATCAACACCTTCTAATACAGACAAAAATTTCTCAATATTAGCATCCGCTGAGAATAAATAATCATCATACAAACTAGCAAGCATTTCCCCCACCCCTACCGGAATAGTTGTATCTTTTCTCAAGCTATTATAGAACTCTAACACCTTTGCGTCTTCTTTAATAAAATTCAACAAATCCCACATCAAAGGAAAATGCATCCTTCCATCCACTTTATTATAAGATGTTCCTGCTCCTAACAGAAAATTTATATATGTATTTTTCAACAATATCTTTACCAACTCAATTTGCTCCATAACAACCATCTCCTCTTTAAAATTACCATTTTGTTATTACTTATTGTTGTGGTCAAGCTTTTTTTGTAACACTTTCGGCTAAAAAATATCTGTATTAATTTATGCGGCTACCCTTGCCTCGTGTGGAGTTGCATAGTTATTAAAACTATGCGGTCGTACATAGTTATATTCGACATACGCAAATTCCTCTACAGCTTGGTAAAGCGCTTCCTCTGTATGATATTCATACAGATTTACAAACTCGTTTTTTAATGTATTAAAGTATCTTTCCATTGGCGCATTGTCATATGGATAACCAGCTTTACTCATGCTTTGTGTCACATGAACAGATTCACAAAAATCGACAAATGCTTTCGACGTGAACTGCGATCCCTGATCGCTGTGAAGTATCAATTCCCCTTTGATCTTTGGCTGGGAATCCAACGCCTTCTGCAGTGTCCTGATTGCAAGATCACTGGTGATGTGACGGTCTGTGATGCTGGCAATAACACTTCGATCATGCAGATCGATGATGGCGCAGTTATAGCGTACTTCATGATTTGCGAGGAAAAGATAGGTGAAATCAGTACACCATTTTTGATTGATGCTTTTTGCAGTAAAATCCTGCCGGAGCTTATTGTCAAATACCTTATGTGCTTTTCCATGCTCGTATTTCGGCTTTTTCGGACGTACAATCGAATGGAGCTTCAACTCTGTATTCATGTATTTATGAACGGTTGTCTCACTGTAATTGTACCCTTTTCGCTCAAGATAGACCTTCATGCTGCGATAACCATCCACGCCATTGTGTGAATGATATATCTCCCTGATCTGTTCCTTTACTTCCCCCGCAAGATACAGTGACCCCGCGATAAGCGAAAGATCCCGTTCCCCATGCAGGCCAAGCAATTCCTTCACGGCATGTTTCACATCCCGGCTCACCCGGTACTCCGTCTCTTCTCCATATTCCGCCCGCAGCTTTTCTGCCGCCGCTTCCAGATCCTCCACGGAGAGGGTCCGGTGTGACTCCATTTTCGATAAGATCCACAGATCCGGTTTCAGCCGCTCTGCAATCTCACGCAGCATCCGTTGATGATCCTTGTCCGCGGAGACCGCAAACAGGATCCTCACATGATCCGGATCCCGCAATTTCTTCAGCCTGCAGGCCGCATCCAGGAACGCCCGGATCCCATCCTCATTGTGCGCCCCGTCAAGGTATACGCCCGGACAGATCTGTTCCATCCGCGCGGGCCATTTTGCTTTCCGAACCCCTGCCTTCGCCTGCTCCGGTGTCACAGGAAGTCCCGAGATATCTAACGCCCGGATCGCCAGCGCCGCGTTCATAAACTGGTAAGGCGCCTCAAACGGGATCTCAAACAGCACATCTCTTCCGCGGTAAGACAGCTCCAGCAGATTTCTGTCCAGCCGGGCAGCCGTATCAGCCTCCATACCCGCGAGATGGGTTCGGATCCCGCGACCTGCCGTCTCCGGCGTCACAGGAAACTTTTGTACTCCCAGCTCCTCAGCCTTCGCAGA
>OLWA01001848.1_pt1 | contig 20513 bp, 35 predicted proteins | sample 1673251 | NCBI WGS metagenome assembly OLWA01 (sample SAMEA3178937, study PRJEB25190) | human gut metagenome | biome: human gut; feature: human-associated habitat; material: faeces | place: Austria | collected 2013 | reverse complement strand
TCCTGCTTTCAAAAAAATGACATTTTTGGTGCAAGCAAAAAGTGCAAACATTGTCCATTTTTTTGAAGGTTCGTAGACATGTCCGAAGACCTGTTCGTAGACGTTATGATCATATATAAATTTTGCTCTTTTACCTCCCTTCATATCAATAAAAAAGACAACCGAATACTCTCCGTTTGCCTTTCTTTTCAAAATTCTATACTATCATTTTATCACGTCTATTTTGGAAAACAATTGACTTTTTTGTGCAATTTTTTAAATTATTTTTAGAGCTTTAATTTGTAATATTCTTCTTTTGATTTGTAATAGTCTACAAACATCAATTCATTATTTCCAATCAATTCATAAATCATTTTATCTTCTTTATTCAAATAATATTTTCCATTAAAACTGTTATACTCTTGAAAATAATCCTCACTATAAACACTGTCACCATTTTCCAATCTATCCAAAGCATCAATAAATAAATCAAAATAATCTTTATCAACCACTTCATCATTGATTGTAAATTCTTCATTTTCTTCATCAAAATATTTTAAATCATTGTCAAAAATTTGAGGTCTTTTATTAATATTTAAAAACTTTTTTGAAACATGATTTAGATTGGATAAATAATAATTTCCATCTTGAAACCAATCTCCTAATTTAATAATTTCTCCTTTTTGATTTAAGAAAACTAATCGGCTACCATCAATTAATCTTTCAATCATTGATTGAAAAATTACATTTTTATAAAATTCTTTATCCAAAGAATTGAGTTCAAATAAATCATTTTTTATAAACAATTGAGTATCATTTAAGACTTTATCTTTTCCATTATAATTTCTAATAATACCATTATGCGCTATGCCAAGTTCAGTTAAAATAAATGATTTTCGCAAATCTAAATTATCGTTTGATATTGGATATGGATGACAATTTCCTTTATCTTTCAACCCACTAGTTGCAATTCTAAAATGAATAACTACCCCTTTTTCTTTCAAATGATAAAACTCATTTGCAGTTTGTAATCTTAAATAAAATTCTTCAAATGTCATAAATCCTTTCATTATAACTACTTTATTAGAATCGTTAAACATAAATCCTGCTCCATCAGGATTTCTTTTCCAACAGCTTTCTAAAACACCTTTTGTAGGTAGTTCTATTCCTCTTTCCTTAACTAATATTACACACATTTTAATCACTCCTTGTATAATTTTTATACTTTACACTTTCTAAAAAGAGACAAAGAGTGAAGAAATCAAAGTGGAGATGCTACGCATACTACTTTGATTTCTGTAACGATTTTGTCTACTGTTCGTAGACATTTGCTTTTAAAAAAAAGCAACAAAAGCCACCCAAAAAATTTTGCTTTCTTCAAAATTTTTTGGGGCTAATAGAAGTCATTTGTACTATTCTTCGGCTAAAGATTTTCCAAATACAAGACTTGTTGGTCTTAAAAAATCTTTTGAAGAAATAAGAATAGTTTTTTTAACTTCTTCGATATTAATTCTTCTTTGTTCTGTGTTTAAATATTCAATATAGTTCTTCATCATTTCGATTGTTTCTACATCATTTTTATACATGATTAATTTTTTTAGATTGACAAGTCCTTGTAGATTTCTTGAAATATTAACAATGTTATACATTAAATGTATTCTTGTATTGAAACTTTCCCACATCAAAGTTCCTCTACACAATCTTATTTCAACTGTCTTTTCATTCGTTGTATTTACAACTCTATACCTGTCTCCACCACGTTTTGATTTTTCTTTTGCACACTTCTTAATTTCCTTTATTTCAGCTCCATTTGATGTTTCAAATTTACACCAGCGATTAACACTTGATTCATTTCTTCCACTGATTTTTATCAATTCCTCCTTAAAAACTTCCATGATAGAAACAATATTTTCGATTGTTGCATTTGCTCTTTTGTGGTCTAATAGAACAGTTCTATTAAGTGAACCAACTTTATTTTTTAACAATTCAAATTCATTTGAATTGAAACCTAAAGCTTTTCTATTGAAATGAATATGTAGCCCACACTTATTTCCTTTAGTAGAAACATAATTCATATTATCCAACATTTCTAAAAGTTTTTTAAACTTTTCAATGTTGTTCATGTAGTAACCCATTGTCATAGGTTGAGAGATTATCTCTACTCCAGTTCCTATAGAACCGTCTCTTTCATAGACAAACAATGAACCAAATTCTCTCTCAAGTTTTGTAGCAACTTGTTCGGGAGTAAGTTGGTTTTCTATAATGTTGGAAGTGTCTTGTCGTGCTTCTAGTTCAAAACCAAATAAAAGATTATCTCTTTCATTTTCTCCCTCAACAAAGTGATTTTCCCATTGATTGAATCCGTGATATCTTAATAAACTCATATAAATTTCCTTCTTTCTTTTTGAATTGAACCTTACACTTTCTAAAAGCACCAGGAGTGTAAAAAGCAAGGTGGAGACTTGTACGACCTTGCTTTTTAGATCAGCGAACTGGTGAATGTTCGTAGACATTCTTTTCAAATTTTAAGATGGAACTTGTTCCATAATTCAAATAAAAAAGGAATAAAACCTTATTCCTAGTTTTCATAATTTATAATCACTTCCAAATCATTTATTAAGCTATCTAATAGCTCATTGATGTCCTCACAATTACATTGTAAGGATATTTCTTTAGTCCTATTCAATGCTTTTAGATTGGTCTTCAATCTTTTAAAAACATCATTTCTCGTCATTGTATGAGGTGTGTTTTGTGATGCTGCACTTGTGTTGTTTTCCATTTTTTCAATGACTTTAGCAACACCTCTACCACTCATTCCAATCTTTTTACCAATCCAATCCCTTTTAGTTCCACCAGGTCTTTCTTCAAGAGTATTATAAATTTCTTCCCATAATTTAATTTCATGATATCTCACTTCCATACTCTTTTTTCTTTGAACATTGTTAGACATTATCAACGCTTTTTCTTCATATTCATTTTGAGGTTTTTCAATGATTGATAGATTTATATATCCGTCTCCTTGCCCCTCTTCTAACAATTTTGAAATAGCTAAATAACGAGTATGCCCACCGATTAAAGTATATTTACATCCGTCAATTTCTCCATTTTCATCTAATTCATCTATGTAAGCAATAGCATTTTCCATTTGTCCATTTTCTAAAATTGAACTCTTTAAACTATTGATTACATCATCTTGGTATTCATAGAAGTTCAATTTATTCATTCGTACTTCTTGAATATCTACCCTCTTTACTAATCCTAAATCTCTACCCATTGATTCAAATAAACTCATATAAATTTCCTTCTTTCTTTTTAATTACACCTTACACTTTCTAAAAGCACTAGTATCTGAGAAATAACAAGGTGGAGACTTGTACGACCTTGCTTATTAATCAGATACTAGTGAATGTTCTTAGACATTCCTTTTTGAATTAGGATGGAACTTGTTCCATGATTCAAGAAAGGAATAAAATTATATTCCTTTCTATCCATTTCATTATCCGCAATATTCTTCAAATAATAGTAAATATTTAATTGGTGCTTTGTCCTTTACTTTTTTTATTAATTTCTTATTTTCTTTTTTTATTTCTTCTTCTAATTTTTCTATATTGCTTTCGTACCTTTCAATTGTTTTCTTTGTTGTTTCACTTCTTAAATCTGTTCTACATAACGGACAAGTACAATTGTTGATATATTCCTTATTGATTTTTGATTCACACGTTGGGCATGTTACTAATTTTGCTTTGAAGTTTTTTACATTAGTTTTACGATAATATTCAAGAAGCTTTTCATTTTCTTTTTCTTTTCTTGCTTCTAAATTTTCAATTTTCTTTGTTTTCTTAATACTTCTTAAATCTACATCTCTAAATGCCACAATAGGGTTATACTTTCGTTCCCAATTGAATGTGTCCAAATAACTGTCAGCATCTTCATAACAATCGAAAATTCTTTCGCTCATTTTCTTAATTGGTCGCTGTTCATCTCCTAAATTTGAAAATTCTCTTGTATCCCCATTATTTCTTACTGTACTTCTAATATAATCATGCGCATATGCTAAATCCTTTTTTGACATTCCATTTAAAATTATTTTTCCATTTAACCAACTCATTATTTTTTCTCCTTTAGGGGTTACCTATTTCTTATTAAATATAAATTCTTATTCTTCTACATTTAAAATTAAAGTATTATCTTTGATGTTAAATGTTTTTATATCCATATTTAAAATTTCTTGTGGTAATGAATCCAAGTATCCTTTAAAGATATTTTTCATCTTATTGTACGAAAATACTTCTACAACTGTACGTTCATTAACTATTTTAATAGTCATATCTACAACTCTATCCATCACATTTTCTCCTTTGTTTTATATTATTGAGGCTTTCCCCTCGCCTCACCTTCTAAAAGCACTAGTAGATGAGAAATAACAAGGTGGAGACGGAACGTACTACCTTGCTTATTGATCAGATACTAGTGAATGTTCGTAGACATAAAAAAAGAATGGAATTAACCATTCTTTTCTAAATTATTTTGATATTCGTTTATAAGCTTCTTTATATACTGTACTTTCTTTTCTAGCACCAATGATAACAATGACCATTTTACCATCTTCTATAACTAATTCGTACACTATTCTAATTCCTATTCTTTTTAGAACTATTTTAAACAGTCCTGTTAAATCCATGTTATTTTTATTACCAAGTGGTTTCCCATAACCACCTTCTTGTTGAGATAAAGGGTTTTGTTGAACTTTTTTGATAGCCTGTAAAACCTGTTTTCGTGAAGAACCATCTAAATCTTTTAAATCCTTTTTGGATTTATCAGTCCATTCTACTGTCCATTCCATATTATTCTATTTCTACATCTTCAAAGCCTAATAAATCTTCTTCACTCAATCCCAATTCTTCCATAACTTGTTGATTAGAATATCTTATTCCATTATCTTCTAACTTTCTTTGATTAGCCATTTGAGCCAACTCAATATTTTCTACCTTTTCCATTAAAGAAAGATAATCTTCAGGGGAAATTAGAATACATTCAGGAACATTATTTTTAATAACAATTTTTGAACCATGTTTCTTTACATCATCAAAAATTTTCCCTGCTTGTCCTTTGTTAAAAGATGAAATAGAAACTGTACTTCTAAGAAAATCAGCAATATTTCGCATTTCCATACAAATCATCTCCTCAATTTATAGTATAGTATGCAACGACATAAATATCAACCAATTTATCAATATATTTATCGATAAATATATCAATATTATATGTTACAATTTATACTATAATTATAAACAATATCCTAATAATTATACATAACTCTTGCTTTCGCTCTTTCACCCTCTTTAATTAAATTTTACACTTTCTAAAAGCACCAGGGAGCAAAAAAAGCAAGGTGGAGACTTGTACGACCTTGCTTTTTAACAGCGAACTGGTGAATGTTCGTAGACATTCCTTTAAAAAATAAAGATGGAACAAGTTCCATCTTTTAAGAAGCAATTATTATTTGCGATGCAAAAAAACCAACCATTTCCTCAATTTTTAAAGAAGCCTCGCCTACAATATTCATTACAAATATTTTTTCATCATCATAATCTTCATCAATAATTTTTTTATAGTGACATTCTAAATCAAAAATATCAGTTTCTCCTTCTTTGCAAGTTGCCTGAAAGAATAAAAACAAATCATTCTTTTCTATACGATATGATACACTAATTATACAATAGATATTATCAATCGTTATAATATTATTTCCTTTTGATTTACATTTTACTTCTAATAATATTAGCCCATTATTGTCATTCATTTTCATTTCCTCCAAAATTTTTAGTTTCATGAAGCTTTCTTCCCTGCCTCATTTTCTAAAAGCACTAGTAGATGAGAAATAGCAAGGTGGAGGCGGAACGTACTACCTTGCTTATTGATCAGATACTAGTGAATGTTCGTAGACATATCAAAATTTAGTAGATAAGGTTAATTATCTACTAAATCATTAATACTTACTAAAACATCCGCTCCTTCTTTGATTAGTTTGTTATTTCCTTTATACTTACTGTCTAAATCCATTGGATTTACTAAAATATTTTTACTATAGTCAAGTGCATGTTTAACTGATACTATGGCTTTATCCATTTCTTCAATTTCAATAACAACAACCTTTTCACTTAATCCTACTGCAATTCGTTTGCTAAATAAATAGGTTTCCTTTGTACTTTCTTTTCTATTTAAATATTCACTGATAATCAAAACATTTTGATTATTACCATCAATTAAATAATCATTAATACCCTTATTTAAAATTACAACTAAATTTCCTTTTCCTTCCAATGTTGTGTCAATCGCTATTTTTTCAATACCTTCATTATTTCCAACAATCACTGTCTTATCATTTTTTATTAAATGATTTACCACTTTTTTTGTCATTTCTTCACCGTTAATATCATTATTTTCAGTACCTACAATATTAATAGTATTATATGAATTTAAAGTTTCTAAATCTCCCTTATAGAATAAAACAAACGGTGGACAACTGATTTCTTTTAAAAAATTAGGATAATCATCCGATATAATAGTTGTGAAATTACAATTGATACTTTCTATTACTTTCTTCCTTCCTTCATTTGAAACTCTTTCCTTATTTTGTAGTGCGGTTAATATTTTTTGAAAGTTTCCTTTATATTTTACCGCAAAATAAACCAATACTTCATCCATTTTCATTTCCTCCAAAGTTTTTAGTTTCTTGAGACTTTTCCCTCGCCTCACCTTCTACAAGCACCAGGAGCGAAAAAAGCAAGGTGGAGACTTGTACTACCTTGCTTTTTTGGATCAGCGAACTGGTGAATGTTCGTAGACCTTTCTTTTTAAAAAAATAGAATGGAACAAGTTCCATCCTTCTGTTTCACCCTTTTCATTTTTTATTTAGATATATTAGATATATAAGATAACTTCATCTTTAGTAATTATCATTGAATTAGATTTTTTGAAATCTATTAAGTGGTGAATTACTGTGCCAATTGTTTGATGCCCCCACCATTGAGGAAATTGCTTTTTAAATTCATTAGCCATTTCTCTTATAGTGGCTGCTCCATTTCTTTTAAATCTTATTTCCATTATGTCTTTACTCCTTTATTCAATATTTAGTTTTCCCTCGCCTCGTTTTCTAAAAGCACCAGGAGCGAAAAAAGCAAGGTGGAGACTTGTACGACCTTGCTTTTTAGATCAGCGAAGTGGTGAATGTTCGTAGACATTTGTTTTAAAAACAATAAGATGGAACAAGTTCCATCCTATTGTTCAAAAAATTTATACATTAGCTCCCTTCTTTCGTCTTTTCCCATAATCTTTAATTCTTCCAACGATATATCACAATTAGATAAAAAATATGATATATCTTCAACGGTGAGTCGTTCGCCAGTTTTGTCATTTTCATCAATATAGATTTCATAAGCAATCTCAATAATCTCTTTTGCTTTTTTATAATTAAAGTCATATGATTTTAATAAATGATTTATTTCAATTTTTTTATTCAAATCAATATCATTATTTGTATTTTCTATATAACAACAAATCGCCTCTTCTTTGTTGGAAGTATAAATAAGACTGAACTCCCAACCCTGATTATTATTGTTAATTCCTTTTGCAACGTTATATATTTTTGATATGTCATTTTGTAAAACAGCAATATTCTTTTCATAATCTCTTTTGATGACACTGAATGAAGTATCACCAACATAAACTTTATTTATATCTTTATTCATTTCATTTAACATTCTTTTTGATTTTCTACCACAAAAGTTAGATAAATCTTCTAATGCGGTTGAATGGCACTCAAACCATTCAACCATTTTATTTTTTAAATTATCCATTTTCTTTTACCTTCCTTAATTAAAATTTTCTTAATTTCATAGATGCAAGTTTTGTATTAATATCAGCAAGGTCATAATATTCATTTTTTAATTCTTGCTTTATATTTCCTCCTCTATTGTTCTTAAATGATATATTCCACTCTTTCAAAACGTGGTTCATTTTTTTATTAATTAATTGTTTAGTAAAATTGAATTTGTTTGTTTCTAGTCTTCTCATTTTAGTTCCTCATTTCTTAATTAAACTTTACACTTTCTAAAAGCACTAGTAGATGAGAAATAACAAGGTGGAGACGGAACGTACTACCTTGCTTATTGATCAGATACTAGTGAATGTTCGTAGACATTCTGTTAAAAAATAGGATGGAACTTGTTCCACCCTATAAACATATTCAACTTTTTAAATTTATTACTTTTCTTTATATAAAATCTTTTTGCCCCATTTAATTTCAGTGATGAAATTAAGGTAGTTATTATAATTCTCCTCTTTTCCTTTTAATACCTTATCCACTAATTCTCTCTCTTTTTTATTTGAAATGTAAACAGCGTATAAACTGATTAAAGGATTTTTATTGTATAAATCAAAATCATTTAAGATTAACATATCATCTTTTCGATATTTAAATGTAACTTCTTCATTATCACATTTTAATGTGATAGTTAAAAATTTTGCATTTATATTTTTGATTGCTTGAACGATAGTTTGAGTTTTCTTATAAGCACTCTTATTGCCTTCCTGATACATTTTTCTCAATGACTGATTTATATATTCAATTTCTAATAACCGACATCCTAAATATTTTTTTTGTGTCCAATTATCATAACGTTTTTGTTCTAAATAATCTAATAATAATGTTTGAGAAATCTCTTCCTTTGATTTTTCTCCAATCAAATATAATAATGTTTTATCCGCCATTTTTATACAATGTAAATACTCTTCGTATCTTTTTTCCTCGTTATTATTATATTTATGAGAAGAATTAACATTAAATACATATTCTCTAGCAATAAGATTGGATAAAACATTTTTATACTTTTCATCTTTTAAGATATTATCAAATAGTTCCTTCCCTTCATTTTTTAAAGTATCTTTGTTTTTATCTATATATTCAAATAATACTTTTTTAGCATCTTTTATTAATTCATTTTCTATAGAACATAATTCATCAATATAATAGTTTGATTTTGGCATTTCAAAATCAAAAATGTTTTTAGTATTCGTGTATAATTTTTTATTTTTATTATCAAACACTCCTACAACATTTAATTTAAAATCCGTTTCGCTTAGAAATTGATAATTTGTTCTAAATAATAGATAAATATTATTTTTTAATAGCGCTTTAGTAATAACCTCAGTTGATAATATAATATTTTTATGTTTTGAATTTCTTTCCAATGAAAACATTTGTACATCACCATTAATTAAAAATTCATCAAACTTTTCTTTAATTCCCATTTTTATTTCCTCATTTCTTTAAATTAAACTTTACACTTTCTAAAAGCACCAGGATTAGATTGAATCAAGGTGGAGACGGAACGTACTACCTTGATTCGTAAAGATAAGACTGGTGAATGTTCGTAGACATTCATTTTTGAATCAGGATGGAACTTGTTCCATCCTATGAATATATAATTTTCTTTTTTTAAAAAAACTTATCTATCAAGTTGCATAAACCAAATACACATAATTTTGATAATATCATTGCTCCTGCAATCACTGTAGCAAGTCCTCTACCACTTAAATTTTCAATTTTTAAATCTTCCATTTTCATTACCTCCAAAAGTTTTTAGTTTCTTGAGGCTTTTTCCTCGCCTCACCTTCTAAAAGCACCAGGAGCGAAAAAAGCAAGGTGGAGACTTGTACTACCTTGCTTTTTAGATCAGCGAACTGGTGAATGTTCGTAGACATTCTGTTAAAATAAAAAATAAGATGGAACAAGTTCCATCCTATTTTTCTTATATAATATTGTATTGAGTAAAATAAAATTTAATTTAGCTATTTCTATTCTACTTCCTCTTAATTTAAAAACCATTTTGCATATTAATTATTTTTTTAAAAATTTCATTTGAAAAGTAGTTATTTAAAACTTCCTCTCGTGTCCAGTTATTATCAGCCATACACTCTTTTAATCCTTGCTTACATTGATTAACAGTATAATCACTGATTTCATCAACTTCATACTCATCTATTCCCAAATAAGATAGTGCATCTTCTACGTCATTTACAAAACCATTTTTTATAATTGAATAAATATTAATATCAAGACTAGAACTGTTGGTACAACATACATCTAATTCCTTTAATGATTGTCCCTTTTCATGAACAACAATCGTGTCCGCTTCACAACAAAAATCACAACCAAGCTCAATATCCTTATATTCATATTTCAGTTCCCAGTAATTATCAATGAGATATTCAAAGTCATCAATATTCTTGTTTATAAACATATCCTCATTCCATTGTTTCATGGAGCAAATGTTGTTGTCAAAATCCCATCTACCTGTTCCAAAAAAACTTGTTGCTATTTCAATATTTTCATCACTTTTAAAACATGTTCTACTATTTTCAATTTCTATCATATTATATTCCCATGCTTCTTGCGTTTTAAAGATAATATCCATTACTTTATTTCCAATATCTTTTGTTCTTGCTCTCACTGTAAAAATTCCATGTGCATCTGATAAATTTGCCATTGCAATATCCTCCATATTTTTATTGTAAGCTTTTCCCTCACCTCACTTTCTACAAGCACCAGGAGTGATAAAAAACAAGGTGGAGACTTTGTACTACCTTGTTTTTTCTAACGATCTGGTGAATGTTCGCAGACTAATAGAAAAATAAAAAGATGGAACTTATTCCATCTTCTAACAATAACTTATAACCCTCTAATTATATTCACATAATCTTGCCTTTGGTCAGCAAATGCATAAATAGTGACTTCTTTTTTATTTTCATTGACTTTATAAAAAGCTAAATTTTTTTCTAATATAAGAACTCTATACCCTTGTCTTTTTAAAACAGAATATCTAGGTACTGTTCCAACATATGGATTATCTTCTAAAAGTTTAATAGTTTTCTCAATATAATCGAGTTTTTTTATTGCAAATTCATTACCAAATTGATTTGCCAAATATAAAACAGTATGTCTGATTCCTTCATCTGCCTTATCAGTACGAATAATACTATAGTTCATATTACTTACCTTTTAAAAGCATTCTTAAGTCATCAAATGTTTCACTTATAGGAGCAACACACCCATTTTTCACATCATCCTCTGCTTCAGCAAGCGTTTCTAACAACTCAATTCTTGCCTTCATAGTTTGATATTCCTCAAATGAAAGAGACACAGTATCTCCTTTTCCGTGAACTGTGATTATAACCGCTTCTTTGTCTTCCCTACATTGTTTAGAAATTTCATTATAATGATTTCTTAAATCTGCTGATGGTCTTATTGTTTCACGTAAATTTGACATATAAAAACCCTCCTATCTTTATTATAGTCAAATTATATCATCCTATGTCTATATCATCAATATAATATTAGCATTTACTGACTCTAATCTTTCCCCTCCTTCCACTTCCTAAAAGCACTATTATTTGATGGGATACAAGGTGGAGACTTGTACTACCTTGTGGCCAATCAAATAATAGTGAGTGTTCGTAGACCTATAGAAAAACGAAAAGATGGAACAAGTTCCATCCTACCACTTATAATGTATTTTTATTTTGTAATTGTTCTTTTGCTTTTCTAAGTTCAAATATCCACATCTCAAATTGTGAATGTAGCATTCTTCCTATGTTATATAATTCATTATCATAGAAGTCATTCATACAATCGGAAAAATCATTATTTTGTTGAATTTTTAAGACCCAATCATTAATTGTATTGGAAGTATAAATAGCATTTAAAATTAAAAATGATTGTTTCAAAACTGATTCATTATCTTTTTTTGTGAAAATATCTTTATCTTCTACACTTATCCATTCACTATATTGTTTAGCTAAAGTAATTACCTCTTTCGCTAGTTTATTTGCTTCATATTCATCATAATCATAATAATTTAAAGTGCTGATTATATGATCAGTTATATCCTTTTCTGCTTTTTCCTGATCTAGTACATATTTTTCTTGAAAGAATGCCTGACACTTTTCTGCAAAATATTCTGGACTTGTATTTTTCCAATCATAATTCCATGTTGGTTCCCATGTTGTAGAAAATACTGCGCAGCCAGTATCTCCACTGACAAAAATCAAATTTTTTCTAAATATAAACTCAGTAGACCACATAATTGAATCAGGTCTTTTAAATGTTAAAACCTGTGTTTCTTCATCTAACTGCTTAACTATTGCTACATGATCTTTAAACCTTCTTTCATACATATCTATTCTTTTATTATCCATAATTTGTTCCTCCTTATTTCTGGTTCACTTTCTAAAAGCACTAATGAATAGAAAAGAACAAGGTGGAGACGTAACGTACTACCTTGTTCTTGGATAATCATTAGTGAATGTTCGTAGACCTATAGAAAAATGAAAAGATGGAACAAGTTCCATCCTACCACTCACAATGTATTTCTATTTTGTAATTGTTCTTTTGCCTTTCTGAGTTCAAATATCCGCATTTCAAATTGTGAATGTAGCATTCTTCCTGTGTTGTATATTTCACATAAAATTTATTTTTAATAATCTATTTAAAAATATAATTACAAGTTCCTATTATAATATTTGTTATTTTTTTTAAAAATTTTTCTTCCGTAAAATAAAAAGCAAATGAATAACATGTAATGACTTGAATCAAATGATCTATTGTATAAATAAGCTTCCACCCATTAGAAAAAATTCCTCCATATATCCCAATTGCTGCTACATACATTAATAGCATTACCATAACAATAGAAGCCACAAAAAAAACAAACATTTTCCATATTTTAATAATGTCTTTATTTTTTATATATATTAAGTCTAAATACAAAATAAGTGATGCAAGTAAAATAAATACATGAGATCCATAAAAAAATAATGGAATACTTTGTTTTGGAGGATTAAAATCTAGAGAAAATACCAATATAATTGCACATATAGAACAAATTATAAATTGAAATTTAATTGATTTTATAAAAGGCTTATGCTCTTTATCGTTTTGTTCTTTCATTTTAACTTTATCATCTTTATTTTTTTTCATTTATTGTCTCCTTTTTATTAATTTTTATCCATTATACAATATTTTATTGTTTCATTACAGTCTTGGGCGGTTCAACCTAAATATTTTTATAAAAGTTCATAAATGTCTTCATATTTTATTATCTGATCTACAACTTGAATAATTCTTTTGTTTATATCATTATTAGCTACGTAACCAGTTTTTAAAATATATTCATCTTGATTGTAGTAAATAAGAGAAATAATACTACCTTCTTTTATACTTTGTATTTTCCAATTAAGTTCAAACAATTGATCTTCAGATAATGTTTTTCTTTCAATTCTAATTACTGTTTTTTCTTTTTCATGTATCATTTCTTTAAAACCTTTCAATGCATCATACGCAATAAAAAGCTTCGCCCTATTTAATTTTCTTTTAGATTGCATTATGACCTCCAATTAATTGATTTCTCATTAAACCAGTTGCATTTTCAAGTTTATTCATACCTTTCATTATGGAATTAGTTCCATATTTAGTTTGTATTAATATTATCGCTTTTTGTACATTCTTTTCTTTTTCTAGTTTCTCTATATCAGTAAAAAGATCATAGCTTTCAAATCTTTCATTCATAACATTATGAAATGAAATACCAATTTGCCTTATTGGCTTATTTGCTGTTACCTTTTCCTTATATAAGATTATAAATTCATCTCTTATTGTCTTTAAGGAATTTGTTCGTACTGTCATTTTTCTTTGACCACCAGAAGAACCTCCACCATTTCTCTTTGAGTAAGCAACACATATACTTACACAGTCAGTTACCTTATGTTCTTTTACAAGTCTTGTTACATTAGTATCTACCATTTCCTTCATTACCAGAAAAGCATCCTCATAATTATAATCTTTAGTTAAAATTTGTGAATTACTTAAAGAATTTGTTTTAGGAACATAAGCCTTTATGTCAGCAATAGTTGTTGGTTCTTTACCTAGCGCATGATCTATCAAGTATTCTGCATTAATCCCAAATTCCTTGTAGAGTTCTTTCTGATCATAATGTGCTAAATCGTACATATCATATATTCCTAACCTATTTAAATGATTGGAAATGCCTTGTCCAATATGCCAAAAATCCGTCAAAGGTGTGTAATGCCATAAATATTTTCTATACGTATTTTCCGTTAACATTCCAATATTATCATCAACATGTTTAGCAATTATATCCATAGCAATTTTAGCGAGATATAGATTTGTTCCAATGCCAACTGTCGCTGTTATTCCCGTTTCTTCAAAAACAGCAAACATTAACATTTCAGCAAATTCTTTAGGTTTCTTTTTGTAATATTTCAAATAAGATGTTATATCAATAAAACACTCATCAATCGAATATACATGCACATCTTTACTTGATACATATCTTAAATATATCCCATAGATTTTAGCAGAATATTCCATGTACATTTTCATTCTAGGTTTTGCAATGATATAAGAAATATCACCTGGTATATCTTTTGTTCTGCATCTATTTTTAATACCTAGTTTCTTCATTGCTGGTGTTATCGCAAGACACAAAGCGTTTTCGCCTCTTGTTTTATCAGCAACTACTAAATTAGTAGTAAATGGATCAAGATTTCTTTTTGAACATTCGCAACTTGCAAAAAATGATTTCAAATCTATACAAATAAATATTTTTTTCATTATCCACCACCTCAACTACATCTTATCTCATCTCAACTTTAAATATTTTGCGTATATTTATTTTAAATCCTTTCTTACGTAGGTAATTAGCTAAATAGAAAAGATGGAACTTGTTCCATCTTCAAATCCATGATTTCTCATTTTCTAAATTCTCCCATAAAAGCTTTTTCCCACAGTTGGGACAATAATTCATCCCTAATTGCACATCTTGTTTGCATTTAGGACAAGTACCTGTAATCCATTCTCCATAAAGAGTATTACCACCAAGATTTTTGTTATTTTCATCCTTTATATTAAGTGGTACACATGATTGTTTATCAATCTGGTAATCGCATAATTCAGCAAATTCATATTCATTAAGATCTAGTGCTTTTGCTATCTTTAAAACAGTTGAAATTCGTGGATCTTTTACCTTTTCATTTATTACTTTTTCTATTCTATTTTGTTCAATGTTCATATTTTTTGCAAGACGATATACTGTCCAATGTTTTCTTTCAATCATTTTTTTTAATAAAGTTATATTCATTATCTTTCCTCCTTTAGAAATTGGTAATTATTGAATAGTCGTATATTTACGACTATAATGTATTTATATATTAATTGAAAAGGGGTTGATACAATGTACTGTCGAGGGCATCAATTAAGAGAAGAATTATGTAAACAATATGATATAAAACCTGTTGGTCGCTTTAAACTTTTAAATGGTAGAACTGTTGTAAGTGACGCTGGTAATATGGATATAACGGATGAATATATAATCTTTGATTGCACTTCAAAAACAAATCAAGATCATCATGAATCTATTTATTGTGGTAGATATGTAGCTGATGACTTTTGCAGAATAACAGGATATACATTACCGCCAATATTTGATCCTTTGCATCACGATAATATCGCACGCGGAAATGGAGGTACTACAAATCCATCACCTAAATGGAATCCCGTGAGAAAACAGTTATATAACATAGTCCTTCTTATAATGACTTATCAAGGAAATATAAAAATAAATAGTGTAATATTTGATATTAAACGTAAATTAGAGGATTCACAATATATTGAATACTTTCCAAAATATCAAATAAAAAGTGTAAATACATATCTTATAAAAATGAATAAAACATTTGAAGATATAATCAATGCTTTACAAAAAGATAACAATCTTAGAGATTTTAACTTTGATTTGGTATTAGAGTATATGGAAAAAAATGAGATACCTCAGCATTTAAAATAAATTATTAAAAAATCATTACAACATAAACATTATCTATATAACGAACATACCCACTCCAAAAAAAATAAGGATATTCACAAAGACATTCAGTTAATGTTTCAGCTATTTCAAAATAATCATAATTAATTTCAACACCATAATTGAAAACTGAGTTTAATTCATTATGGTGTTTTTTTAGCCATCCCAATTTGTCTTTGATATTTCTTTTGGGTATATTTTTCCATGCAATAATTCTGTCGTATTCTTCTCCAAATCCCTGCCAATTTCCATCTTGAAATATTATTTTTTCTATACCACTTGAATTATCCATACAATTCATCATATATACATAATATGTGCCATTTTTACTTGGCATACTTTCTAAAATACTAGTCCATTCGTTCATATTTTTTCACCTCATTGTTTATTTGGTTTTCTATAAAAACCATGACATTAATTAAAAAAATGGTTAAAAACTCAATAATATTCTTTATGGTAAAAGAATTACTTTGATTTTTTAGTGCTTCCAATCACAATAAAATGACATTGCTTTTTCTTCAATTTCTTTAATTCTCTTTTTTCTTTAGAACTTAGTACATCTGAATATGTGCTATATAAATCTATTGCTTCTTCAACTTGTTTTTTATGCATTTTTGCTTTCAAACATTGAAACTCATTTTCTCTCCAATTCATTACTTCTTCTTTGATTATCATTTTTCATCATCCTTTCTATATCCGCATAATTCAGCAAATTCATGTTCATTAAGATCTAGTACTTTTGCTATCTTTACAACAGTTGAGATTTGGGGATCTTTTACTTTTTTATTCATAATATCAGTTAGAGCACCGCTGCTAAAACCAGTTAATTTGCAAAATTTGTATCTAGTTTGTTTTCTTTGGGTAAATAATGTTTTTAAATATTCAGTATTCATATTTAGCTCCTTTTGTTATATTGAATGGCTGGTATAACTAGTTATAATATTTATATCTTGATAGAAAATTAGAAAAATACAAAAACAATTCAATGGTATTAATGTCGACTGTAATTCAAAAAATAAGTATATATTATAAATATTTTTCAATTTTTATTCCAACAACATTTCATAGACCCACAGGTGAACAATTAGAGCATGTTATCAATGTTCTTAACAACAGAGACAATGATAACAATAGATATTGTTACGCTGTAAGAAGAAATGGTAAATCTAAAAATGAAAATCAAATGAAACGTACGATATATAATGACAATAAAACTAGATTGTTACGTCCAAGTTTATATGATCATTTTAAAAATGATAAAACAATTAGTTTTTGTTATAAGCCTTTACCTAGTGACGAAAAAGACGATAACATTATTATTTTAAATTTTTCAAAGAATCAGAATAATTAATTATATTTAAGACATCTTTAACTTTAAATCTATCAGATTCTATTTTTTTCAAGTCATCACTAATTTTTTCTTTTGAATAATTATTATCTAATTCATTATGGATATCGCCAAAATCATACACAAGTAATTCAACTTTTAATATTTTTTTATCGCAATTTATTGTCAATATTTCATTTCTTTGTTCTTCAAATTTCGGATTGTCATACTCTTTTAATGCTGATAATATTTCAAGTAGTGTAAATCCCTTTTCATTTTTTAATTTTAATATTTCATCATATAGTTTTTCTTTATCATTACCTGTAGCCAATGTTTCAACATTATATATAAAATCCTGTTTATCTTGTTTTATCATTTTCATCATCCTTTCTATATCCGCATAATTCAGCAAATTCATCATTTGTTAGATCAAGTGCTTTTGCTATTTTTACTACTGTTGAAATTTGAGGATCTTTCCTTTTATCATTAACTATGTTCCAAATACTTTTATTATCAATATTAGATAATTTACTTAACTTATACATTGATATATGCTTTTTTTTCATTATATTTTTTAAAATTTGTTTATCCATAATTTCCTTTCTAAAGATGGAACTTGTTCCATCCCTTACTTTTTCATCCACTATAAGCTCCATCTTCCTTGCTTATCTATACCTTCTATTTTTGAAAACAAGTTATTTATTAATAAAGTATTTATGCAAAAATAAAACATTTCTTTTACTTTTGGTATATCTTTATCAAACAAACATATATCAGACATTTGTCTTTCAAGATAAAACAAATTAGATATTAATTGTGCTAAACAAGTTATCTGATATGAATAACGTTCTCTTTCACCAAAACTCATTTCAAGTTTTTCTTCTTTTAGCACTATGACAGCAAATTCATTTATCCTAGCAACATATTGAAAATATGATTCATGTCCACCTTCTGTTTTTAAATTAACAGATGAAACTAAGCTTAATGGTAAAGACAATTTGCTTCTTAAAATATCTAATTTTATTTTTAATTCATCAGATATATTTTTAAAAGATTCAATATTTTGGGCATCTGATAATTTTTCAAGAATCCCTTTAATTTCTATTAATGTAGTTTTACTGCATTCACTGATTGTATTTATTAAATACATACAAAAATATTCATGAGGATAGTTTTGTATGTTCACACAACAATATTGTTCATCATAACAATCCTTTATCATTAAAACTCCTTTATTTATTAATTTATCGAAATCATCGTAATTTTTAATTAAATATAAATTTTTCTTAAATATTAGATTTTCATTTTTATCAAACAAGTAATAGCTTTCAGGATCAGTTTTAACTTCTATTAAATGACCGAAAATATTGATACAATAATTTTTTGGATCATTTAAATCAATTTCTTTTAATTCTAAGATAAGTTTAATTAAATCAATATTATACGTTAAAAATAAAGTTGATTTTTTTGGTAATCTTAGCATTCTTACATAGCTCCGATTATATTTCTGAGGTATAAAGTTCTTTATTTTATTTTTTAAATTGCTCATTATTAATTCCCCTTTTTTCTTATTTGACTTTGACATTGTATTAAATCCTTTATTTAATATTTTTTCTTTCTTTATATTCAGCAACTTCTTCAATTTTCTTCAATAGATTTTTTCTGGTTAAATCTTTTTCAGATGCATTATTTTTCTATACTATTTTCTTGTTTTATACGTTCTAAAAAATCATATAAAACGAAGCATAGTTTCCTGAATTATTATTACATTCGAACTTTTCAAATTTATTTACAATTTCATCAAAATTTTCATTCATTTCATTTCTTTCAACTTTCACTTCATAATGAAATGGTTCTCCTACCTCTAAATTACAAGGACACATCACAATAGGTACACCTTTGTTGAAAAAGTATCTTGCTCGTCTTTTATCAATTCTTTCATATTCTCTTCGCCCATTGGCAATTACTACATTTTCCATATTTTCTCCTTTTTTAAAGATGGAACTTGTTCCATCATCAAGACCAGTTAATTGACTTAATTTGTAAATACATATATTTATTGTTTTTAACTGTGTTTTCAAATAGCAAATCGAACTGCGAAACAAGTAATGAACACAAAAAAGAATGATGAAGTAGAATCAGTTAATAAATCAGTTTGATAAACAATTTTGAATATCCTATTGAGCAAGTATATTAGAATTAGATGATAAATAGTAAATCGTATGATATTTAAAAATATGCTATCCAAGAAAAGAACAGGTAAAAACACCAAACAAAATGCTTCAACTATTGATATTACACATCCAGCAATTGTTCCTAAAAGCAATATAATAGCAATACATATCTTAAAGAAATTATTAGATAATATCCTTTTAAAAAAAATATGGATCATATTGGATTTTGATAATACAAATATTATAAAGAATAGCAATAATGTAATAGCAATCAATCGACATAGATTATGGTAAAAATTTGGTAAAACATAATTAACTAATTTTAATATTAAATCGTTCATCATTTATTTTCCTTATTTAAATCTATTAACAAAGAGTATGGTACAAAACCATATTTTCTAATTGATCTATTCATTAAAATCAACTCGTTTCTCTTTGCTATAAGTTTCTGTATTTCTTTTATTTCATTCTTTAAAAAAATCTTATTACTAAATAGAAAATACCTATTGAAGTTAGAAACATAAAAATAAGAGGTAAATATTTCTTTAATGGTTCTTTTATCAATGGTTCTAAAATCATACATAATAAATAACCAATGAATAATATTGGAACAGGGCTCATATAGCGTGATAAAGTATGTATTAATAAATAATTAACAGAATCACTGTTATAATTCATTACGTATATATTAAATACATTAAAAATAATTGATAAAATTAATAAAATTAATAATTTAAGTGTTTTTTTGTTTTTCATAACGTTTCTCCTTTATTTGATATTGTTTGATTTTTCGAAGTTACTTACTTCATTTTCAATTTTCTTTAGAAGATTCTTTGCTCTTTCTAAATCTTTTTCATTAGCGTAGGATTTTTTTATATAAACATAAGGTCTTACTATATAAAATAGAATTGCAAGTTTTACAATCTTTATCTTGCTATGACAACTTGACATATTATTCAATTCCTTTCTTATTCATAAAGTTGTATTTGCTACCCATTGCGATACCTAATTCATAGCCCTCGTTACTATTTCTTTTAAAATGAGATGTATTAGTTATAACGTTTTTTTCTACATATTCTTTAACAACAGGGT
>OLWA01001844.1_pt1 | contig 20530 bp, 19 predicted proteins | sample 1673251 | NCBI WGS metagenome assembly OLWA01 (sample SAMEA3178937, study PRJEB25190) | human gut metagenome | biome: human gut; feature: human-associated habitat; material: faeces | place: Austria | collected 2013 | reverse complement strand
CCACCTCGGCGACCTATGCGTTCCGTCCGCAGAAGACCCGCACGGAACTCTACGCACGGTTCAAATCGACGGCCACGCCGCTGGACGGCAACGGCACAGCCAACTGCTATATTGCTCCAAATCTGCGCACGTTCTACTCGTTCGATGCGACGGTGCAGGGCAACGGCCGTTCGACCCAGAACGTAACGCCCAAAAAACTATCGGGTGTCGAAGCGCGGATTCTCTGGGAAACGGGGTCGGTTCGCAACGCCGTCATCCGATCAGCCGAATATTCCGATGGAAGAATCTGCTTCGAAACAGGTTCGGTGCGCGGCAATGCCGTTATCGGACTCTTCGATGCTGCGGGAACCTGCATCTGGTCGTGGCATATCTGGGCTGTGGCCTACGATCCGCTCTCAACAGCAAGGACATATTCTACCGGCGCGGTTTTTATGGACCGCAACCTCGGAGCCGAAACAACATCGGCATATGATGTCAAGACAAAAGGTCTTTACTATCAGTGGGGGCGTAAGGATCCATTTATTTATCCTGCATCGAATAAAAAAACGGATAACGATGAACCTGCTGCTGTAATCAGTCTTGAAGGGTATGAATTAAAGGCATACGGATACAATACGTCCGGAATATCCCCGGAGAATTTTTATACAATCCGATGGTCTATTGAACACCCCACGGTTATGATGGTTGGAAATCCCAATGCATCAAGCTGGCAAACTCCTTTGAATCCCAATCTTTGGGGTAATTATACGGATGGGACGACCGCCTCGACCATCAATCGGAAGACGATCTACGACCCTTGTCCGCCGGGCTGGCGGGTGCCGCACACGGGAGCGTGGGACAAGACCTACTTCAAGAAAGCGACCTATATAGACGATGGCGGGTGGTACATGTACTATTCGACAAATGGATCGGCGACAACTTTCTATCCCTTCTCTGGATATTTGGATGGCGGTTCAAACAAGTTTCAGTATTACTGGCCAGCCTATCAGGTACGGGCTTGGACAAATACCCCAAATCTCGGAGTGTCGAAAGATTACGGTCAATACCTCTACATCCTTGATGAAAGCGGAGTTGTCGCCATTACGAATTCTGCCCGGTTGGATCAAGGTATTGTCGTGCGCTGTATCCGTGAATAAAACGCAAAGACGATGAAACGACGACACATCATACCGATTCTGACTATGCTGCTCATGGCCTTGTGGGGCGAACCCCACAAGGCTGCGGCACAGATCTTCGCCGTGCGGGCCAATGCGCTGGCAGCCTGTACGGCGACACTGAACCTCGGCGTCGAGGTGGCCCTGACGGACCGCTGGTCGCTGGAGGGTGCGCTGTTCTGGAACCCCGTGCGCACGGAGGATCTTTCCACCTCGTTTCGTGCGGCGCAGCTCGGCGCCCGCTACTGGTTCTACGAAACGCAGGTCGGCCCCTTTGTGGGTGCGCAACTCTCGCATGTCAATTACCTCCTCGGCCGCCGCACGCGCCGCTACGACGGCCGGGCGTGGGGTGCGGGCCTCTCCTGCGGCTATTCGTGGATGCTCTCCAAACGGTGGAGCGTGGCCGTAGAGGGGGGCCTCGGGCTCTTCCATACGAAGGACACCCGACGTGACCCCACGGTCTCGGACTGGGACGACGAATATATCTACCACACGCGACGCTGGACCTTGGCCCCTTCCCGCCTGGAGCTATCGTTCGCCTATCTGTTTTAGCCATGAGAAAGCAACGAATGATTCTGGGCGGCGTGCTCGCCGCCGCGATGTGCGCCGCGACGGGCTGCTCGGTGGCGACACGCCTGGAGCGTCAGCGCGCCGCGGCGCACCTCTCGCAACTTTCGCGCGCGGAGCGTCAGGCCCAACAGCAGGACTACCGGCCGCAGGTCGTGCGGCTCCAACGCGACAGCAACACTTTTTTTCTTGCTCCGGTCGATACGCTGCCCGACGGCGAGCGGGTCATGTCGCTTCAGATCGAGCAGGTAACGGTCGTGGCGAAGGTCCGCTCGGTTCCCGAACGCAACGGGCGTGTGCACCTCGACTTTGTGGTTACGCTTCCGAAGCAGCTGCTGGGCAGCAGCCGCAGCGTGGTCATCACGCCTCTGCTGCACAAGCCCGACGGGACCGTTCCGTTGGAGGATCTGGTGATCCGCGGGGGACGCTTCTCGCTGTTGCAGGAGCGCGACTACTGGCAGTACGAGACCTATGTGCGGCGCTTCCGGCCCGATACGCTGGGGCGGGAGGCGGCCTTCCAGCGCTTCGTGAAGTTTCCCTACCCGGAGGATGCGCGGCTCGATTCGCTGGTCGAGAGCCGCAGCACGATCACTTACTACTACTCGCAGGAGGTTCCGACGGACGAGACCTCGAAGAAAATGCTCATCACGCTCACGGGGAAGGTGCAGGCCGTGGATGACAGCGCCTACCGGCTGCCGCCCTCGGATACGCTGGCCTACCTCGTCTCGTCGATGCTCTCCTTTGTCGATACGCTGCCGCGCTACCGCATCCGCGTGATCGACAAGTACGTCACGGTCCGCGACCGCAACTACATCCGTTTCTTTGTGGGCGACACCCGGGTGGTGGATACGCTGGGCGACAACGGCCGCGAGCTGGAGAAAATTTCCGGCCTGATGCGCCGGATCATCGAGCAGGAGGAGTTCTACGTCGATACGATCACCCTCACGGCCTCCTCCTCGCCGGAGGGTCGCTACGCCTTCAACGAGCGTCTCTCGCGGGGGCGTGCCGAGGCGCTGAAACGCTACCTGGTGCGTCACTACGGCCGGGGTATCGACATGCTGCTGACCGTGCGGTGGGTCGCCGAGGCGTGGCCCGAACTGATGAACCGCATCCGCACGGACCCTGCGCTGACGAACCGCGAGGCGATGCTGGAGCTCCTCTCCGCGGAGCGGGATCCGGACCGAAGAGAGCGGCTGCTGCGCGAGCGTTTCCCCCGGGAGTACGCCTACCTGAAGGAGGTGATCTACCCGCAGCTCCGCTCTGTGGACTTCCGCTACAACCTCCGCCGCAAGGGGATGGTCAAGGATACGATCCACACCACGGAACTCGATACGACCTATGCCCGGGGTGTGGAGTTGCTGCAAAGGCGTCAGTATGCCCGGGCGCTCTATATTCTCAACGACTACAACGACCGCAATACGGTGGTGGCACACCTCTCGATGGACCACAACGAGCGGGCGCTGGAGCTGCTTTCGACGATGCCGACGGATGCCGTGACGGAGTACCTGCGGGCCATCGCCTGCTCGCGGCTGGGGCGCAAGGCCGAGGGGCGCGAGCACTTCCTCGAAGCCTGCCGCCGGGATGAACGCATGGAGTATAGGGGGAATCTGGACCCCGAAATTTCGGAACTGTTAAAGGACTAAACACATGAAACGCAAACGCATAATAGCCATTCTGACCTACGTTCTTCTGGCCGCAGCCTGGGGCGCGATCTTCGTCTCGCTTTTCACGGCCTGCAACGTCTACGAGGATACGACGGTCGAGGTGATCCGATGTCCCGAAATCCGGGATACCATCCAACTCCCGGAGTGGGAACCCAGCAATCCACAGATACATCAATAACCATAACCGCCGCCCGGTCCAGCAAGATAGCCACCCTGTGCAAAGATGCCAAGAGAACAGCTCTTGTCCTCGTTTGCGCAGGGTGGCTTTGTCTCCTTTGCTGTCCGGGCGTTCCGGGCAGTTTCTAAAATCTTACAATTATGAAACTGTTAACCGAGGAGATCATCTCTAAATTCGAGGCCCACCCCTTCGGGTCCCAGGATGGAAAAGGGCTCAATGCCGAAGTTCTTGTCAAATACTTCAACCCCTGCGGCAGCGGGACGTGGCTCATCACCGAGGCCGAACGTGAAGGTGACGACTGGCGCCTCTACGGATATTGCCACATTTTCGAATGGGAGTGGGGCTATCTGCTGCTCTCGGAGCTGGAGTCGTTGCGACTGCCTTTTGGGTTGAGTGTCGAGCGAGACCTCTATACCAGCGGAAAATACCTCCGGGATTTCCTCTTCGAGGACGAGGTCCGACAACTGGAGGCATTGGGCTGAAAAAACAGGAGCAACGGGAAACCCGTTGCTCCTTGTCTTATCGCTGAATCGGCTTAACGAGATTCTTATTGAGAATCTTCGCAATCTCGGACATCGGATAGAGAAACTTCCCGCCGAGGGTCGTGTAGGGGATAATCCGCTCGTCGCGGTAGGTCTGCAGCGACCGCTGGCTCAACCCGAAGAGGTTCCGCACCTCCTCGCTGGTCAGATAGGTCTCTGCATTGAGATGTGAGGGTAGGGTCTCGATCATCGCTTCGATTTGGTCGAGCGCAGCCAGGGCCTTCTCCTGAATCTCCTTGTATTCCGGAGATTTCCGCGTAATCCACTCTTCCATCATGCCCGGGATTTGACCAGATTGGCATCGAGGATGCGCTGAATGTCGCTCTCGCGGAAATAGACCTTGTTGCCGATCATCGAGTAGGGAATCTTCCGCTGCCGTCGGTAAAATTGCAGCACTCGTTTCGAAACCCGCAACATGCCGCATACCTCCTCTTGAGTCAGCCAGCCTCCGGGTTTACGGGGCATGGTCTTCGTGGCCAGATGGGTTGTCCGGATCTGAATCCGGTTGACGATCGCTTTCAGCTCTTCGAAGGCGGCCGCATTATATCTCTTTTTATCTTAATTGTCTATATCAACGAATCCGGATTATACACGGATCAACCATAAGGCTGAAAGAGATTATGGACCTCGGCATGCCGGTAAAAATGGCAATCGTTTCAATCAGGCATCGCCTAATTCAAGAGCAAGAACATACAAACAGTTATATTTCAATGCGTTATCGTATTACAGCTGCTCAAAAACGGAACGACTGTATCTGAATACGAAGATTGACAATCTGTGCGCCAGATGCCGTCTACGGCTAATACTCACGATATTGTTGTCAGTATGCTGCCTCTTTTCCATCAGCGGTTGCACTCAACGAATGCTACACGAAAAACCTTTGCCGGCATAAATTGCGGAGGGAGCCTCTTCCGCGGGAGATACGAAGAGTTCGGAATTAGTTTGCCGTTTGTTATTTTGCACAATGCAAACGGTATTCAAGCAACGAATTCATGGATATTATAGTTAGAAACTACTTTTAACGCATGATTATGAAGCCTCATTGCGAAATACAAATACCAGAGAAGAAAGTCTACAGCAAAGTTTTGAGTCGGGATTTGAACCGTTTCCTTCTTTCGAAGAGCAACCGATACCAGATTCCCTTGAGTTACAGCGAATCCCGTTCGCTACGGACAATCAGTGCGTAACTCTCCAGAATGGAGAGGTATACGGTCAGCGGGCACGAAAGTCTACGCAGGTTGCGCATGCGCATCAGCATGGAGAGATTCTGCCGGAACTCCATTCGGTTCGTATCAATCAGTTGAAACGAGAACACTCCGGGCTGTTTTTCCGCACAAAGGATATTGCCGATGTTCAAATCGCGGTGGAGGATGCCGGCCCAATGGATATGGTGAATAAAAGTAGCCAACTGGTCAAACAGACCTTTTTGGATATTTGCATCAAGCGCCTTTCCCTCAATCAGTTCCATGACCGGACGATAATCCGAATAGAGCGAGATGAAGTAACTTACCTGCAGAATCCCGTAGCGTCGCTCCTCGACAAAGGCCACTTCTTCGGGCGTATCAACTCCCAGATTACGCAATCTCACAGCATGCAGATAGGCCCGCTCGGCCTTGCTGCGCCGCACGGTGCCATAGACGACCTTGTTCAGCATCGAGATAAGTCCGTAGCGTTTGACGGCAAGCGACGTACCGTCGGAATCGAAACGTTTGATGGTATTGCGTCCGTCGTGGAGTACCGTCCCGCTGCGAGCAAACCGAAATGGATGAATCAATTGTGTAATCGATTCGCGCAGGTATTCGTATTTTGGGTTAAGTACAATACGTATCATGGTTTCTTGTGTATGGTGAGGAGCATAAGAGGCCTCGGCCGAAATCACTCTTCAACCGTGACCTCTACGTCTCTCCTTAAAATTACTCCAACATACCTATGCTTCTACGGTATTCAGTCTCATAAATTCGATATTGTGTTTGCGCCTCAATCAGATTGCTTTCGGCCTGCTGCCATTGCGACTGGGCATCGAGCAGATCAGTCAGCGGCGCCATGGACGCCGCATAGCGGTTGCGCATCACACGCAGATTCTCATTCGCCTGCAGCAAACCCTTTTCCGCCGTACGGATAAGCCCGTAACTATCCTGCAGATTGCGGATTGCCTGCTGAATCTCGATATTAAGAAGTTTAATATTTTTTTGCAGGTCGAGTTCGGCATTCTGCAATTCGTATCGTGCTTTGCGAAGTTTTTTGCGGCTCTCACCCCAATGAAAAATCGGAATCTTCACCGAGAGCATGGCCATACCCATTCCGTCACGAAACTCTTGCGAGAAGGGAATCGCCGTACCTCCGACATCAGTAACGCCGTTGAGTTTAATATTGCCATAGTACATGTAATTAACCCCCAATCCCACCATAGGCAGCATATCGGCACGAGCCATACGAACCTGTTCCTTTCCCGCTTCAACCTGTTTTTCGAGCAGGGAGAGCTCGGGACGCGAACTTATGTCCGATGTAAGCCGCCCCGGTTCCGGGGCAAGAAAGGCCGTATCTATGGCCTCGATCTGCGTGTTGAAATCGGCACCGATAATACGACAGAGCGACATGCGGCACAGGTCGGCACCGTTTCGCGCCTTTTGTAACTGGTAGTACAGTTCAGTACGTTTGGCATCGACGCGCAACAGGTCGTTTTCGGTTGCCATGCCGGCCGCAAGCGCCGTTGCCGTCTGACGATGAAGGGTATCCATCTGCGCATGGTAGCTCTCCAACATGCGGACCTTGCGGTCGACGGCAATATAGGTCCAATAGGTATTGTCCGCCTCGACCAGCACATCCATGCGGGTCATGCGATACTGCTCGGTGGCAACCTCCTTGCCGATGCGGGCCAAGCGGTTTCCTGTGGTAATTTTACCGCCTGTATAGATCGGCTGTGTCAGACTCAACCCGGCCATATAGGTACCACGCATGCGCAGTTCCATGCCCATCATATCTATGTCGGGCAGGATGCAGGCGCCTGTTGCAGAAGCACCGATATTGGGCAGGAACGCCGTTTGGGCTATTTTGTGGTCAAGTTCCGCCTGTCGGACAGCGTTGTCTGCCTTTTGCAGCTCTTCGCTGTACGCCAATGCCATTTTACGACATTCGGCCTGCGAAATCCGAAGCGGTTGCTGTGCCAGCACTCCGGACAGGGAACCAAGGACAGCACAACATGAAACAATCATATGTAACTTGTTCATTGTATTGTCGTTTTAGATGTTAACGGGTTTCCGGATACGGAACAACGCCGCATAGAAGAGCGGCAACAGGACGAGCGTGATGATCGTACCTACGGTGAGGCCGCCCATAATCGTAATGGCCATCGAACTGTACATCGGATCGCCGACCAACGGAATCATGCCGAGTACGGTCGTCAGAGAGGCCATCAACACGGGCCGCACGCGCGAGACGGTCGCCTCAATAACGGCCGTATAGGGAGCCACTTTTTCCTCGGTCTGGAGCCTGTTGATTTCATCGACCAGGACGATGGCATTCTTGACCATCATGCTGATAAGGCCCAACATGCCGATAATGGCCATAAAGGTCATGGGCTGTCCACTTAACAGCAGCGAAGGGGTAATGCCGCAGAATACGAACGGAAAACAGAGCAGGATGAGAATGACCTTGCGCCAACTGTTGAACAGCAACAACAAGATAACCAGAATGAGGAAAATGGTAATCGGTACATATTTCATCAGATTGCTCATAGCTTCGCCTTGTAATTCACCCTCGCCGACCCAGCGCATCGTGTAGCCTTCGGGGAGCGGGATGGATTCAATCTCATCCCGGATGGACGATACGGCCTTCGCCGGCGTTGCATCGCTGTGGTTGGGGTTCGGGTCGCATTCCGCCTCGATGACCCGCCGTCCGTTCAGGCGCAGCACAAGGTCTTCATCCCAATCGAGCCGCAGGTCATTGACCACATTGCCGAGCGAGACTGTCCGGAAGAGTTTATCCTGAAGTTCGCTCATTGCCTGTCCGCCGGAAAGTGCACTTTGCAGCTCCTCGTAGGAGAGATGCAGGTTCATCATGCTCCAGACGGGGATCTCTTCGAGGTTTCTGATACGACTGCCGTCTTCGTTGCGCACTTGCAGATTGAGCGGAATCATCCGTTCCTGATCGTTCAATACGCCGACGGGCATTCCTTCGGTTGCAGCCAACAGGGCATTGGCCACATCGCCACGCTCAATGCCGGAGCGCAGAGCATCCTGCTGGATGTACTCGGCATGGAGGACTTTCCCGGTCGGTTTCCAGTTGTTCTGCACCGAATAGGCGTCCACATAAGGCGAGCGACGCATGACCTCCTCGGCCTGTGCGCTCAACGCCCGCAGCACAACCGGATCGGGACCGGCAAACTCCACCTCGACAGTATGCGAAGTCGAGGTGGAGAAGTTGTACTTGCGGATGCGGATATAGGCCTCGGGATAGGCTTCGCGAAGTTGCTTCCGCACCGTGGGGATTTGCTTCAGAACGGTATTGTAATCCTTGCAGTCAATAATCAGTTCGCCATAGCAGTCGCCGCCCGAAGTCATCGGACGCGCCAGGCAATAGAGCGCCGGAGCACTCCCCTGGCTGACGGCTACGCGGTCGATGGCTGGATTTTCGGAGAGCTGTTGACTCATCTCCAACAGGTTGTCGCGTACGACATCAGCATCGGTTGCCGAAGGAAAGAAACATTCGACGACAAACTGTTTGTAGTCAAAATCGGGGAAGAAGAGGTTCTTGACCTTTGTCATCCCGAAGATACAAAGCGCCAACAGACTGAATGCGACAATAATAGTCGTGCGCTTATAGCCAATCAGGAATGCGATTGTCCGACGCACGAAACGGTGTATGGGCGAATTCATCACCGTACCCGAATTGTTCCCGATTATTCTTCCGGGTCTCGGCATCCACGATTTTGCACAGACGGGAACCTGCACCAGAGCCAACACCCAGCTTGCGAGCAGACTGACACACAGCACGAGAAACAGATCGCTGGCATACTCTCCGGCCGTATCGGGCGACAGGTAGACACACAGGAAGGTCGAAGCGGCAATCACGGTTGCGCCCAACAGCGGCATAGCCGTGTTGCGTCCAATCCGGTAAAGATAGCTTTTCGGACCCAGTCCTCTTTTTTTGTCAATCAGAATACCGTCCATAATCACGACCGCATTGTCGACCAACATACCCATGGCCACAATGAATGCCCCGAGCGAGATGCGTTGCAGGGTCGTGCCGCAGCCCAGCAGAAGCGGGAACGATACGGCGACCGTCAGCACCAGTCCGAAGCCGATAATCAGACCGCAGCGGAAGCCCATCGTGAAGATCAGCACCAGAATGACGATCAGGACCGATTCAACGAGACTCCACATGAACGACGAGGTGGCATCGTTCACCTTGTCGGGTTGGAAAAAGATCTTCTCGGTTTCGAATCCGATGGGAATACGCGTCATTGCTGCGGCAAGTCGGGCTTCGACGGCCTCACCTACATCGGGAACAATGGCCGACTTCTCCATGGCGATACAGAGGGCCAGCGCCGGACGTCCGTCGACGAAGAAACCGTTGCGCTGCGGCTCGCTGCAGGTTCGTTCCACACGGACGATGTCGCCCAGACGAATCCGTTTCCCGTCCAATGTCTGTATCTGCAGGTTGCGGATATCCTCCTCGTTCTCGACCTCCGGATCAACATAAAGGGCAATCCGTTCGTCGTCTGTGCGATATTTCCCCGCATCAACCGTTTTCCCGGTGGACTGCAATGCCGCCGTGATCTGCGTGGGGGGCAATTCCGTTGCGTGAAAGCTGCTCCCGGGAGAGGACAATGTTGATTACCTCGTCCCGATTACCTATGATATTGATACGCCTGACCCCCTTCACGTCGAGCAGTTCGCGGCGAAGGTATTTGGCGTATTTGTACATCTCGGGATAGTCGTACCCATCGGCCGTCAGGGCATAGAAGATGCCGTAAACATCCATCATGTCATCCACAACCATCGGGCTGTAACACCCTTGGGGAAGCCGTGAGGTAGCATCGCTCACCTTACGGCGCAACAGATCGAAATGCTGTTCCAGCTCCTCTTCCAATACGGTCATCTGGAACTCGACGGTGAACAGGGCTGAGCCGTTCCGGCATTCGGTCTTGACCTTTTTCACATTGGGCAGCGCCCGCAGTTCGTCCTCCATCAACTGGGCCACCTTCAACTCCATCTCATGGGCACTGGCTCCGGGCCACGGGACCACAACCATCGCCTGTTTGGTCGATACTGCGGGATCTTCCAATTTGGGCATCTGCACAAATGCCAGCACTCCGGCAACCAGTATCGCCGCCATGAGCGACCAGAACAACACCGGTCGCCGCATGAAAAATTCGGTCATCTTCATCACAACAGCCCTCCTGTATTTGTTTTACTCGATTTCTCGGCAACACGCACTCGCTGCCCCTCCTGCAGAACATTTACTCCGGCCCGGACAATACGCTCTTTCCCCGTCAGTCCCTAGATAATAACGGCCCGGCCATCGGGATCCGTTCCGTCCAGCACGACCGGACGCCTGGAAACCGTGGAATCCGGCCCGAGCACCCACACGCACGATGCTCCCGTTCCGTTATCGAGGAATACCGCACGCAACGGCACGACGAATCCGTGCTTATACTTTTCGTTTAACAGGACGATACCGATCTGGGCATTCATGCCTGCCGTCAGCCGTCGGTCCGGACGTTCGGCAAAGAGAAGGCGTAACTGATAGAGTTGATTGCCGTCAGCCTTGGGGCTGTAGTTCGACAGTTTCATCGGAAATTCTTTTTCAAAGCCCGCCACCTTGCAATAAAAACGGGTAAAGAGGTTGCGCTGCCGGTATTCATCGACCGGGATGTTCGCAACGACCTCCAGGTGGGATACATCCAGCAGTGTAAATACGGCGGTTCCGGCGTCGACCATCTCCGCCGGTGAGAAATTCACCCGCTGCACATAGCCGTCTGTCGGGGCGTACAGCCTCGTATAGTCGAGTTTGTTTTTGTTTACCTGCAGCTGCACCTCCAACTGCCGCAGACCGGCAATGGCCTTTTCGTAATCATTGGCCGAGACGCTCTTCTCCCCGAATAATTGCTTCGTGCGCTCCACCTCGTCCTTGAGTTGGTCATACTGGATTTGCAGGGCCTCGACACCCAGCCGATAGTCGGTATCGTCCAGTTCAGCAAGCAGGGTCCCTTGCTGAACGTAATCACCTTCCTCTACAAGGATACGCTTGATTTGTCCGGCAGTCTTAAACCCGAGGCTAATTGAATGGGCTTCACGAACAATTCCCGTATGGGTTATAACCTGGTTAGACTCCAACTCTACGGGATCGGTCAGCGTAACACTCCGTATTCCGGAATCTTTCTGCAACGCTCCGCCGCAGGAACAAAGTGTTCCAGCGGCAACAACTATCATCATCCATTTTTTCATTGTTCCGATTATTTTTGGTAATTGTTTTCCGTTGCAAAGTTCCCGATTTATCTGGCAACTCCCATCTCTTGATGGAATAGGGACATGTTCAGATGGATAACAAATACGCGAATGTTTGCCATAAATATGTATATTTGTTCATCAAAAGGTTAAATCGGTATATGGAACAAGCTTATCTGAATTTGGATCTGATTCGGCTGTCCTCGGAAAATACGGCAGCTCATTTGGACAAGGAGTTCATTTTAATCGATACACTCGATGCGATTCCGGGTCAAAAAAAATACCGATGTCGAATTTGTCAATCATCCGGTCAAACTCTCCTTTACAGTAGCCATATTCTGTCTGTCCGGGTGGATGCGCTTTCAGATTAACCTGCAGGAATTCGAGCTCCGAGCCAATGATGTCCTGATTGTTCAGGAGGGAGTTATCGGTGAATACCGAGGGAAGAGTGACGATACCAGAATCTTTGTGGTTGCCTTCTCTCCCAAATACTTTCGGACAGCACTTCAAGTCGATGCCACCATGTCGTTGCAACGCCGTTTGTACACCTCGCCCCTGCATCATTTGACGCCCGAAGCGATGGAGGAGGCCATAACAATCTATCGGCTGATGAAAGCCAAAATTGCAGAAGTGGACAATCCTTTCCGCAAGGGAGCGCTTCTCGGATATACACAGGTACTTACCTACAACTCCTACAGGGACTTGCTTTCAACCGAGTCCGCAGATGGAAAACAGAAAAACAAAAGCGACAGACAACAGGAGCTATATACGCAGTTTATCAACGAGTTGCAGAAAAGTTACATGAAAGAGCGAAGCGTCAGCTACTATGCGGACGCCCTGTGTGTAACACCCAAATACTTGTCGCAGATTGTTCATAAGGTAAGCGGGCGTTTTGCCAGCGAATGGATTACCGATTTGGTTATTCTTGAAGCGAAGGCCCTGCTCAAAAGTCATAAATACACCGTGCAGCAAATTGCTGACAGGCTGCACTTCGCCAACCAATCGTTCTTTGGAGCCTATTTCAAGAAAGCCGTAGGATGTTCGCCAACGGTCTACAAGGAGATGTGAATCTATCCGTTCGCACGTATCTATCCGACAGATCATACGATTTGTGCATCCGCCGGAATAGACGACAGAAGGCCATGGTTGCAAAATACATCGTACGAGCGCTGTTTCCTGGAGGGAGGGGGGGGCTAAACCGCCCGTTTGTGGGGCTTCAACTCCACGATGAGGAACTTACCGACCCGGTGGCAGGCGTGCCCGGCGATGAAGTGACTTACGTCCGGATTCTCTTCCGCCATTCGGGCCGGGAGCAGCAGTACGCCATCCGTACACTGCCCTTGGATGACCTCTTCGGTCGAAATCTCCCGAACATCTTCACCCAGATAGACATCCATTGATTCCGGACATCGGATACCGCAGGTATATACCGTCGGGACCGCTTCGGGGCTCGAGAGCCGAATGACCTCGCGGCAGAGCGAACCATATCCCAGTTCGACATTGAGTTGCGGCAGTGCAAAACCACCGACGCCCGAAGCCAGGATGGTTCCCGAAGCCAACAGAGCGATCGATCTATGGAGTGAAGAATCACGATACAGACGAACCATTGCCGCAAGACCCGTCAAACCAAACAGCGAAGCGGCAGCCACACACCAACCGTTGCGCAATACCGCGAATTCGGGTTGTCGGGCCAGTACCATGATGGCGGCCGGAGCCGCGATCCAGAGCAGAGCCGGCAGGGCGACCATTGCCTTCATCCAGCGGGTCGTGGGGATGCGGGCGGCGATTATTACGGTCAGATAGACAAAGAAGGGGAAGGCCGGAGCCAGATAGACGGCAATTTTCGAACTGAAGCCCGAGAGCATGACCAGCGTTGTCAGGATAACAGTCAGGAAGAACTAGACGGATGCGTGTCAGGAGGGCCATGCCGATGATGGCGACGATCAGCGGCGACCACGGGGCCAGCGAATACCAGATCGAAACCAGATAGTACCATACGGGCTCCTTGTGGTGGAAGGCGTCGACGGCCCGGTCGAGTGTCTGGTGGAAAAGCAGATTGTTGAGATATTCGGAACCGCCTTCGAGCCAAACTTCGGCAAACCACAGGGCGCATCCGCCGCCGATGATGGCCCATGAACGCCAGCCCCAGCACCGGGCAATATCGAGCCAGCGGTGCTTGACGGCCAGAAAGGCGACCGTCGAGACGAGCGGTACGAGTATGCCGATCGGTCCCTTTGTGAAGATGGCCAGCAGGATCCATACCGGGAAGAGAATCCGGTGTGTCGGGGCATTTTCTCCGCCGGATTGGACCTGCCAGAAACTGTAGAGGGCCAGCGTGATGAAGAGACACATGAGCATGTCCATGCGCAGGAAGACGGCCAGCCCGAGATAGAGTCCGCAGGTCATCAGCATCAGGGCGGCCGTCGTCCGGTTGCGTTCCTCGAGAGCCTGGCGTGTCCAGTGATCCATGATACAGAGGATTCCGAGTGCGGGGAGGAACGAGAAGAGCGCGAGGAACCACATGCGGTGTTCGCCGAAGAGCACCTTTCCGAGCATGATAATCCAGAGGTAGAGGGGCGGTTTGTCGGCATAGGGCTCTCCCTGGTTGGTGAAGGCGAAGAGGTGGCCTTCGCGCAACGCCTCGTCGGCGATGCTCAGGTAGCGGAGTTCGTTCGAGGGGGTGAAATCGCGCAGAATCATGACTGGCATCAGGGCCAGCAGAAAGGCGAGAGCGAGAAGGAGGATTCTATTTTGTTTCATGTCCGTTTCGGAAAGAGAGAATGAGGTTGCGGGCATAGGCACCGAATCCGACCGACTGACCGAGGATCAGCACCGGATCGTGACGGATCACACCGTAGAGGACGATCAGCGCCGATCCCGAGAGGCTCATGATCCAGAATCCGGCCGGGAGGACCGACTCGCCATGGCGCGAGGAGTAGATCCACTGGTAGACGAAGCGCAGCGAGAAGACGGCCTGGCCTGCCGATCCGAGGATCAGCAGCCAGACAGGCACGCTGTCGTTGTGCAGAAAGGTCTCGACAAAATGCCCCGTTTCGCCGAGAATGGCGCAAAGCACCACAACGGGTGTAGCAACAGCGTCTACAACGACGCCAACAACTTCTATACGCCCTATGCGCAGAACCCGTGGTGGACGCTGGACCACAACTACTCGACCTATCAGGACGACCGGATCTACGGCAACATCGAGCTGGGTCTGCAACTGACCAAGGGTCTGCAGCTGATTGGACGTCTGGGCGGCGACTTCGTCAACTCGAACGAGAAGTATTACAACGACCTGTGGCAGTATCTGCCGGGCTCCTATACGGAGTCCGAGGGCGGTTCGGTCGAGCAGGGCTTCTATCAGGAGATCGCCCGCAAGAGCAACCAGATCGACGCCAACGTGCTGCTCAATGCCGACTACCGCTTCGGACGCGACTGGTCGCTGCATGCTGCGGCGGGCTGGAATCTCAACCAGCGCACGGCCTCCTACGTGGAGGGTTCGTTGACGGGTCTGGCCGTCGAGTCGTGGCCGAGTTTCGACAATACGAGCGGTGCGACGCCCGTTGCCAGCTCCTATTTCGAGCGGCGGCGTTTGATTGGTCTCTACGCCCAGGCCGATCTGGGGTGGCGCGACGGCATCTACCTGACTCTCTCGGCACGTAACGACTGGTCGTCGACGCTGCCTATCGACGACAACTCGTTCTTCTACTGGGGAGCCAACGTTTCGGTGGTGCTGACCGACCTCTTCCCGTCGATTCGCAGCAACGTGCTGAGCTTCCTCAAGCTGCGCGGGGGCTACGGCCAGACCGGTAACGACGCTTCGCCCTACTACACGTCGAGCTACTATCTGCTGGGCAGTGCTACGGGCGGCTTCGGTGATCTGAAGTTCCCGCTCAACGGCTATTCGGGCCTGTTGCGGTCGACGGTCATGCCGGCATTGACACTCAAGCCGGAGATCTCCACCGAATGGGAGGTCGGCGCCGACATCCGCCTGTTCGAAAACCGACTCAATTTCGACGTGGCCTACTACGACAAGAAGACCAAAAACCAGATCATCACGGCTACACTGGCACCCGAATCGGGCTATACGTCGCAGGTGCGCAACGTGGGTCTGATCCAGAACCGCGGTGTCGAGCTGACGGTAGGCGTCGTCCCCGTGCGGACGAAGGACTGGGAGTGGAACTTCACCTACACCTTCTCGAAAAACAAGAACGAGGTGAAGAAGCTCTGGGATGATGTCAAGGAGACGACGATCTACGGCCTGACGACCGGTGTTCAGCTGAAGGCTGTCGTGGGCGAGCCGCTCGGCACGTGGACCTACTACAAGACTGAGACCGTACAGGACGAGTCGAGTCCCTACTACGGCAAGACGATCGTCAATGCCACGACGGGTTATCCGGTGCTCTCGTCGACCGAGACCGAGGTGCTCGGTTACGCCGATCCGAAGTTCACGATGGGTTTCAACAACACGGTTCGCTGGCGGGATCTCTCGCTGGGCTTCTCGTTCGACTGGCGGTACGGCGGCAAGATGTATTCGGCTACGCAGAGCATCATCTACTTCAACGGAAACGCCGAGCAGACGCTCTACAACATGCGTGATTCGTTCGTGGTTCCCGATGCGGTCTACATGGGCTCCGACGGGCAATACCACGAGAACAACATCCCCGTCACGGCTTATTACCCTGTGAGCAGCTACTGGTACTCGAACTACAACGCAGAGCGTTACCGCGACGAACTGGTCGACAAGACCTATCTGAAGCTGCGCGAGGTGAACCTCACGTACCGTCTTCCGCGCAAGTGGTTTGCCGGTGTGAAGTGGCTGTCGGGCATCGACGTTTCGCTGGTGGGCCGCAACCTGCTGATGTGGACGCCGAATCAGGGAATCATCGACCCGGACATGACCAACTACGGCAACGACCTCACCTCGCAGTTCGGCGAGTACTATTCGGCTCCGACGACGCGAACCTTCGGCGGCAGCATCAAAATCATCTTCTAAACGTCCCATTTAAAAGTCATCGTTATGAAAAGAATTATAGTTATATTACTCCTGCTCGTATCGACGACGCTGAGCGGATGTCGGGACTGGCTGGATATCAACGAGAACCCGAACTACGTCAGCGATGCGGACATGACCTCGCTGCTGCCGACCGTGGCGCTCGAAACCGCCGACAAGGTGGGCTATGAACTCACGCTGGTAGGATATTTCTGGTCGCAGTACGTGGTGCAGAACCAGAATACCAACCAGTATACGACGATCATGAACTACGATCTCAATACGCAGTCGTCGTATTTCACCTCGCCGTGGTCGTACTTCTACGTGCGGGTGCTGCCGACGATCAAGGAGATCTTGACGCAGTGCGCCGGCGAATCGAACGCCTCGAACTTCGAACTCGAGGCCAAGACGATGCTGGTCTACAACCTCTACCTGCTGACGAGCCTCTACGACAAGGTGGCCTATACGGAGGGGTATCTTGCGGCCGAGACCAACACGACGCCCCATTTCGACTCGGGCGAGGAGATGCAGCAGATCATCATCGGTCTGCTTGAGGAGATCCGGTCCATGGATGCCGCGAAGATTGCCGCCGACGAATCGGCCAATACCTCCTCGACCTCCGACATGATCTTCGGCGGCGATGTGGAGCAGTGGATGAAGTTTGCCAATACGCTTTATCTGCGGGTACTGCTCCGCGACTTCGACACGAACCGTACCATGATCGAGGCGCTGCTGACGGAGAACAAGCTGCTCGATACGAAGGATGCGGCGTTCGACAACTTCGCCAACGAGGCCGACCGTTCGAATCCCCTCTACGAGAGCGACCGTCGCCAGTTGAATACGGATCAGAACATCCGCTGTTGTTCGGATATTCTGGGCGTTCTTTCGGAGAGCGATCCGCGTCTGGCCTATTACTACGAAACGACCGACGACGGCAAGATCCTCGGTGTACCTTACGGTACGCAGCCCAAGCCGGAAGCTGCAACGCGTCTGCAGCTCGGGGCGCAGGATCCGGTCTATTTTGCCACGATCGACGAGGCGCTGTTCCTGAAGGCCGAGGCCTACGCCCGCCTGGGGAATGCCGCCGAGGCAAAGAGCAACTATGATGCGGCCATCGAGGCAGCCTTTGCGCGCTGCGGCTGCACGGGAGCCGACACCTTCATCGCCGGTGATTATGCCTTCGATACGGCAGTCGGAATGGAGGCGATGGTCGAGCAGATCATCAATCAGAAGTGGGCGGCCAACGTCCGCTGCATGCCGATCGAGTCGTGGTTCGATTTGAACCGCACGGGCTATCCGACGCGCGGCACGACAATCACCGATTCGAAGGGTGTGCTGAACGACTACCCCTACCGCTTCCTCTATCCCTACACGTCGACGGATTACAACCCCAACTCGCCTGAGGTCGAGCCGTTGAATGCCAAGATGTGGTGGCACAAGAAATAGATTCCGAAACCCAATCAAGAACGACGAATTATGAAAAAGATACTGAAAATGCTGGCGATCGGAGCTCTTGCCGCGGGATTTGTCTCCTGCGAGACCTACAAGGTGGAGGAGCCCGAGATGACTGCCGTAGCGGATTTCGACGGGCAGTGGGTCTGCTTCGCCTACGAAGAGGACAATCTGACCACCCCTGTGACGGTGTTCGACATCACGGTGACGAATACGACCAACAATGAATCGAATGCCATGTGGATGACGATTGCCGACTGCGACTATCGGATCAGCAGCGGTGATCCCTATTACCTCGATGCGCTGCAGTTCAAGCTGACGTGCAATCCGGCAGACCTGAGTTTCTCCGGTTCGGAGGTTGATGCCACGCAGCCGCGTCTCTGCCACAACATCTATCTCGGCCAAGGCTATTATTCGGCTGGTAACCGGGGATATGTGCCCGCGGACGGATATACGGTGACGGTGACCGACGGCAAGGTGACCAAGAATGGTGTAGATACGAAGACGGGCTACAAGGCCGACGCCATCGAATTCAACTACAGCCGTACGAATCCCGACGGCTCGACGAAACAGTATGTGGTCAAGGGAATGAAGAATACCGGTTGGAATGAGGAGATGCAGGATTATTCCGACTTCATCAAAGAACACTTCTCCTGAGCCGGACAAGATACACTCACTTTCTGTCAAGGGTGAATTTCCAGATTCATTTTTTCAGGCGAGGGCTCTCATTGTTGAGGGTCCTCGCCTTTTTACGGGAGGGGTATCCGCCGGCATTGCACGGATCCGGCAGCCTACCGGATCCGAATGACAGAGGCCTTTCGGTCGGGGCTTCAAGCCTGTTTTTTCAGGGAACCGGCCTCGGGGAGAGGGCGCGATCGCAACTGATGAATAGGCCGGGGGGGGCGAAACCGCAAAATCTCTCTTTGGCGCGATCTTCGTACGACATTTTTTGGTACATTCGACCTGTCAAACTCCGACTTTGCCCGCATGAACAAGAAAAACGATACGCTGAGCTTTCACACCCCCGACCTCTCCACCCGACAGGAGATCCCCGTGGCGGGCGGCGAAGTGAAGGCCGGATTTCCCTCGCCGGCCGACGATTTCCTCGATTCGCCCCTCGATCTGAACCGCGAACTGGTTCATAACCCCGCCGCAACCTTTTTCGTACGGGTCTCGGGCGACAGCATGGCCGGCGACGGCATCGGCGACGGAGACCTGCTCGTCGTCGACCGTTCGGTAGACCCTTATGACGGTTGCATCGCCGTCTGCTACGTCGACGGCGAATTCACCGTCAAACGCGTGCGGCTCGAAAAGGGCTGCGCCTGGCTCATGCCCTCGAATCCCCGCTACCGGCCGATCCGCGTCGATGCCGGCAACGAATTTCTCATCTGGGGCATTGTTCGCCACGTCATCAAAACCTTCAAATAACCGGTCATGTACGGGCTCTGCGACTGCAACAACTTCTATGCTTCGTGCGAACGGGTTTTCCGGCCCGATCTCACGGGACGGCCCGTCGTCGTGCTGTCGAACAACGACGGGTGCATCATCGCCCGTTCGAACGAGGCCAAGACGCTCGGCATCGGCATGGGACAACCCTTCTACCAGATCCGACAGCTGATCGAGCGCGGCCAGGTCACGGTTTTTTCGGCCAATTTTGCCTTATACGGCGATCTGTCGCGGCGGGTAATGGCCACCCTCCGTTCGCTGGCTCCCGGCATCGAGATCTACTCGATCGACGAGGCTTTCTTCGATCTGCGGGGCATGGCCGAACCGCTCGACGAGTTCGGGCGTTCGATCGGCCGCACGATCCGCCGCAACGTCGGAATTCCGGTCAGCATCGGCATCGCCCCGACCAAGACCCTGGCCAAGATCGCCTCGAAACTGGCCAAACAATACCCCCGCCTCAACGGATGCTGCTACATGCACCGCCCGGAGGATATCACGAAGGTTTTGGGCCGCTTTCCGCTGCAGGAGGTCTGGGGCATCGGACGACGCTACGGACGGATGTTCGACCGCATGGGATTGCGCACGGCCCAACAGTTCGTCGATCTGCCGCAGGAGTGGGTCCGCGCCCGCATGGGCGTCGCGGGGCTGCGCACCTGGAACGAATTGCGGGGTGTGGCGTGCATTTCATTCGAACTGATGCCCCCGCGCAAGCAGCAGATCACCATCTCGCGGACCTTTCCGCGGGAGATCGGTTCACGGGAAGAGCTGGAATGCATCGTGGCGGAGTTTGCCTCGATGTGTGCCGAGAAGCTGCGGACCGAGGGGTCGGTCTGCGGCGAGGTGCAGAGCTATCTGCTCACCAACCGTCACCGCGAGGATCAGCCCCAGCGTTACGAGACCAGCCTGCAGCTGCTGCCCGAACCGACCGACAGCACGCTGGAAATCGTCCGTCAGGCGCGTATCGCCCTGCGACAGGTCTTCCTGCCGGGCTACGGGTACAAGAAAGCCGGCGTAATCCTCTCGCAGATCACGCCGGCCTCCGAACAACAGGGATCGCTCTTCTCCCCGATCGATCATGAAAAGCAT
>OLWA01001842.1_pt1 | contig 20547 bp, 10 predicted proteins | sample 1673251 | NCBI WGS metagenome assembly OLWA01 (sample SAMEA3178937, study PRJEB25190) | human gut metagenome | biome: human gut; feature: human-associated habitat; material: faeces | place: Austria | collected 2013 | reverse complement strand
ATCACCCGCATCGCGCTGGCCCGCGAGTGGATGCAGCGCGCCCCCTTCGCCGAGATCCGCTTCTCGCTGCAGCCCGTCAAGCGCGAGATGCCCGAAAAGGCGGAGATCGAGCGGCTGATGCACAAGGAGATCGACATCCCGCGGCTGGCCCAGACGCGCGACCTCTTCATCTTCTGCTGCTTCACGGGGCTCGCCTTCTCGGACATCAAACAGCTCGCACCCGAGCACATCGTCACCGACATGCAGGGCCACCGCTGGATTCGCAAGCCGCGCCAGAAGACCGGCAACATGTGCAACATCCCGCTGCTGGAGATCCCCGCGCGGATTCTGCAGCGCTACCGCACGGATCCCGAGTGTGTGGCGCACAACGTGCTGCTGCCCGTGTCGAGCAACCAGAAGATGAATGCCTACCTGAAGGAGCTGGCCGACATCTGCGGCATCCGCAAACAGCTGACAACCCATTGCGCAAGGCACTTCTTCGCCACCTACACGCTGGCCAACGGCGTCTCGATCGAGAGCGTCGCCAAAATGCTCGGACACTCCGACACGAAGATGACGCGCCACTACGCCAAGGTGCTCGACCAAACCATTCTGCGCGAGATGAACGCCCTGCCCGCCGACCTGTAATGCCGACGGCGATGGAGAGCGTTTTCACGGGGTCAATTACGATCGACGGGGAGCGGGTCACGGTCCGCCGCACGGCCGGGGGCGAGGTATGGCTCACACAGTTGGAAATAGCCCGGCTGTTCGGGGTCTTCGAGGCGGCCGTGCGGGCCAACATCCGGGCGATCTACCGTTCGGAGGCGCTGCGCAGGGGCCGCACGCTGCGGATCGTTCACGGCGTGGAGTTGTACAGTCTGGAGATGATCGCGGCGCTGGCCTTCCGGCTGCGGAGCCTCGAAAGCGAGGCCTTCCGCCGCTGGCTGCTCCGACCCGCCGGGCCCGAGATCCGGCTCGTGGCAATCGCCGGCGAGGAGCCGGTCTGCTGATCGGCGGCGCCTCGGCGAGGGTCCGGAATCCGGAACCCTTCCCCCAAACCCATATACACACCAGCGGACGCTGTCTCCCGTTGCGGAGGCGGCGTCCGTTTTGTTTGGCCAGCCCCCTGTGGGGATGCCTGCACCGCGGATCAAGGCTCGCGCCCGTGCGTCGGAGCCAAGGGGTTTTCCCGCGCCGGAGGCGGTCGGCGGCGCATCTTGAAATGTGCTCAAACAACAAAAATGTGCCCAAACAACAATTACAGAAAATGCCCATTCGACAAAAATGTGCGATTCTGACAAATTCAGCACATCGGGGTGTTCGGAGCCTCGGATTTCTCGATTTTTTCACCTACCTTTAGTCTGTCCATGCACCTTCGGACGCACTGCCTCGGACAAAAATTTCCAACCCCCCATATACCACACAGGAGCAGAAACCATTTCCAACCGGTCTGTCTGGAGCCCGGCAATGGCAATGAGCCGCCCATACCGAAGACAAAAAACGCACATACAAACTCAATAGAATAAGTATACCTATGAAATCATTTTACCTGCTGACACTCGCTGCCGCCGTTGCCCTTGCCGCCTGCAGCAACGACGACTCAACCCCCGATCCCAATCCGAGCCCCGCGGATACCGGACTCGTCATCGAACAGACCGAGTACACGCTCGATGCCCTGGACAACCGCTCTGCAACCCTCACCTTCTCCGCTTCGGCCGACTGGACGCTCACCGTCACCGGCGAAGACGCGGATTGGCTGACCGTCACGCCCGCAAGCGGCACGGCCGGCAGCCAGACCGTCGAACTGGCGGCCCGAAGGAATTTCGGCGAGGCGGAACGCATAGTCCGTCTCGAAATCTCCTGCGGCAAGCAACCCGCGCCGGTAACCGTCACCCAGCACATGACCGACATCACGGATTTCACCGACCGGTTCGCCCCGTCGTTCGCCCGCGGATTGCAGGAGATGGGCCATATCTACGATGCGGGAAAGATCTCGCGACAGGATATGGAATATCTGGCCAATGTGATCAAGCTGGACGATTTGAGCGAGTATACCGAACCCTTGACCTCCCTGCAAGGGATCGAGTATTTCGAGTCGCTGCGAAAACTGGATTGCTCCGATACGGACCTGACCGAGCTGGTTATCCGCAATCATCCGTCACTGATCGAGTTGCATTGCAGCTCGGATCCGATCACCTCGCTGGATGTCAGCGGATGTACGGCATTGAAGACGCTCACCTGCTACAACAGTGAGTTGGCATCGCTGAATGTCTCCGGCTGTACGTCGTTGCAGGAGATAATGGCCTACAGGGCCCAATTAACGTCATTGGATGTCAGCGGCTGCTCGTCGCTGCAGTACCTGGACTGCAATGAGAACGGGTTGACGTCGCTGAAGCTCAACGGCAGCTCGCCGCTGCAGCACCTGTCTTGCAATAAGAACGGGTTAACGTCGCTGATTCTCAGCGGCTGTACGTCGCTGACAGAAGTGGACTGCACCGACAACCAGTTGACAGAGTTGGATTTCAGCGGTTGCACATCATTGATCATACTGAGTTGCTACAACAATCAGTTAACGACACTGAATCTCAGCAATTGTACGTCGCTGATGGGGCTGGCCTGCGACAGCAATCAGCTGCCGTCGCTGGATATCAGCACTTGTACGAAGTTGCGGACATTGATGTGCGAGAACAATCCCGGCGACGGAGTTTCAACCTTCCCGATCACAGCCTGGTTCGACAACTCGAACATACCGGCGAATCTCAGAATATTGCCCATGGAGTGGACCTACGACGACAAAACGATCGCCATCGATTTCCGAAAGACGGAATAGCCACCCTAACCCTTGTTCCTAACCGATAACAAACACAAACGCGATGAAAACCCTGAAAACGTTTTACCTGCTGACACTTTCAACCTTCCTTTCCCTTGCCGCCTGCAGCAAGGATGAAGGATCTGACACCCCACAGCCTCTGACCATCGAACAAACCGAGTATACGCTCGACGCCATCGACAACCGCTCTACGACCCTCTCCTTCACGGCCTCGGCCGCCTGGACACTCTCCGTCACCGGCGAAGACGCGGACTGGCTGACCGTCACGCCCGCAATCGGCACGGCCGGCAGCAAGAGCGTCACACTGACCGCCGCGCCCCGAATCACGGAGGAGTCCCGCACGGCTTATGTGGACATCGCCTGCGGAGCGCAGACCGTGCAGATAACCGTTACCCAGACAGGGGCATCCGCCGATGCGGATTTCACCTCGCTCTTCGACCCGGTATTCGCGGATTTTCTGGAACAGGAAGACATTATTTCCGATGTGGGAAAGATCACGCGGCAAGACATGGAAACGATTGCCAGCGTCACCGAACTGGAAATTGGGAGTGGCCACAGCAGTTCCGAATCTCTGACCGACCTGCGGGGTATCGAGTTTTTCAAATCGCTGAAACATCTGGGTTTCCAAGAAACGGCTTGGACCTCACTGGATGTCAGCGGCTGTTCAACACTGACACTACTATACTGTTTAAGAACAGAATTTACGAAGTTGAATGTCAGCGGCTGCACAGCGTTGCGGACATTGGACTGCGAAGGGGACAGATTGACGTCGTTGGATGCCGGCGGGTGCACGGCGTTGGAAATTCTGAGCTGCAAAAAAGGCAGGTTGACGTCGTTGAATATCAGCGGCTGTACAGCCCTGAAAGAACTGAACTGCCGCGACAATCAGTTGGCGACGCTGGACCTCGGCCAATGTCCGGAGCTGCAGAAATTGGACTGCTGCGACAATGGCATGACGTCGCTGGATATCAGCCATTGCACGGCATTGCAGGAGCTGCATTGCTTTGACAATCTGTTGACGGGGTTGGATATCAGCAAAAACCTGGCATTGAACTACTTGCGGCGTGAAAGGAATCCCGGCAACGGACTTTCGACATTCCCGATCACGGCCTGGTTCGACAACGAGACGCGCCCGGAGAGTTTGTCGATCAACTACTTATCGTGGGTATACAATAATCGGGATACCACCATCGACTTCCGAAAGGCGGAGTAATTCCACCCCCCACGTTGACGCGCCAAAGACGGTCCGGAGCACTCCGGGCCGTCTTTCGTTTGCCGACAAGGCCCGCCGCCATCACGGCAAGGCGAAATAGTGCTCTTCCAACACCCGTTCGATATCCGACTCACGGTAGAGCACCTTGCCGCAGACGCAGTAATAGGGGATCCCGCCCGAGGAGCGATACTCCTGCAGCGTACGGCGGCTGATCTTCAGCCGTTCCGACAACTCGCGGTCCGTCAGGTAGCGTTCGCCGCCCAGCGTCGGACGGAGCGCCCCGATGCAGCGGTCCAGATCCTGTTCCATCTGCTCCAGCGTCCGGAGCAGCGACTCCGGACGTTCGTCCGTTTGAAAAACCGATTGCTTGTCCATAACCGTTCCGTTTTACGACTGGCGCCGACAGCGGTAGGCCGCCGAGGCCAGCAGCCGTTCGACATCCGCGGTTTTGTAGTAGACCTTGTGGCGGATCTGCGTGCAGGGAATCAGGCCCCGTTCGCGGTAACGCTGCAAGGTCCGTTTCTGAATGTTCAGCAGGAGGCACACCTCCTCGTTGTCTAGCCAGTGCTGCAGGGTCTTGTCCTGACGCCGGCACAGCTCCGACACCCGCCGAGCCAACGCCTCGATGCGCGCGACCAGGCGCTCGTAACTCCGTTTTTCAACCATCATGTACTCCATAATTTTAGCGTTTAGGGTTCTGGAGGCGAAGATAGGCCATCCGGGGCCGATTGCTTCGCCCGCGGCGGAAGATGGTAGTGGTTGGCGTCGGTGTGGCACCGGTTGGCATCGGTTGCGGGGTTGCAACGTCTCCGGAAGAGCGGATTTCGGACGACCATTCGGGAACCGGACGGGCACGTCAGGGTATCGGCATCCGGGTGGAAAGCAGGCGGAGGAATTTCGGTATGCCGCGGTGCTCCCAGCGCTCCCCACCCGGGCGGATGGCATCCGCTTCGGCTCCGTTACGGCACCGAGATCCCGCTCACGAGGGACCTCCTTCGCGGTGCGGGTAGCCCTACCCTACCCGATCAGCACCACCCACCTCGGAAGAGTGTGCTCCTCGGGGAGGCGTTCGGCTTCGCATCCACGGGCCCGGAAAACCTCCGACCTTCCACCCGGCATCGGGATCTCCATCGCCCCATCCATACTGACATCAGCACAACAATAAAACAACACAACATATTAGGGAAGCATGACCCGAAATAAAACAGCACAACCACACAATAACAAAGCAGCAAAACACCAAAACAATACAACAACACAACTGCACAACGACAAAATAACAAAACCGCACAACTGGAAATCAGAAGGTCATGAATTCTGGGCGTCAAGACTTCACGACGTCATGTCGTCAAGACTTCAGGACGTCAGTCAATACTGAAGTCAGTCATTCAGTCAGCACTGAAGTCAGTCAGTACTGACGTCAATCAGTCAGTCACTTTTTGGAAGAGCGAGCCTTCCGGGCCCTTCCATTTTGACCGGTTTTGTTCCCGAAGTCGGTTTCGGGAACGGGTGGTTCGCCTCTTCAGATTGGCCGGCGAACAAACGGGAACGGGACGTGATATTCGACCCGTTTTTGAATCCCGGAACATTGTATGTTCTGGACTCGGCAAGTTGTGTTTTCCGTTACGCGAAATATTTTCCGTAACGCAAAACAACTTGCCCGCAAGGGGGGGGGAAAAAAAAAACCTCCTCTGAAGTCATCGTTTTTTACCGGGTACCCCGTGTGCCGAGACCGAATTCCCGACAGCCGACGGATTCTCACCTGCTTCACTCATGACCCATTTGAAATGCGTTCGAAATTCAATCATACAACACTCAAAAAACGGATCTTTACAAGCACAAAAAAGGGGACGATTCTGTAGAATCATCCCCCTCAAACAGGCCCCATTCGGCACGCTTTTCTGCCGAAAAAAGTTCTCAAACCGGAACGATATCCGAGCGTTCGGAAACGTTTTTCAACCCGGTTCACAGCAATCCGAATTTGAATTCCGACAAAAAAGACAAAGGGTTCGGGTACAGAAAAGGCCGATTCCCCGGTAGGAAATCGACCCTTTTTGAACTCCAGCTCTCCGAATTTTCAATCTTTCGGAACGGGCCAACGGCTTTCAGAATCTACCTGAAATCTTATGAGAAAACAGGTTTGATCGCAGCTGAAAGAGTGTAAAGGTTCTTGTTGTCTATTCTCCCTCGACTATACGGGAAACCCGACTTTATCTTTATCCGTAATTTTCCTTAATACCCGGCAAGGGTTTCCGGCGGCCAGGACACCCGAAGGAATATCGTGGGTAACAACACTTCCAGCACCAATAACCGTATCATCACCGATAGTCACACCGCTGAGGATGGTGCAACCACCGCCAATCCAAACCCGGTTTCCGATAGTAATAGGTTTAGGAATTAAGGCTCCGGCGATACGTTCTGCTGAATCGAGAGAATGATTGCCCGAATATGCACTTACGTTAGGTCCGAGCAACGTATTATCCCCGATTGTTATCTGTCCGCAATCAAGAAGCGTACATCCAAAATTAATATAGACATCATTCCCGATCGTAATGTTTTTGCCGAATTCACAGGTAAAATTCGGCTCCAGCCAAACGCGTTCTCCTACTTTCTTGAAGAGTTGGCGCATGATTTCCTGACGCCGATCAGTCTCTTCGTCTTCCGTACGGTTAAATTCCTTGAATAGCTTTTTGGCTTGAACTCGCAGGTCGAACAGATCACCATCAAAATCATTATAGATCTGATGTTTCTGCATTTTATCCCATTCTGTCATATTTCGTTAACTTTGAAGTGATCAAGACGATTCTCAGTAGAAAAATCAAATAGGTCAATCAATCATTCCTGATGTTTATGCTTGATTCTCATTGGCGTCATCCACATGTTGCAAACAAAAAGAAAAAAATTCAGCCTCGTATGTTCCAGCCAAAGAATCTCTTGCTCATTTTCAGCCCGGCATAACCGGGAGCTGAGCGTCGTTTGGGCCATACAGCAGATTTCATCCGGGAATGCTGTTTTTTCCATTCTATCCAAATTCAACCTTCCCTACCATTATCTTCAAAACAATCGTTTTGCCATTGCAAATATAATGTTTTTCAGCAAACAGTGATCCGGTCGATTTCAGAAGATCTCAGACACAGCTTAAACGGACAAGTTGCGGGTATATTCATAAAGTGCATGTGAACCGAATCTTTTACGCTAACTATTTTCGGTAACGCGAAACCGCTTCCCGCAAGGGGAGAGCCCTACAGAAGTCAGCTTTTTACCGGGCACTCCATATGCCAGCTCCGAATTTCCGACAGTCAGCAGGCTCTCGCCAACTTCAACCGAAACCCGTTCAAATTTCATCCGATTCGATCAGGCGGCTCTCGAAAACGGGCCTTTACAGGCAAAAAGACCGGTTGGACAATGTGAACAATCACAAGTTTCGCGCATAGATTACAAATTTCAAGACAGCTCCTCCACGTTAGATTAAAGTTATTGACCAATCGGTCAAAACAATAACCCTACGTCCAAAACCGAGAACAGGCAAACCTATTGAATCACCCGAGAATTCTCCTTAAATCCAAGGCATTATAAGACAAGAAAGCAGACAACCTGGACTTTGGAATACGGTCGGTTAGATCTTTCAGAAAGATCTTGACCGAAGCAAAATTCCGCTCCTCGGCATACGATAGACGGCGTCGCAACGTAGCGACAGTCAACTCCGCAATATTACGAATCGCATCCGGATTTCCGCTCTCAATTGGAGTAGCCTCATCTCGAACCAATGCCACGTAGTAACGGAGCACGGCTGCCAACATATGCCTTTGGGGCATCCATCCTAACCGGCTCCACAAGCGAATAACACGCCTCAATTCCCAGAAATTCACCTCTCTTCTGTCAATAAGACCCACATAGATCCCCTCATAAGCATGAATCTTTCGAAGAATTTTCTCATCCAATACAGTCCCGGAGCAGCCTGAAAGAATGGTTAGAGACTTGACATACTGATCCGGTAATTTATACATATCCCGGCAAAGAATCTCCACCAGCGACCGGGGGCCAATGGCTTTCAGCACAACGGCCCTATCCACGGGAGTCATTCCCCAAGCATCGAAGACAATCTCGGCAAACTGAACACAGCAAAAATGACCTGCCATCAAAGTATCGGTTTCTGCATTTGTGGCAACCCGTGCATAAACCTGTCGAATCAAATCCAGCGTCTCATTTCCGAACTGGGATCCCAATCGTTTCAACAGACGCGCTAACCCGGACCAGTGGCTATCGGTCAATTGAATCTCATACGAACTGACAATATCCATAAAGCGGGCATAATCCGTCGCATTTCGAAGCGATGCGATAACCGTCCGCAGATTCGAATCGCTGAGATAGGAGGATCCCTGTGTCCTGATCGCATGAATAAACAGATCCAGTTTGCTAAATTCCTTTTGTTTATCCATATCATTGAGTTCAGAGAACAGAGAGTCTAAAATCTCGCTGGTCATACGAACCCGGAAAGTTTCTCTCGGCACCTCGGGTGTCGTAAGACACTCCAAATTAAAACGGCCCCGAGTACAAATATCTCGAATAACCGTCATTCGAACATTCCGGACTTTCAACAACTTTGTAATCACGAAGTCGTTGCTCACAAATCCGCCCTCTGCGGCATGCCTTGCCAATCTTTGGTAAATCTCCGCCTCCGAGTTCCGGATTACAATGTCTCCGAAAACTCGATTCTCCGCCAGTAATGTTCGGAAATCGGACTGCAACCGTTCAGGAACCGATATTTCGACATCAGAGCTCAATTTGAGATGTGAGAACAGACAATTTAACGACGAGAATCGAATCGGTCCCCGCAAGTTCAACCGCGTCTTGTAAAGATTCCAATAGAGCCTGTAGGTCGTCCGAAGAAAGCCTTCCAATTGTTCGAACAGCTTTGTCACACATCGTGTATTCCGTAGCAGGAAGGCATTCGAATCCAGGAACTGCAGCACACGTTCAAATGTTTCAAGCTTCTTCAACTTGTCCAATGCAGCCGATACGGCCAAATAGAGCCACTCCGGTTTTTGCCTTTGGAGCTCCGGAAAAAGTTCCAGGATCGCCTCGCTATTCTCATAGCTGTCCAGCCAAACCGGCAAGGCATGTGCCGTCAGGATCAGTCCGAGTTTCTCCTCCATCGGAATATCGAGGAAACGAAGAATGGTACAGTCAAGATAGCGTCGGGGGATGACAAGACTTACACGTTTCTCTCGGATCTTTGCCAAGATCTGCGGATAGTTGAACAACGGAGACACATCCACGCTTTTGGCCGGATCGACACGATAGAGTTGCAGTATCATTGATGTCCACTGCTCCCGCTGCTCCCGACGGACATTCCGGGCGGTATGTCGACAAAGTTTGACATAAAGCGACAACATCGAATTGACATGGATCGAGTTAATCTCACGATCCGGTTCGCATGCGTCGGCGATCAGAAGGCTGGAATCCTCCGGATCCCAACTATTGTAAACATCACTGCCCAGCAGCAACAGTTCGCGGATATCCGAATAGATCCGGACGCTTTCATTTGCCTCTGGAAGCAGAATATCATCCCCTATCAGGAAATGATAAACCCGCAAATCGTCGGTACGCAACCCGTACAGAAGCTGGGAATGCACCTTGCTCATGTTCGGATCCCGATACCGGCAGGTCATTACGCTCCGTGCCAAATTGGACATGAGTTCTTCCTTGAGCGAAATATTGTTCTGACGCGCGGTCCGCAAAATCCAAACCATCCGGCCATATCCTTGCAGCGAATTAGCCATCAGGGTCAATAACACCAGCACACATTCAGGAGAGTTCTCAACCAACGGCACGAGACGCTTCAAGCCCTCTCCCGACAGGTTGCATTCCTGACAGATACGCCGCAAAATCCCGGAGTGCAGAGTATGCTGTTTCCTGAAACAGGCAATCTCCTCGAAAATGGACTTCTCCTGCTTCGTACCCTTTTGACTGGGAAGTCTCCGAATACGAGACAAAAGAATATTATTGAAGAAAATGGAGGTTTCAGGCGTATTGTCCTGGATACTGAACTCCGGAGAGGCGGGAATCTCCAAACGGCTCTTCGCCTGCAGGAAGTTTCCGACGACAAGCCGTCCCTGATAGGCTTTCGTGCAAACCGTCCGCTGAATCTGATCAAACGGGCTTATCCGACAGAAGCTTTTCAAGAGCTTGATCAAGGCAACAGCAATCCGGTTCCATTGCTCGGCATTGTATTCTCCCAAGGCCCAGAATCCAACCAACCGTTCGAAATCCGCATAGCTCAGCGACCGACCGGCAGCCTGTTTCTCAAGCAGCTGGCAGAGCAACTCGGTCCGGAACTCCACGATGTCGGGGTCTTTCTGCCCGTTCAGCAGTTCGAACAGCGGAGTAAACTCGGAGACGGGCATATCCAATTTTCCCAGATATGTCGCGACACCGTCCCGTTCCGAGAAGAGCCTCGGATAGCGAGCAATCATGGTTTCCAGGATCTCCCGACACGAGACATACTCCCGAATACGCCAGAATCGCAGCAGGTTGATAATTGTATATCTGGATACGAAGGTTGGATTCATGTAATTCCTAATCAGAGGCATTTGGGAAAAGACTGAGCTATTACACGATCCGCCATGAAAAAGGAAGTCAATGAGTTGTTCCACATATTTCAGTGCCGTATCCTCCAGATCGCCATTACGGATTGCCCGATTGGCCAAAGATACGATTTCTCGGAGCAAGATGTCGGTACTCTCAGGGGTAACCTCGCCTCCCGCATTCATATGGGCCTCGACGGCAAACTTCAGATCGTTCAGGCTTGTCTGCAGTTTCAGTTGTGCCGTCAAAAGATAGCTGCTGAAGCGCAACTGATAGTGCTGCTCTTCGTTCAACCGATGAATCTCCTGCAGTATCCACTGCATTTCGGATCTTGTCTGTGCCATGCTGGCCAAAATGGAGAAGGTATCCGAAATGGGCTTCGCAAAGGCCAGAATATAGTTCCGATAAACGGTGTATCCGACGCGGAACAGATTGGGAAGCCTCCGTTTCTTCTTCCGACTATCTTCGACCTCTTTTTTCCGGAAATTCGACAGCAAGGCGTTATACGCCAGAATAGCCGACGAAAGTGATCGTCTATTGACCTTCCGAACTGCCTCCCGAAAAGAAAGATGTCCATTGATGTAGCGGTAAATCTGCTGTTTGTTGTAAAGATCCGGATCGAAATCCAGGACAAGTGATTCCATCAAAGTCGTGGTCTCATCCGTCAGAAGTCCGTCAAACTTTTCCAGAAAGCCATCTTGGATCTTGCTATCGATATGAATCGCCTGTTCTCGACACAACTCCAACAACTGTCGCAGGACGTGATCGGACATCCGGGGGAGCTTGGCCAGTTCTACAACCGTAAATTTGTCAATACCAATTCCCAGGTCAATCATCCGCTGCACATATTGGATTGGCGTGACAGGATCCAGAATCTCCGTACCATCCGGTCGGAAAAATATAAACGCCACAGCATTTTTCTCGAGATGTGACCCAAAAAGTCCAATTCGGTTGTTATAATGAATAATCGAAGGCTCGACCTTTCGATCCCGGGCGTAACGGAATAGTGAGTTCGCCTCCTCCACTACCTGAACATGCGTATGAGGTCGATGGTCCCGGTTTAAAATCCCGATGCAGTGAGCCAGAGAATAACCATCGAAGATGAACTTAGGATGCTCGGCCAAGAAGGCTTTCGCTTCAGCAAAGTTGCGTATATAACTCGGATTGGAGAGACACACATTGTAAATACGACCATCCTCAAGCAATTCCGAGAGTTCCGCACTATTCTCAAGACTGGCTAAGCAGGCGTCAATAATCCGACGCTCTGATTCATTTGAACAACGTTTTTCGAAAAGGCAGAGCCATGCATATTGCAAACTCGAAACCATTTGCCTTATGGATGGGTCGATAGCTCTTTTTATTGTATCGTTCCCGGCGAAATTCCGGACGATCGTGACATCTCCCGGTAAATTCAACATGCGATTATCGAAGAAAGCCAAAGCCGTTGGAATGTCCCGGGCCGTTTTAATCAGACTACCAAGCGTATACTGATCAAACTGTATCTGTTTTGATTCAAACATCTTACCCACCAGGCTGAGGCCCTCCTCGAACGGTAATGACTCCAGGATCATATTATAGGAGTAGCGGTCTCGTTCAACTCCGTAACGATCGAACATCCGGTTGATCTCACGGATATGCACGCTATCCTCCCGTTTTGCCTTAGTCATCAACGCATTAAGAATAAAACGATTGATCACCAGCGGATTACGCACGCTCCGGGAGTGAGGTTCAATAACCTCGAAGAACAAATTCAAGGCATCAGACAACGTACAGTCTTCCAGGTCGAGTATGGCGCAATAGGTAAAAGAATCACAGAAAATCATATCGTTTTCCGGTGACCTAAGTTTAAGAAAGATGTCGTTGTAAACATCCCGGAATCCCCTTTTCCTGAACTGTCGGATAAAGGCATTAGCCACGATTGTAATGATTGCCCGGATGCGATAACGAGGTGTCCATCCTCGTTCGATCGTTGCAGGAATAGCCGGAATTAAACGGTTGGCGATAAAGTCACCCATCCGTTTCGTATCGTTCTCATACAAACGGCCAAACGCCCGCAGCAGGGCGTAGATATCAACATGATTCAACAGGTCGATCAGCGTGAGCCCCTGCTTGTCGTAACGCATGCAGTTTGCAACGTAGGCCTGGATGATCTGATAGTCTCCCGTACAGAGAAGATACTCCTTGCGTAGTAGCATACAGATCTGGTCAAGCTCCTCTTCCGTCGTAATCAGACCGAAGAGACTGTTGATCGCCTGCTGATACCACGACAGGTTGAATTCGTCAAGGAAACGTGCCGAATCCAACCGACAGAGCGGAAGTTGCGGCCTGGACAAGCACCGATTGTCGAGATAGTCCGATTCCGATTGACGCTGGAACTGTTCGACAATTGCCAGACCTTCGCCGAAATCCTTTTTTTTGAGCAACAGCTTGTAGAGGATAAAATTCTCCCGGGCGAACTTTCCGTACTCGGGCAACCGCTCCACCTGCTCGATCTGATCGGGGGTCTCCGTTCTGACGAGAAGAGCCCCAAGCAGGAACATGTCCCGCAGGCTTTCTCGAGCCATCATATAATATTCCAAAGCCCCCGCAAAATCCCTGGCTCCGTAGATCTGTTGTTTGAAGATCTTCGAATAATACTGCGAAACCTCCTCGGCAAATTCCTCCCGGGCAATTCCCTCCTCAAGAGCCCGTTTCTCTTCGAGCAACCGGCCGATCCAGCGGCTGCAACCCGCCCGAGGAGCCTCAATCCCCTGAAAAATGTTGAAAAGATACTTCGACACCTCCGCCCGATGCTCACAGCGATTGATGATTTTGCCAAAGTCGATGATCATCGGGGTGTTCTGCTCATACACATAAGAGAGGATCTGATCGATCAGGTTCAACTCATCATCTGCAGAACAAACCTCATTGTCGAGCATAATCTCTCCCGCATAGTTGATGAAATAACGGTATACGTACTCCTGAATATCAATCGATTTCACCCGACGACCCTGCGGAGAGACATACGAATTGTCCCGGATTCCAGGACATCGCAACAGAATGCGAATGACGTGATCGAACGCTTCCCGCGGCAGGCTCTCCACAGGGACTTGGCCAAATGCGGCTCTGCGGATCAGATATGCACAGAATTCATACATGCTGTCCAGATCTCCCATGTTGGAGTTGTGCCAGATTGAGAAGGCCTTGATGGTCCGGAGCACCATTTGTCGGAGCAAACGATCTTCCTGAGAAAGTGTTTCATCATTCAGTTTCAGAAGCGCAGTATAATTGCTCTTCGTACTGTGTAGATCGATCAACAGGGCACCAGTTGTATGATAGCGGGTATTTTGTTCGGCAATCTGAAGTCCGTTCCTGCGAAACATCTGAATGGCCTCAACGTGTTCGGCCGACGACATGGGAGGAATATCAATCCGCACAACGGACAACCCTTCAAACAGGTTGGCAATGGGAAGGTTATTCATTGGCACACTCGCCGTTATAACAATCGTGCACTCCTTGTTCCGAACTTGGAAAAACAATGAGCCCAAAGCATTTACCAGTTCCTCGTCGTTGAACCTGTATTTATCAAAATCGTCAAAAACAAGATACTGCTTCAGATCAGGACGAGCCTTCTCGAGATACATCGCAACATCGTTGATCTCCTGTACGACAACATCCCGGCCGGAAGCCGGAGCCTTCATTTTGTAAAACCAACCATTATTAATTCGAGAAATGGCATGAAATACCGCACGGGTCTTTCCAGAAAGGGTAGCGCCATACAAATAGACCACATCCTTTGGATTTTCCAGTTCGGCTTGTAAGAGATTATCAAAATCCCGTCTAAAGTAGATTCCGCGAATACAATGATTTCGGCGAATTTCATCTTCATAGAAATCGTCAGAGCTGAAATCCTGACCCATTTTCGAATCGAGTAAAGGACGTCCAGGAGATGCCATCCATTTCCGGATTTCCAGCTTCACCTTTTGTCTTATGTCGTCTGCGGTCTCAAATGGATACCCGTAAATTCGATCATCAGTCATGATCGAATAGTCAGGCCCATATTGGGCATTGCAAAGATATTGTTTACGAAAATCGTCGAATGGAATACGACCCTCTTTTTTTTCGGATTTTGTGGGCGTAGCCTTGAAAAGTATGGAAATAAAGACTGGATACTGGTGATTGTGAAATAACTGGGATGCTATTTCATATTCTTCGCGCGTTTTACTTCCAACTTCACCATCAACAATCAGAAAAAAGAACGTACACTTCCCGACCATTCGGTTAATCGGCATTTGAGCCCGATCCTTTTCCTCGCGCTGAGTTTCTGAGGTTTCATAGGCATAACACGAAAAAGCACATCCATACTGCCCCTCATGGTTCAATTCCTCAACAGCTTCAACTACTGCCTGCCGATATTCCTTAAGGCTCATTGAGCTCGAAATAAATGTCATGAAATTAATCATAAACCTTATAATTCATTATTCTTAAATTCTTTTTTTCCTAAGCGGAGAACCGAGCAGTTCTGACTCACCAACATCGACGCACCCGTCAAAGCCAACGACTTCCCATATTCATCCGACACACAGGTACATCCGGCAACAAGCCCCGGTTTACAAAAACAACCACGCCGAAGCAAATCGACTAATTGTGACAGACGATGATATAAGCAGGCGATGCCGACCAGAGCCTCCAGAGCAACAGCCAATATCCAGCAAAGGGCCCGTTTGAACAGCCTGGGCATTTCTTTAAGCCGTTCGATGCCTTCGATTTCATAAGGCCTTTATTTGTGAATCTTGAATCCCAGTTTGAGAATCAGCCTGAGGACCAGCACGGAGGGCTGGCGATCGTATCCGTGCTTGGTATCGGGCAACGCCTGCGCTTCAGTCCGTATCTCGCGAAACTCGCATGCTTGTCCTTGCATCCACACTCATTCGCTCTTCACATGACGGCACAGACGCCCGAGCAGTTCATGGTCGGCAGCGACCAACTCGCTCAACTCGATGTGCGTGCAGGCCTCGTCCTTCAACAAACGCGATGTGGCCGACGAGTTGCTATCCACATCCCACGTAAGCAGCACGGCATGAATCTTCAATGCCTTCAGTTTGCGGATCAGCATCTCGTGATCGGCATCGCCCGTGATGAGTACCACATAGTCGAATTTGCGGATGACCGACAACTCGTAGGCTTCCAAAGCAAACCACACGTCGATGCCCTTCTCGATGACCGTCGTCTCGCCGTCGTGCTGCACCTCGCGCAAGTGCTTGTAGTGGAAAATCACGTCGTTCTCGATCAACGCATCCTCGAAGCGCCGCTCCTTGTAAAGCAGGTGCTTGTTGTTGGCATCATAGACACGGTAACGGCCACGGAAATAATGGCTTTCGGTAATGTGGCAGTCCGACAGGGCATGGCCGCCGATACGGGCTACCTGCTGACGCACGAGGTACATCAGACTGCTCATGTCGATATTGAGCGACGCCTGCGCGGCAAGCGCCTCGTTCACCTTGGCGTAGTAGCCTCCATCGATAAACAGGCCGATGGACTGGTACGTGTTTTCCATAGATTCGCTTGGGTATTTAGCAGGGTAAAACTTTGGGGGTACACCCGGATCACCCGAATAATGACATCGATCAAGATCCGGGCGGATTTATACAAATTTACGAATTTTGACTCACCCATACAATTATTTATTAACAAAAAAAGATTGCCCAACAAAATTTTTATGATCAAAATTCACCTTTTCAGCTGATACACGAATCCATGCAAAAAGGGAGAAAACTCTTTCTGGCAAAAGAAAAGCCCCATGAAATGAAATCCTCATTTTGTAATCCAGATTTGGGAGACAAACACCAGACTGCGATTTTTTGTTAACTTTGTAGAGACTACTCCCCTATTATTTGTCCGACATGAGCGAAGCAAGTTATTTCAAGACCCTTTTGTCCGAACTGGATCAAGCCGACAGCAAAGGCTTGTCCGAAGTATTGGACAAACTCAACAGCCATACCTCCGTGCGCAAGGTGCCTCTTTTCGGAGCTCCGGTCGATGTGGCATACGTCGGCGAGGATCATTCGTTTCTGTTGGTCAAGTTCGACTTCATCGATTTAACCCCGGAGCGTTATTCCTGGCTGGCGGATGAAGAGGGCATCGGGTCCGAACCACCGGTGTATTTCGCAAAAAGCGAATATCGCATCTCTCCGGTCTATGAGATGCAACGGGCAAAATGCCTTTTCTCGCTGATCCATCCCGACGCCGAGATCGAGATGCTGCTTGTCTGCAACTACACGATCCTTAATTATGAGATGATGAAGAAGGCCTGGGGCGAAATCGGAGTTCAGGTTTTCGAAGAGATTGACGAAACCGCCTCGGAGGCATTCCGCCCCTCCGACGAAGATAGACGTCTGTTATTGAAGGCCGTGGACAGAGCTTCGCTGAGCCCCGAAGATTTTGATTGGGACAAGGCTTTCCCGAACTTCATCAAAACCCTGTTCCACTACGGAGATCAGCAGGTACCGCCCGACAGCGACACTGATACGGACAACGACAGCGACTCCCTGGAAGAGAATCCCTTTGCCGAATTTCTGGCCAACTCATCTTCCGATGCGGAGGCCGAGGAGACCGGGCCGCAGGAAGAAGAACCGACAGATGACGGCAAAGACAACCATGGCGGGCTGAAGATCCGGTCGATACGCCTGTTCCGCGGACCGGTGGATCCGAACGGAGAGATTCCGCAAGAGTCGCTGTGGGCATTCGATGGGCGGCGATTGAAATCCGTGGGTCTCTCGTTCGAGGCCCGCTGCAGGGCGGAGCAGGGCCCATACGACGAGATGGTTGTCAACCTCTACGACGAAACCGGCCGTTTACAGGTCCACAAAGAGATCCGGGCCACCCTCACGCAACTCGACAACGGAACGGACCTCTCTCTGCTGGCCTCGCTTGATGAGGATGAAACCTTTCACTGGGCGACGGGAAATTATGTGATCGAGATCAAATGCAGGGATCAACGGATCGTTCCCGTTACGTTCCAGGTCGGGAAACGCAATGTCTGCGGGTACTACGAGCCCGAGAATGCGGAGAAGAGCTCGCCCGTACAACCTTTCGAGGTTCTGAAGTCCCTGATCGGGCTGTCGCAGGTAAAGGAGCAGATGGGCATCTATCGGGATATGGTCCGCATAGCCACTCAACGGCGGCAGAACGGTTTGTCCGTACCGCCGATCTCCCTGCACGCCGCATTCATGGGCAATCCCGGAACGGGCAAAACAACGGTGGCGCGACTTTACGGGGCAATGCTCAAAGAGTTGGGGCTGCTGAGTTCGGGACACGTCGTCTACAAAGAGCGCAGCCTGCTGACGGGCCAAAACTACTCCAGCGAGCAGGAGCTGACCCTGCAGGCGATCGAGGAGGCGCAAGGTGGGGTGTTGTTCATCGACGAGGCCCACAACCTCTATAACCCCAATGACCCTCGGGATCCGGGCAAGAACGTCATCGAGACCCTGCTCACGACCCTGAGTAACGAACGAAAGAATGACTGGGCGCTGCTGCTGGCCGGATACACCGACGGAATCACACGCATGTTCTCGATCAATCAGGGATTCGCATCGCGCATCCCGGAGCGGAACCGCTACTATTTCCAGGACTATACGGCCGACGAGCTGATGCAGATCGCCGAGTCCTATTGCATCCGACACAACTATTTCCTCTCGGAGGAGGCCCGCGAAGCGCTGCGTCTGAAAGTCCGCCACGACTATCGACTGCGGGACGAGAAGTTCGGCAACGCGCGCTACATTGCGACGCTCCTCCAGACGGAGATTCTCCCGGCCATGGCTACACGCCTTGCCCGTCGCAGTCCGATTTCGTTGTTCGACATGCTGACCATCGAACGCGAGGATATTCCATCGCCGCACGTGAAAGACTATAAAGGCTCCATGCGCAAACTTTACGACATGGTGGGGCTCGGGGCGCTGAAAAAGAGCATCGAGGCCCATTTGAACATGGTCAAGCTGATGATGCTGCGCAACGAGCAGGGCATCGAAACGGCCATGCCGCCCCTGCACATGGCATTCACGGGCAATCCGGGCACGGGCAAGACCACCGTGGCGTCGTTCATCGGAGAGATCTACGCCTCGATGGGGCTGCTGTCGAAGGGTGATCTGATCTATGTGGAACGGAAGGATCTGGTCGGCCAATACATCGGCGACACGGAGAAAAATACCGTGGAGGTCCTCAAACGGGCCAAAGGCAACGTCCTGTTCATCGACGAGGCCTACACGCTGGCCCCAAAGGGCAACGACAAGGATTTCGGCCCGCGGGCACTCGAGGTGCTGCTCTCGGCGCTGGGCAGAGAGTCGGTCGATATGCTGGTCATCATGGCCGGCTATAGGGAGGAGATGGAGCAGATGCTCGCATCCAACCGCGGATTGCGTTCGCGCATCCCCTATACGTTCCATTTCGTCGACTACACGGCCGACGAACTGATGCAGATTGCCGACCAGGTGGCCGAACGCTCTCATTTCCGCTTCTCATCAGCCGCCCGCCGCAAGCTGCGGGAGCTGGTCGAGTTCAAACTTGCGGGCAAGGATGCAAATTGGGGGAATGCCCGCTTCATCACGCGGCTTATCTCGTCGCAGATCCTGCCGGCCATGAGTTCGCGTCTGGCTGCACTTCCCGCCGCAAAACAGAAAGACCGCAACCGGCTCTGCCTGATCTGTCAGGAGGATATTACGTCGCCGGAGGACGATGCGGCACGCGAGCAGAAGGTTGGATTCGATGAGGCCGCCGTCAGCCGAGCGTTGAAGAAACTCGACGCCCTTGTTGGGTTGGAGAAGGTCAAGCGCAGCATCCACGATTTCGTCGACGTGAGCCGCTACATGCTTTCGCAGGGCGGAGGCTGGATGGACAACGAACCCCTGCGCTGGAACTTTACGGGGAATACGGGCACGGGAAAGAGTACCGTGGCGGGCATCATGGCCGAACTGCTACGGGCAATGAACCTCCTCGGGAAGGGGCATCTGGTGGAACTCAAGGCCGAGACGCTGTACAACGTTTCGGACTTCAAGGCCGAAGAACTGCTGCAAAAAGCGATGAAACGCTCCGAGCAGGGGCTGCTGTTCATCGACGGCGATGCCCCCGTCTTCAAGCATCCCGACTCCCGCTTCAACAGCGAAGTCCTGCGCTTCAAGCTGAGTTCGATGACGATGGAGCTGCCCGGCACCTATGCGCTGGTCATTGCCGAAAACGAAGGCACGCCGCACCTGCTGACGCGCAGCCTGCGAGAAGGGGGCATCACCGCGTTCGACCATACGCTGCACTTTGCGGACTATACTGAGGAGGAGCTGCTGGCCATTCTCGGGAAGTGTCTGCAGCGCAAGCGGCTCCGGCTCTCACCCGAGGCGGCACGGCATATGGCCGACTACATCCATTCGCTGTGCGCGAATCGCCGGCTCGGCTACGCCAATGCGCGCACCATGTCGAAACTCGCCCGTTCGATTGCCGAGACCGCCCTGCTGCGTATCAGCACCGGGGATTCGCACGGCGACGGCACGGTGCGGCTGTGCGATGTGGAACATTATGTCTGGAAAGAGGTCGATACGCGGCGAATCGGGTATGTAAAACCATAATCCGGTTCTACAACGGAATCCCGGACGCCTCGCCGCATCGTATGGCTCCCGTCCAGGGCTATCCCGAACAAGAAAACCAATCGCCAGCAAAAAATGACAGATATCCCCGATCCATCAATCCGGACGGGAGTTTGAAGAGCGGGAAAGACTGGGTACATGAAAATACGCACGTGTGCTATGGGCCTCGATCGGTTGCGATGCGACGATTGTATGCGGGGTGACGATCGGTCGGGACACAATGGTTGGCGCCGGCGCCGTAGTGGCCCAATCGGTCCGTGAGTTTACCCTGGTCGATACTGTTCCAAAAAGTGTGTCTATGGAGGGATAAATAAAGAAGTCTACCGATT
>OLWA01001832.1_pt1 | contig 20615 bp, 24 predicted proteins | sample 1673251 | NCBI WGS metagenome assembly OLWA01 (sample SAMEA3178937, study PRJEB25190) | human gut metagenome | biome: human gut; feature: human-associated habitat; material: faeces | place: Austria | collected 2013 | reverse complement strand
ATGCATCGCTTCTTCTGTTCCATGTTTGGATGAACATAGAGATTTAATGTAGTAGTGATATCTGAATGTCCAAGTATTACACTTACAGTTTTGTAGTCGCAATTGCTTTCAATGCAACGTGTGGCGAAACTGTGGCGCAGTCCGTGAAATTTTAGTGGGGGAATATTGAGTTGTTCCATCATTCGTTTGTAATAGTTACGATAGGTACGCGGCTCAGTTGGTTTCTCTTCATTAGTAAGTACATAGAACTTGCCATTTACGATTTTTTTTAACGGGCGTAGCATCTTTAATAATTCCTTGTTCATAGGAATGTCACGAATAGAATTCTGAGTTTTAGGTGTGCCGATAATGATTTCCGTATGTATTTTTTCTCCGTCCAATATATAAATTCGTTCAATTGTTTTCCGAATACATATTACTCCATTGATAATATCTATATCATCCCAAGTTAGTGCACAAATTTCACCGATTCTAATTCCTGTAGTCAGACAAATATAGATGCCTAAGTTGCGGAAAGTGAAGTGATTGCTTATATACTGTAGAATTGCTTTGTGATTAGCGATGTTGAGTACATTTAGTTGTTTGTTTTCCTGTGGTGGCGGGAATTTGATACACCAATCCTGATAGGACAATATACCAAGTTTTGCTCCAAACTTCATAACCATTTTTAGTACAATGAGTATATCCTTTACACTTTTTGCTCTTAGTCTTTGCTGAAGTTTCTGTAAGACAAACTCTTGTACTTCGTTTTCGAGTAACTCATACTTATCTCCAAATGTAGGAAGTATGTGATTTTCTAAGATTAGGGCATACGCTGAATATGTTGAGCTTTTCACATATTTACGTTTGTCTTCTTTCCACATAATGGTAATTTCTTTAATCGTTTTCTTTGCTGTCATGCTTTCATAATTTAAATAGATTAATATTCTTGTAAGATAACAATAATATCCAAATATTTAGATGTAATGCTATTTTTTATAGAAAGGTACATTTCTTGATCTCTTGTTTTACTTCGAAGTGAATAAATGTGAAAAATGGAGAAAAAAGAGAATGTTTTCTTTCATCTCCATTTTCGTTTAATGGTTTTGTAGAATTAACTGCGCATCCAGTTAGAACCACAATCACCGGAGCAGCCGCAACTGTTGGTGCATACTTCCCAAGTTGTGTCTTTCAATTGTTCCATTGTCCTACCATATTTCTCATTGATGGCAGCAAGATTTGTTAATTTAAAGTTCATTTCTTTGAGTATTAATGATGATATATCCTGTTTATGGTAAGGATAATTAACCGTATTTTTTGTTGGATGCTTCCAAAAAGCAACTAAAAAACGGATTAGATTATAGAAATCTTTTGTTCCACAACTCTCTCGAGAAGAGTGCATAGCCCAACAAGGAATTCCCACTTTTACCCATCTCATTTCTGTCTGGGTCTGTAAAAAGGCGCTAATTGTTCTTCCTGTTCTGAAATCAGAGTGGGATGTTTCTTTTTGGAAAGGGATACCTGCCTGTTTACATAAGTCTTGAAATACTGCTGAGGATAAAGCAGTGGTAGCATAGTGCATATTGGCGTCATATTTAATCGTTATACCTTTGTTGATTACAGGTGAGCAAGTCGGATCTTCACATTCCCTATAATTGGGATGAGTAGCAAAAGATACGTTCAGCGATACGGTAAAAAAATTATGCAGCATTTTTATCATATCATCCTCGTCTCCGTTCATGCTTTAGTCAATACATTCCTAAAGAATGGAGTATCCGCCCCTCCTAATGCAGAATTTGTTTCTTCTTCCGCATCGAAGAAAGCTACCATGTTGCTTGCGTTGTTTTTTGCATTTGTTTCCATCAGGGCATGATGGGCTGCGTAAACCATCGTCCTATCATCCATGAAGTTGTCAATGCACGGATTTTTGTAATCATACACGTATAGGAATTACGTTTGTATATATCTCTGTTCGTAATAAATTTCCACCAGAATACGTAGGGCATACCGGTTCAAGTATCCAACCTTTGCATCGCGTATCCGACAGATAACAAGGGGAGGATAGATCGATGTTGTCCGTTTTTATACCTTTCTCTTTTTCTTTGTTCATGAGAAGACCAGTCCTTAATAGCTCCATGTATGAGCGTACCGTTGGTTGTTGCGTAGCAGATATATTTGGTCGGCTATGTTTGCGCCCATAACCATTCGCAAATTTTTTAAATTTGCGGGATGTCATGAACGGTTCTTCGCTGTGAAATAGTATTTCGACATAGTCTATTCCTTCCTTTATGGCACGTTCAAAAGTCGATTTGATACCTGTTTGGTCTATGTCTATCGACATTACGGCTTTCCCTTTTATGTGCTCGTTGCAATAAATGCGGTTTAAATTGCGGGCTTCCGTCATATAAAGGGTATATGTGCATCTTTTGACCGCTTTTCCTTTCTTGTTTGTAAGTGTTACGTTTTCTATCAATGTCGTTACATCATCTATACGGTGATTCTGCATATATTCGAGTGCACCGGAGATTTCAAGTAGTTTGTCCCCTCTCTCCATCATAACTTTTAAATAGTTTTTTCCCTTCCGAACCATTCATGGTTTCGTTGAATAAAGACCGCATGGCTTTCTCGTCTTCGTCATTGTTTTCTTCCGGTGGATTGAAAGGGTTGACTGTAGTGTCTATCGGGACATGAGATGTAAGCGTTGTGCCATATTGGACAGTACTGTTATTCTTTTTGATAATGAGAAAATATATAAGCCAATAGGCTATCATTGCTACCCAACCGAGAAATAGCATGGCTATGCAACTGAGTACTTTTATCCGTTTGGATACCGGGATATTTTTCCATGCAGGATGGCTGTGAAAATATCCAATGCGACTAAAATGATGCCTAAAATCAGTAATACTCTGCCATGATGTATAATAAAAAGTGTCCCCGATTCGTTAATCAATCGGGGACACTTTTAGTGCATATTGCCCAATAAAAGCGTTTATGTATGTGTTTATTCTTGCTTCGCATCTTTTTTATTTCTTTTGAATAGGGCGAGAAGAAGTCAAATTCTAAAATAGTGGATATTCTAGCTAATGTGTCGGTGTCCACTGAATATTTATCGAATATTTTATATACGTTTGTTCTGCTGCATGACAGACGCTGGGTTAGCCACACAACAGTCCGTTGTCGTTTTTCCTTCCTTACTTGTGCAAGTCTTTCTTTATGACCTTTACTTTATAGTTGAATGAGCGGTCATTTCACTTGCAATAAGGGTATTTGTTGCCTTATTCTTCCTACATTCTTGTGATAATACAGCATTGTTCTTTGGTTGGATATTAGTTATTTCTATGAGCTCACTATTGTGAGCTGAAAGGCTAACACTAGTGGATATATATGTCCATTGATGTTAGCTTATTTGTTCACATTAGTGAGCTCTTGTAAATATCAAGAGCTTTTGCATCATGTTTTAAGTTTGAGTAAGTTCTTGATTTCACTATTGTTTTTCCATTATCATTTAACCCACAGTCAAATTTAACTCTTAAAGATGATGGATTTTTAGCCTCAACTACACTTGTAGCAAGTCTTTGTTTTTCCATGTTATTACCTCCTTTTAAGCAACGGACAATGTCTCATATGACATGAGCGAAGCAAATTTTAGTTTTGATTAATTTAAGTATATTTTGTTTCACGTACAAAGTCCTAAAATATAGTTGTGGAGTTTTTTTCATGATTTTTTTATGGAGAATTTATGAAAAGATTAGATTATAATTTTCATAAATTAATTATTGAATGAAATTAGATATAATGGTAAAGTATATTCATAAATTAATTTATGAATGGATGATGATATGAAAATATTTAATGAAATATTAGATAAACATACTAAAATGTATAACTGTAAAAGGGAAAGTTATATGATAAATGATGATCTTGAGATTTTGATTTCTCAAGATGGTAATAAGGTGGCTATGTGGGGCGTTAATCATAAGACTGATAGGTTTTTAAATTTATCTACAAAGAAGTTTAAAAAACTTATGGATGGATTTAAGTCGGTAAGTACTGATATGTATTCCAATGGAAATTGCTATTATATAACTTTAGGTACATCAAATAATGATAGTTTGGTTGAAGATGAATCTTATGAGGTAGAAATAGAGGAGCTAAAGAGTAAAATAGATTGTTTAAATGATGTTATAGCTAGATTAGAAAGAAATAATAAAAGATTAGAAGATGATGTTGAAAAATATAAAAAAGATTATTTATATTATTTTAATGAGTATTTAAAATTAAAGGATAAAGATTTTAAGAGAAATTTAGACGAAATGGACCAATTAAAGAAAAATTCTTTAATGCATAATGCTAGAGGTGCTGGCAGAAAGGCTAAGTTTACTGATGATCAGGTTGATGAGATAAGAAGGCTTAGGGAAGATGGAAATACTATAAAAGAGATAGCTAAGAGATATAATTGTTCTGTTGGGTTAATTCATAAATTAATAAATGAAAAATAAAGAGGTGGAAAGATTATGGATATAGCTCATAAAATTTGTTTATAGATGCTTCGCATTGGTAAAAAGATTTTATGAGAGCTTATGGTTTTTAAACCTTCGGTTATTCAGCCCCTGTATGTCCAATGCTTTCACTTCGTAAAAAATAAGGCATACAAGGTGATGCTACAATATAGCTCATATTACATAGGATTTTTTGATTATGATATGAGCTATATTGTAGCTTTATTTATTTGCTTACTATTTCCTTCGTTTCAGCATTGGACATACTTCACCCACCGCGCTCTCTGCTCCCCCTCCTCCAATCCCTTTATTTTAGTAAAAGTAAGAGAAAAAGGGTTTAATTTAAGAATAGTATATGATGATAGTTGAAGTAGGAGCAAAAACCGCTCCTATCTCAACTATCTTTATTTATATATTGGGGTCAAAATCTTTAGGGTCAAGTCTGACATCACAGATTGCAGCAAAAGTGGTTCGCCAACACGTGGTTCAAAACCTCTGCAAACTGTGATGTCAGACTAAAAACCCACTGCATTATTTATTTTTTATTTGTATTTGATTTATGAAATTTTATATAAGGCTCTGTTATAATTAAATGTTGATATATGATACTTTTTCGGAAAATAAGTTATAATGTATAATAAGATAATAGTTGTTAATTTATGGGGGGGAATTTTATGAGCAAAAACAATGCTAAAAAGAATAATAATTACTATTTTCCACTTTTTATGGGAATGGGACTTGTCTTTGGTGTGATACTTGACCAGATAGCAATAGGATTATGTTTAGGTGTTGCTATTGGTCTTGCTTTAGATAATAATAAAAAGAAAAAATAGATTAAATTTGAATATTAATATAAAGAAAGAGGATATGTTAACATGCCCTCTTTCTTTATATTAATATTGGTTTAAAACAGATCTTTATATAAAAAAATATTTTTTGAAGTGGATATTGTTTGTAATATTTAATATTACTCTAGTATTACTGTATATGTATCTATTTGTACTACTAAATTTTAAGGAAATACTTATGGAGTTTGGCTATCGCCACCGCGCTTTACGCTGCAATCTTTTGAGCAAAGACTACTCAAAGTAGTTCGCCTACACGTGGCTCAAAAGGATTTTCTCTACAATCGCTAACTCAAAATCACTTTTAATCGAAAGCTGTATGTAAATTTGAAGCGTATATTTTTTAGTTAGTTATTATAATAAAAGATAGGCCTTTCGGCCATGCCCCTCTGACTAATCCCTAAAGCACTCATACTACTACGCTTATAACATACTTCGCAAACATCATATTACATATCAAGTCTGCTCCGTATCTTATCGCTTCGTAGTATTCGTAGCTTTTTAGGGATAGCCATTCACTGCCCTAAGCCCAATGCCCTTTGTCTAGTTTTTATTGGTGCATAAATTAATAAACATTATTAAACCTCCACGTTTTAGATAAATTCCTGTATTAGTTTTTATACTATTATTTCATATATAAACAAATTAGTTTACTTACCTGGTGTCGGTATTAAATTTCATTGATTAAAATATCGCATTGGATAAAACCGTTGCTCCGCTATCCAATGCTGGTGCAAATCTAGCTTTTAAAGGAAATTTTATCATTTATGTATAAATTAAAGATTACTTGAAATTCACGTAAATGTGAATTTTATAAGTGCTAAATTTATTAATATTTCACGTTTTCGTGAATATAAAAATGAGTTTTTATAAGAGGTTTAATATATTAAAAATTGAAATATACAAGTTTGTAGGGGGTATTGGAGTGAAAGGTAGTTTTGGAGGTTTATATACATTTCTTGAAGTAGCTGAGATTTATGGAATAGATGATTCATGTTTAAGAAAGCAAGTGGCTCGCAATAAGTTTGTTATTGGTGAAGAGGTAAAGAAGATGGGAAGAACATGGATTATAACAGAGCAGGCAATGATTAAAAGTTTTGGAGCTTTGAAGTTTGAGGAATACAAGAAGAAACAACAGAAAAAGGAGCAGGTTAAAGAGAAAAAATTAAATGGAGTTTACTCAAACAGTGGCTTAAATATTCAAAAGATTAGTAAAGTTAGTGGTCAAAAGAGAAATAGATCTAGTAAGAAAGTACATAGTATGAATGATAAGGAAGAAAAAGTAAGAGATAGTTGGGTTAATGGAGAAATTAAGGGTGTAGAGCTTAAAAGTTTTGATTTTAATATAAATGATAGTGAGCAGGTTTAAAAACTCCTACAGGCTAAAATACAGGCTTTATTGTATTAAATAAAAATAAATTTTACATTTTAAAGATAATGTACTTATTATATATAAAGAAATATATAAATGGGGGAGGTATTTATGAAAAATTTAGAAAATAAATTGATGTTTATAATAAAAGAAAGTAATCTTATAAATTTATTTGATTATGAATATGTAAAGGAAGAAAGCACTGCTGAAGGTGAATTTGCATATAAATATTTTGTAAATATGAAGGATAGTGTTAAAAATCCACTTCATGTTAGTTCTTTTGAATTTTACAATAGAAAACATTCATATAAAGATGGTAGTTTTTCTAAGTTTAGAATTTATCATGATGGAAAAATGCCTAGAAATGTACATAATGAGTTAGAAAATTTAAAATATGTTATATCAAGGTCTAAGACATATATAGATTTTGCATCTGATAATTTAGATAATTTAGTAGCAATTGGAAGAGAAGTATATGATATAATCTCAAAATAAAATAAGATGGTTACAAGTATGTACCATCTTATTTTATTTTATTATTTTATCTTTTTAAGTTTTAGTAATTGACTCATATTTACCCATAAAACTAATCTTAAATTTTATAATTTAAATATATAGAGATAAGTTTAATTTTATGGAGGTATTTATGGGAAAGTTAGTTATTGATTTAGGACATGGAGGACATGATCCTGGAGCTATTGGACCAAATAAAACACATGAAGCAGATGTTGTTTTAGCTATAGGGAAGGAACTTGATGAATTACTTAAAGGTTATGATCTTGAAGTTAAATTTACAAGGTTATCTGATGTTTATTTATCATTGAGTGAAAGAGCTAAGATTGCAAATGATTTTAAAGCAGATTATTTTTTATCAATTCACATTAATTCAGCTACAGATAGCAGTGTTAGAGGTGTTGAAGTTTGGCAGTATTCTAATAAAAATGATAAGTTAAATAAATTTTCTAATGGTTTATGTGAGGATGTAGCAAATATTTTTAATGCTAGAAATAGAGGTGTTAAGCAAAGCCAAAAACTTTCTGTACTTAAAAATACCAATATGCCTGCTGCTTTAATTGAGGTTGATTTTATTTCTAATGTTAATGCGGAAAGAGATTTAAATGTTAGTAGTAATATTAAAGCGGTAGCTCTAGTAATTAGGGATAATTTAATAGATTTATTTGGATTAGAAGCTGTTGCAAGTGATGTTTTATACAAGGTTTGTATTGGAGCTTTTAAAGATAAAAATAATGCTATAAATCAGGTTAAATTGGCCAAGGATAAAGGGTTTATAGATACATATATAATACAAAATAGTTAATAAAACAACAAAATGAATCAAAAAAAAAATACGAATAGTTACAAAACTATATTTTTATAGAAAAATATAGTTAGAGTAATTAAAATTTAGATGTATATTCTATGCTAGTTTATAACATTTATTTTACAGTAAATTAATGGTGAAATATAATTCTATAGCTAAAATTAAAGAGTTAGTATTTAGATAATTTTAATAATTACTGATTCTTATAAAAGCTTTTTTATTTAAACCAATTTATGTTACGGGGAAGAATGATTTAAATTAGCCAAATAGATTAATACATAAAATAATAATTTTATGAGGAGGAAATAAGTATGTTATTAAGGAAGAAAACTAAGAGTTTAATTGTTGTATCATTGGCGATAATAGGCTTAGCTAGTACGTCAATAGTAAATGCACGTAGTTTGATAGCAAGTAATACATCTTTAGTTCAGATTGAATCAAAGGGAACTCATCCAACAGGTTCAGTAACTAAAGGTAACTATACAGTAAATTCATCAATATTAACTAAGCCATCAATGGGACAAGCTGCTGCAAGAGGAATTCTAACAGTTGGTTCACCTAAACCAGCAAAAGATATGGGGCTATCTATGACATTATGGGGAACGGAGTATTCATTAATAGCAGCAACACCATATTATTATAATACAAATGGAACAACTGCAGTAAGTGTAACTACTAGATATGCAGATGGTTACTCTACATTTACTACAGGTGGAGATATGAAATATAATAACTTATCTTCTAATTGGCGTTTTAAACAAGCTAAATGGATATCTCCGTATAATAAAAATAGTGATAAGTTAGTAGAGAATGTTTTTGAAAATTATAAAGATATATTAAAAAATTTAGATATACCTAATAAAAAATTAAAAGAACGTGAGTATATGTATAATGAAAAAGGAATGATACTGGCAAAAGCAACAAATGGTATAGAAGGATATGTATATGAAGAGGAGGTAAGAAAAGATAGTTCTGAGGAAAGAACTATCAATGTTTATAATAAAGATGGAAAAGTTATAGGAGATTTTAAGATTGAATTTGGAGAAGAAGAGTAGAAATATATAAGTTTTTAATATGAAAATATTTTAAATTATAAAGATGTAGGAGTAGATATTTATTTATCATTAAGTGAAATAGCTAGGAAGAAAAAATTGACTAGAAAATACAAATAAGAAGAGTTTAAGTATTTTATGATCACACTTAAACTCTTTTTTTATGTACTTAATAAAAAATACAATTATATTTAAAATTTAATATAAAAAATTACAGAAATGACTTAATAAGTAATATATAATATTACAATAAGTAATATTTATTGGAGATGATAATATGAACAAGGAACAATTCAAAAACTTAGATATATTAGCTCAAATAGAGTATGTAAATAACATACTAAAAGAAGGTAAAACATTAACTGCTTTTTCAGAAGAAGTTGAGATATCACGAAAGACTATAAGTAAGAATTTCTCTAAATTTGGGTATAAATATAGCCAGAGTAAAAAGCAGTATATCCTTGCAAATACTGATGTACAAGCGGGGGGACGAAAGAAATATTACAGTAATATTACAGAAAGTAATATAAAAAGTACCCCGAAAAAAGAAAGTAGTATTCCAGTAATAAATAATATTACAACCAATTTAGAGATATCAAATCATCAAAAAAATAGCCTTATATATTTAATGGATAATGTAGATAGAATAAAGGCAATACTAGATGGTCAAAATGAATATTACAAAGATATTACAGATAGTAATATTGAGAAAAAAGAAGATATAGTAAGAGATATATATAACTTCAAACAAGCAAAAAGGGACTATAGAGCAAAGACTTTAAAGCTAGATGTAGAAGTTCAAAAAGGATTTGAGAAAATTGCAGAAGATCTAAAAGATAGTGGAGTAACTCAACAAGAGTTACTAAACTATATTCTAAATCAATACATTAAGTTTTATGAGAATATAAAATAAACCACCTTAATTAATTGCAGCTTAATTAAGATGGTTAAGATGGTTTAGATATATTATTAATTTCAGAAAAATATATATTTATATTATATACTTTTAATCAATACATTAATATAGTATATTAAAAATTAAGGCGGTGAACTAATGAAAAAGCCAAATTATGAAGATTTTATAATGAAAAGAGCAATGGATATATTCGCAGAAGAAGGTCTTAAGTTCTTTGGAATAGATAAAAAAGTAAAAGATAATGGTCCAACGGAATTAGTTGTTTTAGAAAGTAAAAACATGTATATGGATTATACATTCTTAATGGAAGATGATAGCTATATACATTTTGAGTTTCAAACAACTGATAAGGGAATAGATGATTTAATGAGATTTAGAACTTATGAAGCACTACTTAATCATCAAACTAAAAAAGAAGTTATCACATATGTTGTTTACTCAGGTGATATCAAAAATCCAATTAGTGAATATAATTGTGGTATAAATACTTATAAAGTAAATGCTATATCTATGGTTAATGAAGATGGCGATAAAGTTTTTGATGAAATAATAGATAAGCTATCTAGTGGGAAAGATATAGATAAACAAGATATTATAAAGCTTACATTTACACCAGTTATGGGTGGAAAAATGGATAAAAGTGAAAAAATATTAAAGGCTATAAAGTTAAGTAAAGAAATAACTAGTCCATATAAAAGAGATATGGAATCTATTTTATATGCTTTTGCTAATAAATTTTTAAGTGGTAAAGATTTAGAAAGAGTAAAGGAGGAGTTAAGAGTGACTGAAATAGGAAAGAGTCTTATTGAAGAAGGAAAAGAAGAAGGTATAAAAGCTGGAGAAAAAAAGAAGGCTATAGAAATAGCAAAGGGGCTACTTGATATACTATCAATAGAAATAATAGCTCAAAAAACAGGATTGACAGTAGATGAGGTAAAAGCTTTAAAAGATGAAGTTAAATAAATCATAGATGGAGGGAGTATCCCTCCATTTTTATGTATTTTTATATATTCGACAAACTTTGATAAATAAATTAGAATAGATTTATGAAAAATAAAAAAATAATGAGGATATTTTAAAGTTTAAATGTTGGTATTACTTAAGTATAAAAATTATTTCAAATCTAAAAAGTCAAGTTTGAGCCGACAAACTTGACCTTTTTAGTTTAAATACTATTATAAAAGCTACCCTAAATATAGTAATTAGGTATATTTTAAAGTCTAGAGAGTAGATAACTGTAGTTATTTACTCTCCAGAAAGGGTGAAAATACTTATTAATTTTATTTATTTTTAGATTTAAATTTATTAAATATTAAATATAAAACTCCTTAAGAGAATTTAATATAATGAAACAAATTAAATAAAATACATTTGGAGGATGACATGAAAAAAAGAGCAGTAGGATATTGTAGAATATCTACCTTAATGCAAGTATATAATACTTCACTTAAGGACCAAGAAGAAAAAATTAGAATGTATGCTAAACTTCACGATATCGTGATAGATGAAATGTTTATAGATAAAGCAGTATCAGGTAAATCTACAGATAGACCAGAGTACGATAAGATGATGGATTATGTAAAAGAAAATAACATAGATATGATTATAGTTTATAAAAATGATAGAATACACCGTAGTTTGTACAACTTATTAGCTATGATTTATGAGTTACAAAATTATGAAGTGGCTTTAGTAAGTGTAACGGAAATGTTTGATACTTCAACCCCTCAAGGTATGTTATTTTTACAAATGCTAGGGAGCTTTGCAGAGTTTGAAAGAGCTGTAATAAATGAAAGAACTCGTAATGGAAGAATAGCAAGACTTAATGAAAATAAGTGGGTAGGTGGTAAGCCAGCACTTGGATATAAAGTAAATAAAGAAGGTCAATTTGAAATAGATGAAGAAGATGCTAAAATAGTTAAGAATATATTTAAGCTAAGATCTAAGGGACTTTCAATGGCTAAGATAGGTGCTAAGTATGGATTTTCAAAGCAGAAGGTTGGCTATATATTAAAAAATAAAAATTATATTGGGATATTTGAGTATAGAGGAAAAAAAGAAAAGAATGATATTGTAATTGAAATAGATCCAATAGTATCAAAGTATATGTGGAATAGAGTAAACACTAGATAAAATTTCAAAATACTATTATAGTATTTTATATTGAAGATCGAGGTACATGTTAAAATTCGCCACAAATTATTTAAACCCATTATAATTACTAGATTTGTTGTTTCAAAAAATGTGTTTTAGGATAACTTGTGTTTTGTGTTTAAAAATGATATGTAAGTACCTCAACTTCAAGTAATATAAACGGATGTATCTAAAGGAATATGTTTTTTTATGCAAGCTTAAAAATAGTCTTGAAAATATATATTTAGAATAAAAAAGAAAGTAAATAACTTAATATTTTTTATAACAAAGAATCATATTTTATAACAAAGAATCATAAAATCTATAGATAAATATTACTGATGATTTGTTTATAGACTCAGAATTATCTGAATATTAGAAAAATAATCTAGAGGGAAAGTTGGAGGTAACTATTGAACGAAAAAAACAGTTTTGTATACTTTAAAAAAATTAGTGAACAGACATATTTTGATTGTTTTAAGAAAAAATTTGTATCTGAAGAACCAAATAGTATTCTTCAAGATTTATCAATTCCTGAGATAATATCTTTAAGGCAATATACCGGTAAGAATCGCGTTAATATTATTATTACTTTAACTACAACTTGTGACTTAAAATGTTCATATTGTTTTGAGAACGGAATAATTAGAGAATCTTCAACAACATCATCATTGGAGAAGATTGTTAATGCTATTGATATTTTTATTTTTGAAAATAGTATTGCAGAAGCTGACATCACTCTTTTTGGTGGAGAGCCTATGTTAGAGTTTAATAAGTTAGTAAAACTATGTAACGATTTAAATAATATTTCAGAAAAAAATAACTGCCAATTCTCATATTTATTGTCAACTAATGGAATTATTGGTACAGAGGATCAATTTACCTTACTTCATGAATTAGGTGTATCATGCCTGCAAATAACCTTTGACGGTAATGAATATATTAATAATAAAAGACGAATTATTAATGAAAAAGTACATGATCAAAGTAAAAATGCATACATTTCAATTATGAAAAATCTAAAAATGCTTTCTTCAATATTTGAACAGTTATCTATAAAATATAACTTTGACCAAGTAAATAAAGATTATTATACATTTTTTTTAGAAGATCTTGAGAATGCAGTAGGTATAAATAAAGATAAGATAATTATAGCCCTTGAGTCAATTCAAGATACACCGTGTAATGATTATGAGTATTACTTTGATAACACAGATAAATTATTATCAAAGACATACATAGACTTAATAAAGAGTAGTATAAAAAAAGGGTTTCGTTATAACACAAAATTTTTTAACACACCATGTATGCATTTATCTAAAAATTCTTTTATGTTAGATACTAATGGGAAGATTTATTCATGTATTTCATCTTTTGGAATTAATGATTTCTTAGTTTCTTCATCAACAGAAGATATTGTGAGTTCACTGGATAGTTTTGTAGAAAAAAATAATAACTTTTCAATTTTAGAAAAACATTGTGAAGATTGTTGTTATTTTCCATTATGCTTTGGTGGTTGTGCTTATGAAAATTATAATAAATATGGAACAATAAGAGATAAAGTAAATTGTCGTAAACATGCATACGATACTTTTATTAGTGAATTTTATGAAGAAATTTTTATAAAGGAAGGTATTGAATATATTGAGTAAATTTATTAATGTAGTTATAAATCCCGTAGGAGCAGCATGTAATATACAATGCAGTTATTGTTATATAAAAACAAATGATTCGGTTAATGCTGGTAGACTCAGATTAGGTACTATTATAAAATTTGTTGATACATTAAATTCAATTGAAGACTTAGAGTATGTTAATTTCACTTGGCATGGAGGAGAGCCATTTTTATATCCAATAGAAAGTTATAAAGCAATATTTGAATACATTGATAAGAATTTCTCAAAAAAATATTGTCATGTTTTTCAAACTAATGGAACATTAATAACAGATGATTGGATAAAGTTATTTTCAGAATATTTCGTAAGTATTGGTATTTCTGTTGATGGTGCAGATTATGAGTCTAATAAAGCTAGATTTTCTGATGAAAAGATATATAAAAAAATGATTTCAAATTTAGATTTGGTTTTAAATAGCAATCTATATACTTCAATATTTATTACATTAGGAAGACATAATATTGATAAAATCGATGAGATATTTAAATTTATTGAAGAAAAAAAACCTAATGGCTTTTATATTAATCCTATTAAGAAAAAGATTGGAAATGAATTAAGTGTTAATGAATGGTTAGAAATTATAGAGAAAATGGATGAATTTTCTAAAAGAACAGGTATAGAAAATTCACTAACTCCTCAAATACAAAGGGCCATTAATGGTGAAATTCCTAGCTTATGTATGTTGAATGGTGCCTGCAATAAGTTTATAAATATGAATGTAGATGGTGAAATATTTAAAACTTGTGTATTTCAATCTCAGTCAAACTATTTAGGGAATATTGATGAAGATAATATAAAAAATAAGATAATAGAATATATTGATCATATACAGATACCTAGTTTAGACAGTTTTTATAATAGGCTTTCAAAGGATGATAGATTTATCTATATGCAAGGGGATGGATGTTCAAATTTTCGAGGTTCTAACAATAATTCCGTTTATGTAAATGGAATTATTGAATATATAAAGAACATAATACAATAATTAAGGAGGAATAAAGAGATGAATAGTAAAGAGATGAGCAACAAAGTAAAATTAGAAGGGGAAATAATTGGTGATAACAAGAGAATTTCTGAAGCATTAAAAGAAATTTCAAGTTTGGAATATGTTTCTTGGGACACTGCTTGCAGATTACGCGCACTTTCAAAACAAAAATAGCCTAAATATTCATATATTTTATCAAACTAAAGAGTTGTTAAATAACAACTCTTTAGTTATAAGGAGAGTAATTAATGAGAAATCAAAGTTATACATATTATAATTTACATTTGATTATTTCTAGATTTGGAAATAAATTAACTAGTATGGTATTGGTCTTTTATTTTATGAATCTTTTTCCTGATAAATCATTATTTTTAACGGTTCTTCTTTTCTCTATAAGTAATTTACCATCTATAATATTAACAGAATTTTATGCGAGAATAATCAAAAATATTAATTCTTTTAAAGAATTAATATTTCTAGATTTAATTGCAGGATTTTTAATCATAGGAATATTTTTTTCATTAAATAATATTTTCTTCCTTTTTTTATTCTATATATTTTCAACGATTATTGCAGATATTCTTCAAAGAATTGATAACTCATTATTTTTCTCTATCACTAGAAATAATGTAAAAGAAGAGTATATGATAAGAAAAACAAATTCAATTGAAAGTTTTCTTTCAATTATTTCACCTGCTCTAGCAGGTATTATAATTCAAAAAATAGGTTACCCTAATTCACTATGGATTGACGTTATAACTTTTGTATTAGGAGCTTTTTTGTATTATTTAATTTCAAATAAAGCTTCAATAATTTGTGAAGATAATAAAAAAGTAGTAACAGAAATTAAGGAATTTTGGAAAAACTCTAATGATTTGAAAACACTTAGTTATCTTTATATCATAGTTGCCTTAATAACTAACTTAGAAGAACCATTAGTTCTTTCTTATTTTTCAATAGAACGAAATTTTTCTGATAATCAGGTGGGAATGGCTCTATCTATGTTTGGGATAGGGATGTTTTTAGGAAGCTACTTGTTTAAATATATATCTTTAAAAAGGGTAAATAACTTTTTATTTTTTATGCTAGCAGATTCTATTTTTTCATTTATACTTTCATTGAATCTTGCTAAGCCCATACTAATTTTTTGTTACACTTTACAAGGAATTTTTGCTATGTTTATGATTATATTTTTTAAAGCCTTTACCCAAAAACTCTTTTCAGATACAATAGAATTTTCTTTGTTTAGAAACAGTTTTATAAGATATACATCTATTGCTACTGTAATTTCATATTTCATAGCTATTGCTATATCAATGATTACAAATAATGGTAGCATAATTTTTAGAATAATGTCGCTATGTGAATTTTTAGTATTTATTTATTATTATTATTATCTGAAAAGATTAAATAATAATAAATAAATACTACCAACGAATGATTAGTATCATTTGTATATTAAAATGACACTTAATATAGGTGGGAGGACGACATACGTGTAAAAATAGGACACTTAAATTTGAACTCCTTGATATAGCTTGAATACAGCGATTTTTTTATTTTCACAAAATCTATGGATTTTATAGCTAAATCAAAGTTATTATAATCATAACTTCTAAGATTTGATTATGTAATTATATACTAGTATTTGCAATACTTTAAGTATGGTCAGAACTAGTAATCATAAGTACTCATATAATTTACGATTTTATCAAGTGGCCGAAAATAACACGTATGTCGTCTTCCCCGAAACAGGGCCAAATTGAGATAGATGAAGCAGAAGCTAAATTAGTTAAAGATATATTTAAGCTAAGATCTAAGGGACTTTCACTAGCTAAGATAGGTGCTAAATATGGATTTTCAAAGCAAAAGGTAGATTATATCTTAAAAAATAAAAATTATATTGGAGTATTTGAATATCACGGAAAAAAAGAAAAAATGATATTATTATTGAGATAGAGCCAATAGTATCAAAGTATATGTGGAATAAAATTAATAAAAATTAGGTGTCCCATTTTTTGTTCTCTTTGTATTGTGGGGGCTTTAGCCTGTTTCTATTTTTCTTGTATGAATTACTCATTTTATGGTACAATTTATCTATAATAATCGGAAAATAAAAAAAGTTAGAACCCTCCATCGCCAAACAGAGATTCTAACCTTTTTTATCTAAAACCCTATGAAAGAAAAAGATAAGAGAATCTAAATCTTCGATAGAGAGCTTTTTAATTTTTTATATTGTTATTTTATCACAGACAGAAATAACTGACAAGAATATAAAGAAACTTCTCTTATCTTTTTTGGGGTAGATTAAATAGATAAGGGGAGTTTTTTATGCAATTAAATAATTTAGCAGAAGTCAGAGACTTTGATATAGAGGAATGTATAAATCATTTGGAAATGTTACATAAGGATAGTAAGGGGTATATAACAATATCTTCAAAAGACCCAAACTATAAACAGTGGCATTATAAGAGTGAAGATATTATAGATAATGCGGAAGATATTTTAAATATAATAAATGCATATGTATCTCAAAATACATTTTATAAGCCACAAAGAAGGATTGAAAATATAAAAGAGCTTAGAACTATTTATATTGATATAGATTGCCATAAAACTAAGTATTCTAAAGAAGCTGTAAAGTATTTTTTAGAAAAAGATTTTTATGGGACTAAAATACCACAACCTAATTTTTTAATAGATAGTGGGAGAGGACTTTATTATGTACTTTTAATAGAACCTGTACCAAGTATGGCTATGCCGCTTTGGTATGCAGTTCAAAGATATATTTATAATCAATTAAAAGAGTTTGGAGCAGATGCAAATGCACTTGATCCAACTAGAGTTTTACGAATTGCAGGTACAGTTAATTCAAAGAGTAATAGTTATGTAGAGATTTTGGACATGCATAGCTATAAGTATAGGTTAAGAGATATACAAGAAGAGTATTTACCTGAAATTACTGAGAAAAAAGAAAAGAAAAAGGGTAGACCCAAAAAAATTGTGAGTCTTTATACTGAGTATAGCTTATATCATGCAAGGATTTTAGATATAACAAAGATTTGTGAACTTAGGGATTATGATGTTAAAGGTCATAGAGAGTTAATTTTATTTTTATATAGATATTTTACTTGTTGTTTTATACAAGATCCAGAAGAAGCTTTAGATAAGGCTTTAGAGCTTAATTCTATGTTTAAAGAACCATTAGGTGAAAGAGAAGTTATTAGAGATACTAAATCTGCACAGAAAGCTTATGTTGATAAGAAATATAAGTATACTAATACAAAACTAATTGAGATATTGGATATAACATTAGAAGAGCAAATGCACCTTAAGACTATTATTTCTGGTAAAGAAAAGTATAGAAGATGTGCAGATGAGAAGAAAGCTAAGCAAAAGGCTAAAAGAAGAAATGAAAATGGATTAACAAAAAAACAACAAGAAATGAAAGATTTAAAAACAGAAATAAAAGAATTAAAAGATAAAGGAAACAGTGTTAGAGAAATAGCTAAAATACTAGGGATAAGTAAGTCAAAAGTAGGGCGGTTAGTTTAATAAATAGGTGTCCCACTTTTTGTCCTCTTTGTATTGGGGGGCTTTAGCCTGTTTTATTTAATTGAAAAAAGGAATAAACTTAAAATAAAAATAATTTCTAGGAGGGTTATTATGAAGATAGAAACTTTTTCATCTGATAAAAAAATTATTCATAGTGGTACTACTATTTTATTTAATAATGATTCAGATTTAATATTTAAATTATCTACAGAATCAGATGATTTTAACTTTGATCTTAAACTAGTTTTTAAAGATGATAAAGAAAATAAATCAACATATATTAAAACAGATGTTGAAGGAACATTAATAACTATTACTTGTTATAACTTTAATAATTCATTAGGTTCAGGTACTGTATATCCACAAAATTTAGCTACTATAGGAGGAAAAAAATTATACTTCCATTTTATTGTATATAAGATATCTCAAGAAAGTAGTAGGCATATAATATATACTTTTTATGAGGATATAAAATAGAATATGAATAATAATCAAAATAGTTTAAATTTAGATATAGGAAATGAAGAAATGGCTATATCTAAAATAATGGAAAAAGAAGTGTTTAATGAATTAAATGATGAATTAAAAGGTAAAGTAATTGATATATATAAACATTATCAAAAACAAAAAAATGAAAGTATTGGTGGGAAGTTATCTAAATTATTAGGAAGTAATACAAATAATATTAGTTTGTATATATCATTCACTTTATGTTTTTTGCTAATTATAGTAGGCATAATTTATTTTTGGATACCAAAAAATGAAAGAGAAAAGAATATTTTAGAATTTTGGAATTTAATTATACCAATAATTACAGCAACACTTGGATATATTTTTGGAAGAAATAATTAGATTATAGTAATCGATAAATTTTTATTTATTTAAGTAGGTAAAATATCAACTTTGTAGAATATCCAATATAAATAACTTTTATAGGAGGATATTTTATGGAATTAAAAATAAGTGACTTACCTCCACAATTTGAAAATATAGCTGTAGAGCTTGGAATAGACAAAATAAAGGCTTTATTTAAAGAATTTGGGGGGACATCAGTGTACTTTCCTACTGAAAAAATGATATACAAAGAAGCTCGTGATAGAGAAATTATATCTGAGTACAATGGATTTAATCATAAAGAATTAGCAGCTAAATACAATATGTCTGAAAGTTACATAAGAGCTATTATAAACAGACATAAGAAAAGTGCTTAATACCTTTATTGACATAAGTTAATAGAGAAAGTATGATAGGTATTTAGATACTTACATTCTAGATTTTTGAAACAAAGAAGCTACACACCTGATTAATATTGGGATGTGTAGCTTTTTTACATTTTATTATTTAATTCACTTATATTTGAGTTTAAAGAATTAATACCAATACTTAAACTTTCTAGTTTTCCTTCTATACGTACAAGTAAATACATAGTCACGATAGCAGGAAAGCCTAAATTAGCCACTAATTGCATTAAATCTAGTTCCAATGATATATTCCTCCAAATAATATTTTAAATTACTAAGAAAGCCCCTCAGAAGCTCAGAAGGGCTTTTCTATGTTTCATGTGTTACGCTGCTACTACTAAATCAAACTCTGTTGTTTCAGTTTGAACTATTTTTGCATCTTTTGCACTAACGATATCTTCACCATTAGGAGCAAAGATATTTTTCTCAATTATTAAGTCCATAACTTGTTTTATTTCTGTTTCTGTAACATCTTCTCTTGGATCTGTTACAAATAAGCTAACTTTTCTACCGCTACTAGTCATAAATGACATCAATAATTTAATTTCTATTCCACGCTCGACCGAGCTTGCGGTCTCGACCAAAAATCTGATGAGCGTCGTGGTGCCGACCTTCACGCTTTCGGAAGTCGGCGAGGGCGCGCACGATATGCCCTACGGCGTGGCGTTCACCTCGGGCGAGCTGGATGCAGCCGTGCGCGAGCTGTCCGCGATGGCGGACGACCTCGTCAAGCTTGCGGAGCTGGAGAAGTCCGCGCAGATGCTGGCGCAGGAGATCGAGCGCACGCGCCGCCGCGTCAATGCGCTGGAATATATCATGATTCCGCGCTACGAGGTCGCCATCAAGGGCATCACCATGAAACTGGACGAGAACGAGCGCGGCAACACCACGCGCCTCATGAAGGTCAAGGATATGATGCTCGAAGCGTCCATCGAAGCCAAGCGCGCCGCCGACGCGCAGGCATAAGTAAATGAAAAAAGCCGCCATCGGCGGCTTTTTTGCGTGGTGCGGAGAAGCCTGAGAAAAGTACTGCATCCTGTA